>Ga0208391_1000979_pt1 | contig 14334 bp, 9 predicted proteins | sample Knorr_S23_td_Bot_FD_185612 | JGI IMG/M metagenome (GOLD analysis project Ga0208391, IMG submission 185612) | Marine microbial communities from Southern Atlantic Ocean transect - Knorr_S23_td_Bottom_ad_3770_LV_A (SPAdes) (version 2) | ecosystem: Environmental > Aquatic > Marine > Oceanic | place... | reverse complement strand
TATCGAAATCGAGCTCGACATGGAAACGGGCGGCATCGAGATCCTCGACTATCTCGGAGTGGCCGACTGCGGAACGGTGCTTCATCCGCAGGGGCTGTCCACGCAAATCAAAGGCGGGGGCGTGATGGGGTTCGGCATGGCCATTTCGGAGCGCCACGTCTACGACCGCCACTGGGGTCTTCCGGCGGCCGTCGGCTTCTATCAAGCCAAACCGCTTTCCTACCTGGACGTGCCGTCGGAAATGGACTGGCACGCGGTCGATGAGCCGGATCCCAATAACCCGGTTGGCTCGAAGGGTATCGGAGAGCCTGTGATGGGATGCTCCGCCGCTGCGCTCTTGTGTGCCATCTCGGACGCGCTCGGGGGGCACTACTTCAACCGCATCCCGGTCATGGCGGACATGATCATCAACGTCGCTTCCGAGCGGTCGCAATCACACGGCCCGCTCCAGGTAAACACCCAGTGAGGAAAAGCCCATGATGAAGGACATGATGTCGGGCTTCGAGCTCTACCAGCCGGCCGACGTGGACGACGCCATTCAGTTGATCGACCGATACGGCAACCGCGGATGGAAGCTCGCCGGTGGTTACGACTCCCTCGATTGGTTCAAGAACCGTGGAAAGGGTCCCGAGGCGGTCATCGACCTCGAAGGCCTGGACGCGCTCAAGGGAATTCGCGAGACCACGGACGGTGTCGAGATCGGCGCTCTGACCACGCTCACGGAGGTCGAGCGTAGTCCTCTTCTACGTGATCGCTATGGGCTTCTGGCGGACGCCGCGCGCAGGGTCGCGAGCCCACAGATCCGCAACGCGGGTACCCTAGGCGGCAATCTCTCTCAGGATACGCGCTGTTGGTACTACCGCTACGGCGTGGACTGCTACCGGGCGGGTGGCAACACCTGTTACGCGGCAGCGCCCGAGGCCATGAACCGGGAGCACGCGCTCTTCGGTGCCAGCAGGTGTGTAGCGGTGACCCCGTCGGATACGGCGCCTGCGCTGGTAGCATTAGACGCGGAGATGGTCGTTCGCAATGCACGCGGCGAGCGCGTCATTCCCGCCGCCGACTTCTTCATGGAACCGTCGGTGGACATCCAACGCATGACCGTTCTCGACCCGGATGACTTGCTTACGGCGATTCGCCTACCCGCGAGCTGGGCCGGTGCCGACTTCTATTTCGAGAAGGTGGCGGACCGGAAAAGTTGGGATTTCGCGTTGGTGAGCGTCGCGGCGGCATTTCGCACGAGCGGAGCTCAGATCGACGAAGCGAGCATCGTGTGCGGAGCCGTCCAGTGCATCCCACGACGTCTGCACGACGTCGAGGTACTGATCAGTGGTCGGACGCGCAACGAAGAAACAGCGGCACTAGCCGGTGCGGAGGCGATCCGGGGCGCCGAGCCGCTCGACTACAACCACTTCAAGATTCCGCTGATGGAGAATCTCGTGAAGCGAGCCGTAAGGGGCTGAACCTCCGGGCGGTGGCCCTCCGAAGTCAGGCCAACTGCACGGGTAGCTCTCGCACCCTCCGACCAATCAGTGCGAACAGCGCGTTGGTGACAGCCGGCGCAATCGGTGGCACGCCGGGCTCACCGACGCCACCGGGCGCATCTCCGCTCGGTACCAGGAGAACCTCGATTTCGGGAGCCTCCCCCATGCGCACCATTTCGTAGTCGTTGAAGTTGCTCTGCACCGCGCGGCCACCTTCGATGCTGATGCGTCCGTAGAGCGCGGCGGTAAGTCCGTAGATGATGCCGCTCTCCATCTGCGCCTGCACGATCGCGGGATTCACGATCACGCCGCAGTCGACCGCACACCAAACCTTGTGTACGCGCGGCCGCCCATCTTCGAGAGAGATTTCTGCGACCTCGGCCACGTAGGAGCCGAACGACTCCACGACCGCGATCCCCCGCGCCCGACCCTCGGGCACGGGCGAATCCCACGACGCCGCCGTGGCGACGGCATCGAGCACCGCCAGGTGTCGGGGGTGCTCACCGAGTAGGTCACGGCGGTACTGATAGGGGTCCTTTCCTGCTAGGTGCGCCAACTCGTCGATGAACGACTCCACGACGAACCCGGTGTGCGTATGCCCGACGGAACGCCAGAACCCCACCGGAATCGGGAGGTCGACCGTGGCAGCCGCCATCCGGAAGTTGGGCACGTGGTACGGCTGGTTCGACGCGCCCTCGACCGCGGTGGGGTCCACGCCGTCGCGCGTGACCGTCAGATTGCGAACGAAGTTCGGCAACCACCCTGGCATGAGTCGCTCCATGATCGACTGCGACGCCATGTCGTGACGCCAAGCGAGCGGCATGCCGTCGTCGTCCAGAAGCGCCATGAACTCGTGGTGCGAGGCGGGTCGATAGAAGTCGTGCTGCATGTCGTCCTCGCGGGACCACATGACTTTCACCGCGCCCTCCACCATCGAGGCCAACTCCGCCGCCTCAGCGACATAGTCCGTCTCGGCACGTCGCCCGAAGCCCCCGCCCAAGAAGGTGGTGTGAATGACTGTGTTGTCGGCACCCACGCCCGACATTTCCCCTGCAACCTGTCGAGCACCGCCGGCGATCAATGACGGGCCGTTTTGCCACTGGGTCGGCGCCCATACCGTGCATCTACCGTCCTCGACCAACGCGGTGCAGTTCATGGGCTCCATGGTCGCATGCGCCAGATAAGGCACTGAATACGTCGCCCGAATCGGATCGGAGCCGGCGGCGAACGCCGCGTCCGTCTCACCGTGCTGCTCGGCGACCCCTCCTCCTGCTTGAATCGCCGACTTGAAGCGCCTCGTGATCTCCTCGTCGTTCAGCGTGCTCCCAGCTCCTTCGTCCCACTCGATGAGCAACGCGTCCCGCCCCTGCTTCGCCGGCCAGTAACCGTTTGCGACCACCGCCACGCCGTTGCTCAGCTCGACCACTTCGTCGACTCCTGGCACCGCTAACGCGGGCGCGGGGTCGAAGGAGCGGAGGGTGCCACCAAAGACCGGGCAGCGGGCGACGAGCGCGACGCGCGCGTCACTCGGGCCTGCGTCGATACCGAAGACGGCCTCCCCGGTGGTCTTGGCCGGGATGTCCAGTCGATTCTGAGATGTGCCGATCAATCGGAACTCGGACGGGTCCTTGAGCGCCACATTCTTGGGCACGTCCACATCCGCCGCCGCAGTAGCGAGCTCGCCGTAGTCGAGCATGGAGCCGTCCGGGTGATGCGCTTTTGCGTCGCGCATCTCGATGTCCGAGGCTGGTACACCCCACTCGCGCGCGGCCGCCTCACGAAGCATCAAACGCGCGGCTGCACCGGCCTCACGCAGCGGAACCCACGATTGTACGACACTCGTGCTTCCGCCGGTGACCTGCATGCCCAGGGCGCCGTACGCCGCGTGGGCAGGTGCAAACTCGAAGGCCACGCGCTCGAACGGCACCTCGAGTTCCTCCGCCAGCAGCATGGGCAGCGCCGTCGAAACGCCTTGCCCCATCTCGGACTTGCCGACAACTACGGTGATCGAGCCATCGGTATCGATGCGCAGGAACGCGTTGGGCGCGAATGCAGCGTCGGTGGCGGGCTGTCCCGGGCCCGACACCACTTTGTAGGTGACTCCAAGCGTCAGCCCTACCCCGGCCACGCCCGTAATCTTTATGAAGGTGCGGCGCGATACGCTCATCGGTCACCTCCGCCGGCATCGTCCGTCGACATCATCTGATACTGAATCTCCGCCGCTCGATGGATCGCGCGCCGAATCGCTGTATAAGTGCCGCAGCGACAGACGTTGCTAGACATGGCCGCGTCGATGGCCGCGTCCGACGGCTTGGGATCCTCGGCCAGCAAAGCAGCCGCAGCCATGATCTGACCCGACTGGCAATACCCGCACTGCGGCACCTGCTCTTCCACCCAAGCCAGTTGGACCGGGTGGCCCCCGTCAGGCGAGAGACCCTCGATGGTGGTCACTTCGGCGCCCGCGGCGCGGCTCACGGCGAACCGACACGAGCGGACCGGCGACCCGTTCACGTGAACCGTGCAAGCACCGCACTGACTGATGCCACACCCGAACTTGGTGCCTGTCAGGTGGAGCGTGTCCCGCAATGCCCAAAGGAGAGGGGTGTCATCCGGGACATCGACCTCGTGGAGGCGTCCGTTCAGCCTAAAAGTCACCATGGATCACGTATCCGGTTTCAGAGCGGCCATATTCCGGTCGGCAAGGCCTACGAGCCTCTGGAATAATGGCCGAGCGCCCGGAGAGACGCCAGCAACACGGCGACCGCAGCTCCCCTCGCTACTCCTCCCGCAACACCCTCGACGCCTCCATGCTCAGCGTCGCGCGCGCCGGAATCCAACAAGCCGCGGCAGCCGCCGCTGCTAGCAACAAAGCCACCCCGGCGTATGTGAGCGGGTCGGTCGCACTCACTCCAAGGTATGAGTGCGCGGTGTCTCAGCGCGGGCATCCGCCCGCGTCGGGCGAAGGAGCCATCGTTCCCCTCGCCTTCGCGGCAGGGGACTCGCATCTTCGAGCCTCTGCTTCCTCTTCGTGGTTCCGCTTCACCGAGGAGATTCCTGGTGCACCGTCCGATTCTCTCCGCATGTGCCGTCACAGTCATGCTCTCGGCCGGCGCATGCACAATCGACCAGCGCGAAACGGCGCCCACTGAGGCGGCGATCGAGCTGCTGACTTGGACTGAGCAGATGGCCGTGCGCGACGTGTGGCTCACCAAGCGGCACGACATGCTGCTGCCCATGATGCGCCGCCACGGCATCGGCATGTGGATCGTGGTCAACGAGGAGTTCCACGACGACCCGCTCACGCAATACGTGGCACCGGCGCGTCCGTATACGGGGCGGCGTGACATCTTCGTATTCGTGGACGCGGGAGATGCCGGGCTGCGCAAAGTGGCAGCAACCGGCTACTGGGAAGAGACCGTTGCTCGCTTCTTCGAGTCGCCGATCGATCCCAAACCCGCAGGCGAAGTGCTTCGCGAGCTCTACGAGCAGTACAGGCCCGCGACGGTCGGGCTCGGGACCGGAGGCGCTCGCGGCATGACGCGCAGCCTTACGCACGACTCCTACCGTTTCCTGACGGATGCCATGGGTAGCGAAGCCGCGAGCCGCTTCCAGAGCGCGGCCCCGCTCATCGAGGAGTATCTAGCGACGCGGATTCCTGAGGAGTTGGAGCACTACGAACTGCTCGTGGCGCTCACGGAAGCGATCACCAAGGAAGCCTTCTCCAACGCCGTAGTCGAACCGGGAGTCACGACGGTTGGAGACGTAAGACGCTTCATGTACGATGAGCTCTGGAGCCACGGCGTCGGCACGTGGTTTCAACCCGACATGCGGGTACAGCGTGCCGGGATGGCAGACGTCGGGTCTCGTGGCTTCCTCGCGGTCGCACCGGAAGAGACGGTCATCGAGCCCGGAGACCTGATCCACGTCGACTTCGGAATCTCGTACCTGGGGCTCGACAGCGACTGGCAGAAGATGGCCTACGTACTCCGACCCGGTGAGGAGGACGCACCCGAGGGACTCAAAGCCGCCTTCGCCAATACCGTAGCGCTTCAGGACGCTTTAACGCTCAGGGCCTCGCGCCCGGGTCGAACAGCGGGCGAGGCGTATGCTGCGACGATGGCGGAGATGGAGGATCTCGGCATCCAGGCGCAGATCTATTCGCATCCGTTGGGCAACAACGGTCACGGAATGGGTCCAAGCATCGACTTCAGAAGCGCTGGGCGCGGGGAGGCCACGTCCAAGCCGCTCGTCGAAGGCTCCTACATTTCGATTGAGCTGAATACACGGACCACGGTGCCCGAGTGGGACGGTCAGGACGTCCACATCATGCAGGAGGACCCTGCCTATCTGACCCCTGAGGGGTGGGTTTTCTTCCGCCCCAGACAGGAAGAGTTCTACTTGATCACGTCGGTTCTCCGCTGAAGGAGCACATGCAATGAAGATGACTTGGTTAGTCACCCGGAGCGCAGCAGCGGGTCTGGCCGCACTGGTATGCGTTTGCGCGCCGGCCCAGGCGCAGTACGGCGCGCTCAACGGTGAATGGCGGAGCTACGGCGGTGATGTGGGCGGCACGAAGTACTCGCCGCTGGATCAGATCGACGCCACCAATTTCAGCAGCCTCGTGCAAGCTTGGAATTGGACGACCGTCGACGCCATGCTGAGCACCGAGCTCGCGGGCGGCGAATGGACCTCCAGCTCCGCCAATATCTTCGAAGCTCTTCAGGAGCAAACGCCCGAGTTGTGGCGGAGCGACCAGCACCCGCTCATCGAGAACCTGAAAGCGACACCATTGATGGCGGGAGGTCGGCTCTTCCTGGTCACGCCGCTCTCGGTCGGCGTGTCGGTCGACGCCAAGACGGGCGAAGTGCTCTGGATCTACAATCCCAAGAGCTACGAGGACGGCACCACGTCGATGACCGTGATCTATAACCAACGCGGAGTGTCCTACTGGAGCGACGGCGCGGACGACGAACGCGTCTTCTGGGGGACCGGAAACGGCTATCTCATTTGCGTCGACGCCAAGACGGGACGGCCTTGCGCAGGCTTCGGGGTGGACGGGCGTGTGGACCTGACCACGACTCTTCCCAGGTCAGACCGCGGAGAGAGGGACTACCTGAACGCTCTCCTCTATTCGGTGCAATCGGCTCCCATAGTGATCCGGAACGTGGTCGTCACGCCCGTATCGATCGCGGATCGCAGGATCACCATGGAAGCGGTCCCTGGCTGGATACGCGGCTGGAACGTGCGCACGGGCGAAGAGCGTTGGTCGTTCCACACCATCCCGCAGGCTGGCGAGCTAGGGGTCGACACCTGGGAGAACGACTCCTGGCAGTATTCCGGCAATACCAACGTTTGGAGCACCTACGCCGCCGACGAAGAACTCGGGCTCCTGTACGCTCCCACCGGTACCGCTACCAATGACTTCTACGGAGGTCACCGCCTGGGTTCGAACCTGTTTTCGGAGTCGCTGATCGCCATCGATGCCGAGACGGGCCAACGCGTCTGGCATTTCCAGGCGGTGCATCACGGTCTGTGGGACTACGACTTCCCGACACACCCGAACCTCATCGACATCACCGTGGACGGCAGGGAGATCAAGGCGATCGCCCAGATATCGAAGCAGGGCTTCACCTATGTGTTCGACCGCGCGACCGGCGAACCCGTTTGGCCCATCGTAGAACGGCGTATGGATACCGAGACCAACGTGCCCGGTGAGGTGGTCTGGCCGACGCAACCCATCCCGACAAAACCGGCGCCCTTCGAGTATCAGGGTGTGTCGATCGACGACTTGAACGACTTCACCCCGGAGCTTCGCCAGCAGGCCATCGACGCGATCCAGCCGTTTCGCTGGGGGCCCCTCTTCGAGCCGATCTCGCTGCACGAGGACGGCGGCACTCAAGGCACGGTCCTACGGCCCGGCACGGGCGGAGGCGCCAGCTGGCCTGGCTCGGCGGTGGACCCCGAGACGGGCATCCTGTATGTGCCCTCGCGCTCGTCGTACCAGATGATCCACCTCTACGACCCTCGAGAGGTATTCGGCGACGAGGCAACCGCCCGGTTTACACACGGCGGCCCCGGCAGCGGACCTCGCATGCCCAGCGGACTACCGCTGTTCAAACCGCCGTATTCGAGGATCACCGCGATCGACCTCAACACGGGTGAACATCTCTGGATGCAACCGATCGGGAATGGAGACGCGGTGCGCAATCACCCCTTGCTCAGGGACCTGGACCTACCTCCGCTCGGAGACCGAGTGGTGCGTGCGGGCGGACCCGTGCTCACCAAGACACTGCTCATCTCGGGCATGGAGAGCGGGGGCACCGACGACGGCCCCCAGCTGGTGGCGCGCGACAAGATGACGGGTGAGATCGTCGGTGCCATCGACGTGCCAGCGCCCGTACTCGGCACGCCGATGACTTACATGGTCGACGGCGAGCAGTACATCGCGTTCACTGTGAGGGCGAGTCCTCCTAAGCTCGTGGCGGTTAAGTTGCCGAACGCAGGAGGACTTAGACCCTTTCCGTGAGGCTCGGCGCCTACTCGGACCCGACGCTCATGGGCGTCTACTGCGACGGACCGGCCTCTCCCCAAGTGCCCGGCGCATCACTTCATACTGGATCGAAACGATGTGGCCGAGAGACTGGGTCCAGTAGGTACCGTTGTGCCCACCCGGCATCTGCATGAAGTCGAAGGGCACGTCGTTCTCGAACAACACCTGGGCAAAGGCCCTGGCATCGCCGATCAGCCGGTCTTCGGTCCCCGAGTCCAGGTAGATGTGGGGCAGATCTTCGTGCGGAACCTGAAGGACCAGCTTGAAGGGGTCGTAGGCATCCGCGCCTTCGGCCGTGGCAAACGCCCTCCCCGCCGGCGTGCGCTCTGCCTGGCTGCTGAAGCTTTCGATACCGATGTTGGGGTTGATTCTGGCTTGGCGCGCCTCGAGACCTGCCTGCTCCTCCGCGGTGCGTTCCCGACGCGCTCGCGGCGCGACCTCACCCCGGGCCTCGGCAGCGTTGCGACGGGCATACGACAACGCGCCGCTGGTGCTGCCAATCGATACGAAGAGCTCAGGGTTGCGTAGGCCGAGCGTCAGTCCGCCGTAGCCCCCCATGGAGAGCCCGGTGATCGCACGCCCCTCTCGCCGCGCTATAGTGCGGTAGTTCCCGTCGACGTGGCCGACCACGTCCTTGACGATGTGGTCTTCCCAATCGTTCCGCTGACCTTTCTCGTTTTCCGCCCAATTGACGTACCAGGAGTTCCCTCCGTCGGGCATGACCACGATTAGGTCCCCGGCGAGCCCGGCGTAAAACGCCGCCCCCTGCCTGCTCCAAGCCGTGTAGTTGCTCGTCAGTCCGTGAAGCAGGTAGAGGACCGGGTAGCGCTCGTCGGAGGCCTCGTAGGCCTCGGGCAGAACGATGTTGTACTTCATCGTGCGTTCGACCGCCGGGCTGTAGAACTCGACGGTGTGCACTTTTTCCTGTGCCACGACACCTGTGGCGACCGCAAGAAGCAGTGCCACCAGGATCGACGAGCGAGCCATGTTTGCGTTGGTCACGATCCTACCCTCTGACTGAGTGAAAGCCTCTGACGATTTCACGACCCAGTTGCAGGAGCACACTTGGGAGTGCGCCGCGGCACCGCAAGGGCGAGCGACTCGGTCCGGGAGTTGACGGCACGGCCGCGTCGCTTCTACTCGTTACAGGTATACTTCTAACGAGTCTATGGCCGGAGTCCCGATGGCCTCGCAACAGCCCTTGGACGCATCCCACCTGCTTCCACTCACCGATCTCGCATTCAACATCCTCGTTGCGCTCACGGACCGGGAGCTGCACGGCTACGCACTCATCAAGGAGCTACGCATCGCGACCCTGGTCTTCGGGATTGTGCCGGCGCTGCAGTCGCTACGGCTGGAGTCGCGCGGCTCGATTGGTACTGCTTTTCTTCGTCCGGGCCCTACTGACTAATCTGCCACCCCCGGTGGACCATGTGGTCCGGCATTGGGGCGCGGGGAGAGGTAGAGAGCTGACGGTCGGCGTACCGCGAGCACGCCTGTAGCGTGACTAGGGTGAGTGCTGCGAGTACCCCGCGGGTTGCGCACCTAGGAACATTCGTCATCCGCATTGCCGATTTCCGTTTCATCGGGTGGTGTGCCGCCCGCACATGCAGATGACCGACGCAGGGTGGGTCAGCACCCCACACAGTTGTGGTTATTCTTCGCCCCGAGCCCCTCGAGCAGCGCGATCGTACTGGGGAAGGGGGTGATGCGTTGCACCGGACCATTCGCCATGTCCACCGTGGTTTGACCGCGCCGACTCACCACCATCACGTCCGCTCCGTGCTCCACCAGGAACAAGACCAGCTCGTCGTCGCCGCGTGAGGCTGCGTGGTGGAGCGCGGTGTATCCGTTGTGGTCCCGCGCGTTCACGTCCGCCCCGATCTCGTTCACCAGGTACGTCACTGCGGGAAGCCAGCCGTCCGGTACGTGACGGTGGATGTTTGCTGCGAAGCCTTCTCCGAACCCGATGCCTGAAGCGGCATGGATCGGCCACGAGCCGGGTCCTCCGACCGGAACCGGCGGCAGCCCGGACGCATCTCCACCGGATGTGGGCTCGAGGTTGCCCCCGCGATAGCTACGCCGGGGCGACTTCACGGTCGGCGTGTCCGGATCGGCGCCGTAGGCCACCAGGAGCCTCATGGCATCGAGGTCCAGAGCGTATGCGGCGCGCCAAAACGGTGTCGCACCCGTACGGTCGACCCTCAGATAGTCGTCCCCAAACGTCGTGAACCAGAGCGGCTTGGTGAGTTGCACATTGGGGTCTGCGCCGGCGTCCAGGAACGCCCGCATCAGGTCCATGTACGTGACCTCCTGCCGCAAGCGGTGCGTGGGCTGGGGGTGCCTGGACTTCGGGATCCAGTGTGTGTTGAGCGCGATGTAGAGCGGCGCCGCGCCCGCGTCACTCGCGATCTTGGGGTCGGCGCCGCGCTCGAAGAGCTGCATGGCCAGGTCGAAGTGGCCGTTGAGCATCGCCATCAGCAGGGGACTCGTGTGGTCTCCGCCGCTCACATGGTCGATGTCGGCTCCGCCCTCGATCAAGGCGATCGCGGCTGCGGCATACCCCTCGCGAACCGCCAGTAGCAGCGCACTCAGGCCTCCGTAGCCACCCACGAGCTGCGCGTGCGAGAGCGGCTGGGCGACGCGGTCGCGTTGAGCTTCGTTGATGTCGATTTCGGCGGGAGCGGCGCCAGCTCCGGCACCACCGCTGCCTGCGGCCGACACGCGCCTCGTCTCGGTCGTGGTTGTCTGCAGTCTCCGGGCCTCGGTGGGGGTTGTCTGCGCGGTGAGTGGCTCGCCTCGCGTGCGCTGCCGCCCCGCGGCCTGGTCCGCGCGGTCCTCGGCATCCCTGGTGGACATATCGAGCACGATGGCCCGTGCGTCGATGGCCGCACCGGCGCTCACCAATGCGCGGATCGCCTGCACACGCCCTGTCGCCGCGGCGAACATCAGCGGCGTTTGCCCCCAGGCGGTTTCACGTCGATCGACCTCGGCACCGAACTCGATGAGCACAGCTACCGAGGAGGCGCTACCGGAGGCAGCCGCCAAGTGGAGGGGTGTAACGCTTCCGGTCGTGGTTTCGGGCGTGGCGATGGCTCCTGCCTGCAGGAGCGCACGCACGACTGAAGTGTGCCCGCCCTTGGCGGCGAGGTGCAGGGGGCGGTATGCGCCGAGGCGTGTCGTCGATTCGACGTGAGCTCCAGCCGACAGCAGCAGCGAGGCAACCTCGCCGTCTCCGCGCTCGGCGGCCCAATGCAGAGCGGTCATGCCGTCCCCGAGAGCCGCATTCACGTCCTCGCCGAGCTCGATCAACGCACGAACCTTGGCGGCGTCCCCCCTCATCGCGGCCTCCGCGACCGGTGTGTCAGGCGGCGTTGCGGCCCAGGTCAGAAGCGCGCACGCCAACACACATACCACGTTGTAACGGAGCCGCTTAGGGCGCTGTATCTGATGTATCATCGATCCCTCATCCGAATGCTTCATCCCGACGCCGAGAGCGCGAGCGCCCCGGTGTCGTTCCCGAACCGGGTGACGTCGTCGAGTCCCAGCTTGTGCAGCAGAGTGAGCATCGCGTTGGCCATCGGTGTTCCATCGGCGGTCTGCACGTGCAGGTTGCCTTCGAGTTGCCCGTTCGCGCCGCCGAGCACGATTAACGGGCAGCGGCGGTGATTGTGCAGGTTGGAGTCGGCCATTGGGGAGCCATAGAGGATCATCGTCTTGTCGAGCAGGTGGCTATCGCCCTCCTGGATCTCCCTCAGCCGGTCCAGGAAGTACGGCAGCAGACCGACGTGGTACTTGTTGATCTGGGCGAAGTTGAGCACCTGCGCGTCGCGACCGCCGTGGTGCGAGGCCGGGTGGAACGGGGTGTCCGTGCCGCTGTCCGGATAGACCCGTGACGATGCGTCGCGCCCGAGCTTCAGCGAGAACACGCGCGTCGTGTCGGAGGCGAACGCAAGCGCCTGCAGGTCGAACATCAACTTCACGTGCTCGCTGAACGAGTCCGGCACGCCCGCCGGCGCGCCGGGCAACTCGCGAGCCTCTCCGCTCCGGTTTTGGGCCTCGACGCCCTGAATGCGGCGCTCGAGCTCGCGCACGTTGTCCAGATAACGCTCGAGGCGCACGGTGTCGTTCGGTCCCAGCGACTGCTTGAGCGTCGCGATGTCCTGCGCGATCCAATCGAGGATGCTGCCGCTCGTTTGCCTGCGCGCTGCGCGCTCCTCCGCGCTGCCACCGGCCCCGAACAGCTGATCGAACGCGACGCGCGGGTCGCGAATCATCGGGAGCGGCTCGGTGGGGGAGGCCCAACTGATGGTGTCCGTATAGACGCACGCGTAGCCGTACGCGCAGCCACCCGCTTGATCGACGTTCTCGATGCAGAGTTGCATGGACGGGATGGGCGTGTCCTGCCCAAAACGCTGTGCGTACATCTGATCCAGTGAGATGCCGACGGAGACATCCGAACTCTCGGTCTGCTTGGGGTGCGCTTGCGTCAGGTAGACTGCACTGGACCGGAAGTGATCACCCCCGATTTCCTTTGCCTGGGCCGCTTCCGCGTTCCGCACATCGGTGTTGCTGATGATCGTCAGATAGTCCCGGTACCTCTCCAGCGGCAGCAGCGCGCTCGGGGAGAGATCGAAGTCCCGCCCGGCCGCGGCGGGCGACCACAGGTTTTGCGTAGCGCCCCATTCGTTGCAGCCCGCCGCGCCGTGCACGATCTCGATCGCGACCAAACGCGTTGGGTCGTCGACCCGGGGAGCGTTGGACCACACCAGCCCGGCCGGCACCATGGCGTCGAGGAACGGGAGCGCGAGAGACGCACCAGCGCCTCGAATAAACGTGCGGCGGGGGATTCGCTTGCCGGTTATGAATGGCATGGTGTGCATGATCTCCGTTCTAGGGCCGCGTTCTAGGGCTTCTGCCCCTCGGGGCCCTGCTGCGCGACTACGTTGGCGCGCTGCATCCGGAACGCGTCGCTTTTCACTACGCCCAAGATAAACGCCGACATGCGATAATCATCGGCTTCCGCGGCGCGGGCGATCGCTCGCACGGTCGGCTGATCGAAGTGTTCGACCCGGCGTCCTAGTGCATAGGCGAAAAGATTCTCGGTGAAGGTCCGGATGAGCGGGATCGGACGGTTGAGCAGGGCGCGTCGCAGGTCGGCGGGGCCGGTGATGGGCGTCCCGTCATAGAGCTCTCCGCGCGTGTCCAGCGGACTGCCGTTCTCCCTCGTTCGCCACTTGCCGGTGACCCCGAAGTTGTCGAGCGCGAGGCCGATTGGATCCATGAAGCGGTGGCAGGAATTGCACGTGGGGCTGGCGCGATGCTGTTCCATGCGCTCACGGGTCGTGAGCATGCGGCCACCGGCCGCCTCATCGACCTCTTCCAGATCCGGAATGCCCGGGGGAGGGGGAGGTGGCGGAGTCCCCAGCAGTACCTCCATCACCCATTTGCCTCTCAGCACTGGAGACGTGCGTCCCGCGTGGGACGTCATGGTCAGGATGCTGGCGTGCCCTAGCACTCCCCGTCGCGTGTCGTCGGGGTAGTTGACGCGGCGGAAGTGCTCGCCGCTGACGCCGGGGATGCCGTAGTGCTTGGCCAGGCGCTCGTTCACGAAGGTGTAGTCCGCGGCGTACAGGTCGAGCACGCTGCGATCGTCCCTCACCAAGCTGTTGAAGAAGAGCTCGGTTTCGCGCCGCATGGCATCCGCGAGCTGCTGATGAAAGTCCGGCTGCAGACGCACGTCCGGGTGGATCTTGTCGAGGTCTTGCAGGCGCAGCCACTGGCCTGCGAATCGTGGCCCGAGCGCTTCGGCCTTCGGGTCGGCGAGCATGCGCAGGACCTGCGTCTCGAGCACACCATCGTCGAGCAGAGCGCCGCTCGCGGCCACCTGCCTCAATTCGGCGTCCGGTGGCGCGGCCCAGAGGAAGTACGAGAGGCGTGACGCCAACGCGAATGCGCCAATGCGATAGGTCTGCCCCGCGGCGACGTCCCCGGGAGGCTGCTCGAAGCGGAAAACGAAGCGCGGGCTCGCGAGCATTGCTTCGAGCGCCGTGCGGATTCCGAGCTCGAAGTCACCCTCCGCTGCGGCCTCGTCGTAGAACGACATCAACGCCGAGCGATCCTCTTCCCTTAGCGGGCGTCGGAAGGCCTGCTCGCCCAGCCTCGAGATGATCTCGTTCGCGCAGGGCCGTTGCTCGTTCGGCGAGGCGGGCGTGCAAGTGAAGATCCGCCTGCGAACGGGCGTGTCGGAGACGCCCACCGTCGTCAGCGGCCCGCCGACCACCAGGTCACGGATGTGCG
>Ga0208391_1000977_pt1 | contig 14353 bp, 8 predicted proteins | sample Knorr_S23_td_Bot_FD_185612 | JGI IMG/M metagenome (GOLD analysis project Ga0208391, IMG submission 185612) | Marine microbial communities from Southern Atlantic Ocean transect - Knorr_S23_td_Bottom_ad_3770_LV_A (SPAdes) (version 2) | ecosystem: Environmental > Aquatic > Marine > Oceanic | place... | reverse complement strand
CCCGGACCGAGTTTCTTTATGGCTCTTCGCATACCGTTAACACCATAGTTGTAAGAGGTGATTACAAACGGAGTCAGTTCACTGTTGGATACGTTGGCTTTTTTCGACCGGGCAGCAACAGTCAGAGTTTTTCGGCTGTCTTTGAGATAGCGTGCCGCTGCCCAGCTGGCCGCTTCCGGATCCAGCCTCTCGTCCAGAATCGCATTCAACTCAAGTCCCAATACACGTGCGGTCCGCGGCATGATCTGCCACATACCTGCAGCCCCTACTCTGGAATACGCCTCGGGGTTATAGGAAGACTCTACAAATGGCAGGTATTGAATATCCTGATGCAAACCCGCGTCTTTGAGTACCCGCCTGACAATCGGTCCGTAGGTCCCAAATCGGCGCAAGGCATTCCGAAAACCATCTTTGTTTCCACTCTGACACCGAAGGTTCCTGGCTGCACGACGAAGTACAGCTGGCGATCTTCCAGAAAACATACTGAGGTAGTGCTTATCTTTTGCCTGAGTGATTGTTTTCTTTCGCTCAATCAAAGTCGCGATGCGTTCCAGCCGCAGACGTATCTGGCGCTTCTGTTTCTTAATGAATTGTGTGTTGCCGTTTGTCCCACACGCTTTGCCCTTGATGATCTTGTAGACCCGGTGGGGTCTCTGCGCATCATGGAGGATCGCATCGTTGGTGCTCCATCGACCATATACATCGATCCAAAAATAGATCCTCTGTCGAAGTGCGTCGGGACAGGGAAAATACTGACTACACTTGAGTTTGTGATGTTTAACCAGGTGGTGGGCGGCTGATTGATCTGCTGGATAGAACCAAGTCAGAAACACAGCCACGACCATCCATACTAGTGGCAGAGGCCGCCTGCGGAGACAGGAATGCTCAGGTCTGGTTACAAGCAATATTGATGGTCCGTGCTGATGAAGAAGAGACACTGCCTAAGATCTGTGTTTAACCTCTCACTCAACCTTGATGCTAACAACTTACACACGGGGTGAAAAGCTCCTGTCCATGAAAAAGGTGGCGGAGCCACATGGTTTGATACACTCCCAGTATGATTCAAGCTCGAACCGATCAATACACCACTTAACCTGAACTGGATCTGCCGGAGAGCCCATGAGCGTCATTTCCAGAGAAGATTTTGTCGGGAGCATAGCCGACGGTCTGCAGTACATCTCTTTCTACCATCCACCCGACTTTATTCGAGCAATGACTCGAGCCTTCGAACGTGAAGAATCTCCAGCAGCTAAAAACGCGATCGGCCAGATACTGCTCAATTCGAAGATGGCAGCCCTGGGGCAACGGCCAGTTTGTCAGGATACAGGCATCGTTGTCGTCTTTCTTAAGTTTGGACTGAATGTCAGTTTTGATACCAATGATTCGGTTCAGGAAATGGTCGATGAGGGTGTCCGTCGAGCCTACAACAACCCGGATAATCCTCTTCGACCCTCAGTGGTGTCACCCCCCTTCGGTGAAAGACGCAACACCGGAGACAACACACCGGCTGTTGTGCATACCGAACTCGTAGCCGGTGATGCGATTGAGATCACCCTCGCCGCCAAGGGCGGCGGATCGGAAAACAAAGCCCGATTCAGCATCTTGAACCCCAGTGACAGCCTGTCGGACTGGGTAGTGGAGACGATACCAGGCATGGGGGCTGGCTGGTGCCCACCGGGTATTCTCGGCATAGGCGTTGGGGGCACTCCAGAAAAAGCCATGGTGCTGGCCAAGGAATCCCTGATGTCAGCGATTGATATGGATGAGTTGATCTCGAAGGGACCGGACAACGACATCGATGCGCTACGCCTTGAGATCTACCAACGGGTTAACCAGACGGGTATCGGCGCTCAGGGCCTAGGTGGGCTCACGACCGTGCTGGATGTCAAGATCCTGTCGTACCCCACCCATGCTGCCTCCCTCCCCATCGCGATGATTCCCAACTGTGCTGCCACGCGGCACATACACTTTTCTCTGGATGGCACTGGACCTGCCAAGCTGACGCCACCAGACCTTGGCAACTGGCCCGAGATTGGGACCGACGTCGCGAGCCAAGGCCGGCAGATCAATGTAGACACACTCACTCGAAATGACGTTGCAACCTGGCAGCCAGGAGAAAATCTACTGCTGTCCGGCAAAATTCTCACCGGGAGAGATGCAGCGCACAAACGGATTGCCGATCTGGTCACTCGTGGCGAACCACTGCCTGCGGGGGTAGATTTTAGCAATCGGCTGATCTACTACGTGGGCCCTGTTGACCCGGTTGGTGAAGAAGTGGTCGGACCTGCCGGACCGACCACTGCGACACGTATGGACAAATTCACAGAAATGATGCTCGCAGAAACAGGGTTGATCGGGATGATTGGAAAAGCGGAGCGTGGGCCCAGCGCGATCGAGTCGATTCGAAAACACCGCGCGGTGTATCTGATTGCCATTGGTGGTGCTGCCTACCTAGTATCCAAGGCCATTCGTTCGGCACGTGTCGTTGCTTTTGAAGACCTGGGCATGGAAGCAATCTATGAATTCGAGGTTAAGGACATGCCGGTTACGGTCGCCGTCGACAGTAATGGAACTTCTGTACACCGTACAGGGCCTGAGTTATGGCGCCAGCGCATTGCAGAATTTCCAGTAAGGGTCAGCTGATACACGTAAACTGCATTGCAAACCTTCCCCCGCATTATCCACAGACGATTTATCGCCCGTCAGTTACCGACTGCAACAGACTGCACCTGATCTTTACAATTTGGTCGATAATGGCCTGATCCGGCCAGAGTTCCCCAGAATGTCCATGAAAATACCTGAAGAGATCAAGCAGGATTTCTCTCGCGAACCGCTCGATCCCAAGAGCCTGCTGCCCGACCCTTTTGATCAGTTTGAAGCCTGGTTTGGCCAGGCCTGTGCGGAAAATCTACCCGCTCCTAATGCCATGTGCCTGGCTACAGCGTCGGCAGACGGATCGCCCACAGTCAGAACGGTGCTGCTCAAAGTTTACGACCGTGATGGATTTGTTTTCTTTACCAACTACGGCAGCCGTAAAGCACACCAGATCGCAGAGAACCCGCGTGTTTCTCTGCTGTTTTCCTGGTTCAGTATGGGGCGACAGGTCACGATAACCGGCATCGCCCAGCGTATTCCAACTGCAGCGTCACTGCGCTACTTTCTATCGAGAAGCCGGGGAAGTCAGCTCGGTGCCTGGGCATCAGACCAGAGCAGCGTGATCTCTTCCCGGACTGTGCTGGAAACTACCCTGGCCAGAATGAAACAGAAGTTCAGTGCTGGAGACGTCCCGCTGCCAGACTTCTGGGGAGGCTTCCGCGTCACCCCAGAAACCATTGAGTTCTGGCAGAGCCAGCCGGATCGTCTACATGACCGATTTATGTATGTGCGTAACGACGCCGACGGCTGGACGATCGAACAGCTGGCGCCCTGACAAATAACCAGTCGTCGCCAGATTACCCGCCCATAGATTCAAGCGGCAGCTTGACGGGAAATCGCTCACGGATCTGACTGTCTACATCAGCAGGTATATGTTGCGGCCTGGCTGTGGACAGAAGTTGCTTTACCCGATACCTGGCCTGCTCGACGAGATCTGGTCGACCGGCCTCGTTCCAGTCTTTCGGGCTGTTTCGATCACCCAAGTCCGGGTACACATAATCCCGCTGCATCAGCGCCCTAGTCTGATCGTGCCCCAGATAGTGACTGGGTCCGTCCAGACACACCTCCCGCATTGCCTCCAGGGATAAGGTGTCTTCGTTGACCTCAATACCCCGTATCGTTCTGTTGATTGCTCCCAGCATATCGTTATCGATGACATAGCTTTCAAGACAGCAGCCGAGGAGACTGGCATGCATGCCAGCTGATTCGTAGATCAGGTTCGCACCACTGTGTCCGGCCAGAACATTTGTGTAGGCCTTCTCATAGCCTGACTGTGCATCCGGCAGCTTGGAGTCGGCCATACCGGCGGCAATACCGGTCGGCAGGTCGTAGTACCGACCCATCTGACCGCAGGCCGCCATGAGAACAGCCTGTTCACCACTGCCACCGCTCATCGCCCCGGTCCTAAGATCAGAGACAAATGGCCAGGTTCCGAAGATCGCGGGGTGACCGGGAGATAATAGATTCACGTAGACCAGACCGGCCAGCACCTCGGCGGTCTCCTGAACCACAGCACCGGCGAGCGCCGCCGGACTGGTCGCACCAGCCTGACCCGCGGCCAACAATAAAACAGGCATCCCGCGGTTGACACAGACTTCCAGTACCCGACAGGCATCTTCGGCAAATCGAAGTGGCGGTACAACATGACAGCACGAGCAGCTTACAAACGGCCTTTCCCGCCATTTTTTCTCACCGCCAGCCACTATCTCCAGCATATCGATGGCCTCGTGCGCATGGTCAGGAGCGACAAAACTGGTGCCCACATGCTTAGTGGTTCCGGCAATTGACGCGTAACAGGTGTTGAAGTCCATTTCCCGTGGATCTTCAACATCTCGTGGCACCATCGAGCGCTGAAAGAAATGAATATGCTCCATGGAATCCACGATGCGGGCGGCATTGTAAAGATCCTGCAGCATCGAATCTCTATATTCGCGTTTTTCGGTATCGACAATATAGACCGCAGCGCCAGCAGTGCCGAAATACGTCCTGCTACCGGTGAGATGCATATCGTAACGAGAGTCCTGCCCTGGAAGGACGATATCCCGTGCTGCCGAGGCGACGACATCTTCGACCAGTGATCGGGGAAACAGAAGACGGCCCTCTTCGGTCATCGAGCCGCCTGCTCCGGTCACCAGTTCCTGACAGGATGGTATGGCGTTTGCAATACCGATCTGCTCCAACGCTTCCAGTGCTGCCTGGTGAATACGCAACACTTCAGATTCTGTGAGCGGCTGATATCGTCCTGATGCCTGACCAGGCTGAACAGCGCGTTCATCCTCAGGTATCGGCGCAGCACGCAGCGCTTGCCTTGCGACCCGCCCCCCCATTCGCCCCGATGTAGAGGAGCGCCGCCTATTGTCCGTCATCGCGCTTACCTTTAAGCATTAGTAATTGCCGATCAGTTGGTATCAAACACTGGAACGTAGTACAGGATTGTAGTCCGCCCCATAAGCGGGGGGAACCCATACGTTTGTGCGATTTCGATCTGGTTCTCATCCATGCGCGCTAACGCCTAATTCTGCTCAATCATTCTGCTGCTTTCACCATAAACAGCCGTGAACGCTCCTTCGCTCCCTCGCAGCCACCACCCTCATCATCCAACTGATTCAACAAGCTGAGAACCACAATCGAGGCACCACCCGTGGCCCAAGCGGCCCCCAACTTTAAACCACTGTCTTCAAACTTTAATCTTTCCAAGAGATTTCTTCCCTCAGGATCGGGCACCACAGTAGGTCGCCTAAGATTCCCGCTGATTCGATAATAGGGTGGATACAACAGGGATAGGCCAGACTGGTCCAGAAGGCTGTCTAGGGACATACGCTCACGACGTGGCTTGGAGCGAACGGATAGCTCCAAGTCTTCCTCCGAGAGCTCCAGATCACCAAAGGCGGATAATTCAAACTCCTTAGCTTTCAAGGCGATAGTGTGATCCGGAGGTGCCGGACTGTGTCCAACACCGTCTGTGATCTGCATACCGATAACACCACACTTGATATCATAATATTTCTTTCGCTCTGCCCATGGGCTAACACCACGCAGAATCTGTTCTACGATGTTGAGCGGGGTTGTAGCTAAGAACTCTTCACGACCTCGAGGGAACTTTATATTTTTTTCAAGCTCAGTGAAAAGATAACCATTACCGCTCCCTGCAATCTCGTGAAGCGATCGTCCTACTCCCGCTAAATAACCCTGCGTACTCAAAACACCTGACACATCCAAACCACCCTTCAGCTGTGGCGGTAGCAGGTCAAGATCTAAATGTTTCCAATCATAGAAATAGTTCGCGGGAGGTGGGTCTACCCGCGTATCCAGATCAAGTTGCACTTCCAGGTCACCACCAGCTGATATGCCCTGCAACTGGAAATTGACCAAACCGTTCAGAGAATTCACCTTTAGTGTGAAATCCGTGACTTCGTAGTTGCGTCGCAGTAGGTGGTCCGTAGAAAATTCCAGATCAACATCATAGCGATCCGCCCATACTAGCGGTATCTCTTCATTTCCAAACAGATACTTCTTTTCTTTCTTCGGAAAAAGATCGTTCAGATTGAAATATTCGGACGCCAGTCTCCCGTCAAATTTCTGTCGATGACTATCTGTCTCATTCAGCGAATAGGATATTTCCCCACTGATGTTGTTGCGACCTAATTTCACCTTAAGCTCTGTCACCAGTAGAGTCTCGCCATCCGTTCTGACGGTCGCCTGCGCCTGTAACGGCATGTCTCCCTGCAATGAAACTGGAAGCAGAGCTGACACCTTGGACAAACGATCCACCTCGAACTTCAGCTCAAGCTGCGAACCTATCTTCCACTGCTCCCCCCAGACCCCTTCTGCCGTCAACTGACCGAGTTTCTCGGACTGAAGGTTAACTGATCCTTTAATTGACTCGTGTGTGTCCGTTGCACGGCTAAACTCGCCTGTCACCTGCAACCGGCCCATGGGCGGCAACCCAACACCTGTGATCTGACGCAATTCGTGAGGACCTTCCGCAGTCAGCACAAAACTGGCGCTGAATCCGGTCTTGTCATCAAATGTTTCAAACTCACCAGCGAGCTGAGCAGCCAGAGATTTAGTCAGCAACTCGCCCTGTACCCTCAGCGGCAACGCTCGCTTACTGGAGGGGCGTACCTGTAACTGAATCTGCGCGGGTTCGTGATAATCCCCCGGCCCGCCATAGTGTTCAATCAGCCGGCCCAGTTCAGCCACATCGAGATTAAGATCCCACATCGGCCGCGGCGTGTGCATTAAATTGATCAGGCTACCGGTAAACCGGCCGCTAAGCCCATCACCGGAAATCTGACCCACCAGTCCGGACAGTCGAGCCTCATTGCCGTCAAAATCAAACCAGCCCGTGACACTGGCCCCCAGCTGGGGGGGTATCGGCCATTGTATTCCCCAGGCTTGGGCAAGCACAGCAATGTCTTCAGTGTGGCCTTCGAAATTCAGTGCCAGTTGTAACTGCTCGTCCAACCCGTCAACCCGCCCACTGCCGCTGACTTCCAGTTGTGGAGAGTTGATCGCCACATTCACGATCTCTATGCCACAGCTGCTATTGGCGCAGGTGAGAACTCCATTTGCGCGGGCGGTTGCATCGACGGGGAACTGTCTACCCAGACTGTCTGCAAGGCTTCGAACACTTCCTGTTCTTGCGGTGAACCCGAATTGGCCTTCGAAACTGTTTTGCAACAGGTCAAACTGACCTGTGCCCTCGAGTGTCAGATCTGTCGTGTCAAAAGAAGCAGAAAGATCACTCAACCGGTAGCCTTTGTAGTTGCCGTGTAAAGCGCCCGTCACCTGAGCGCTGCCGCTTAAGGGCACCTCAAGTTTGAATTGCCTCAACAGTTCTGTCAGCTTGTCCGAGGTCGCCTCTATATTGAGTGCAAGATCGGGGCCGTCGGCTAAGCCCAGATGACTCACATTACCTGTCAACTGGATGCCCAGACGCGGGCTCTCTCCAATAAGCATAATCTGGCCAAGGTGGAAATCGCCCGGCTGCCCGGACAATATGCCCTGACCCGAGACACGGACATCAGTCAGCACATCAAGGCTCATGAGTGCCGCTAATTCCTGAAGGCTCTGATTCTTCATCTGTAGACGCAGCTCACCTATTGAACGGTGTCGTCTGACGTTGGCCGGCACTAGATCCAGATCACCCTGCGCTGTGAAGTTCAACGGTTGTGCTGTCGTGGACAACCGGACCGATTCCAGCCGGAGATCCCGTCCTGGGCTTCCGACCAGGTGACCGGTTGCATTCACCGTACCACTGAAAATCGCGTCGTTCTGCCACGGCAAGCCGGGCAATAGATCAGTCAGATTTCTTTCCAGGCGTCCTGTCGATACCTCGAGATACAGATCAGCGTTAAACGCTGTTCGCAGATTGTTGACCGCGCCAGAGACGCTGCCACTTACACCGTTGCCCACGAACGTCAGATTGACCGGCGCCAGCTGATCAGAAACCAGCCCGTTAAGAGACCCCAGTGCACCACTCACCTCAATAGCGTCTCCGGCATAGCTCAGTTGCCCGCTGATCTGACCCTTTTGATTTTGACCCTCACGTGGCAAAACATAGACCAGCGTATCGACTCGTATTTCCCACGGGTCTGCCTCAGCGCCAGACCCGTAAGTGAGACTGCCGTCCACCACCGATACACGACTGACCGGAAGCGGTAGAACCGGCACCACCGGTCCCCGATCAGGCTCCCAATTGGGACTGCCGTTGGGGTCGACTTCCAGCTGCAGGGTTGGCCGCTCCAGCAAAATCTCGCGGATTAGCAGTCGTCCTCCTGCAAGAGCTCCCATATCCAGTTCAAATCGGACGTTCTCTACTGTCAGAAAATGTTCCTGATAATTACCGGCAGGATTACCCACAACCAAGCCTCTGACCTCTAGCCGAACTGAGGGGAAAAGACGGGCCGACAGACCCTGGTCAATGGACACTGGTCGATCGATGGCTTCGCTTATCTGTTGTGCCACAGCATCGCGATAGCGGTTCCAGTCAGCCCACTGAATAATGGACGCCAGGAACAGTACGAGGCCACAGAAACAAACAACCACCCACCCGATTACTTTAACGAGCCGCAAGAAGTCTGTTCCCTGTGTATGATTCGCCTTTCGGAGAACGCATTGCGCGACCCTAACACAAAGCGCACTATCGTGGGTTCGGAAAGCGCACCTGACGGATATATCCGGTTACAAAATGACAATGTCAACTTTACAGCTCAGCCACACAGCACAAAAACTTGAAAAACGACTTCGTCGCAACGTTGGAAGAGCCATACAGGACTACAACATGATTGAAGAAGGTGATCACGTCATGGTCTGCATTTCCGGTGGCAAGGATTCTTTCTCACTGCTGGATATCCTGTGTCGACTGAAAATCAGAGCACCGATTGACTTCCAGTTAACCGCTGTCAATGTTGACCAGAATCAACCTGGATTTCCAACTGAACTACTCGAAGTTTACCTGCAGGGGCTGGGGGTTGATTACCGAATTATCGATCAGGATACCTACAGTGTCGTCAAGAATATCGTCCCCGACGGTAAAACAATGTGCGGCCTGTGTTCACGACTTCGCCGGGGAATACTGTACAGCTTTGCACAAAGCCAGGGGATGACAAAAATCGCTTTAGGCCATCATCGAGACGATATTGTTGAAACACTTTTCCTCAACATGTTTTTTGGTGGTCGACTCAAAGCAATGCCACCAAAACTGTTGAGCGACGACGGAAACAATGTGGTCATCCGCCCATTGTCCTATTGCAGTGAAAAAGACATCGCACAATACGCCCAGCTGAAAAAGTTTCCGATTATTCCGTGCAATCTTTGTGGATCACAGCCGAACCTCCAGCGCCAGACTGTCAAACGAATGCTCGCTGACTGGGAACACCAACACCCCGGTCGGTCAGCGACCATATTCCGAAGCGTCACGAGCATCTCACCCAGCCAGCTCGCCGACACGAGTCTTTTCGACTTTGCCAGACTCGGGGCTCGTCACGGGCCCAAAACATGGCTACCCGAAGGGAACACAATTGATATAGAGAACGCCAGGCTATGAATGAATCAGAATTCAATAACGGGCTACTAGAGTTTCTAGCTGACTCACCCACACCTTTTCATGCAGTGAAACAACTGAAGCAGCTGTTGACTGCTCAGGGGTTTGAACAACTTGCAGAGGACAGCAGCTGGTCGCTTAAACCCGGAGGACGTTACTTTGTTGTTCGAAATGGCTCGTCGATCGTGGCGATCAGAACGGGCCCTGTTCATCCTACTGATGGGGGACTGAGGCTGATCGGCACCCACACCGACAGCCCTTGTCTGAAGATCAAACCCGCACCCGAGATCAGCCGTCAGGGCTTTTTGCAGCTGAGTGTAGAAATTTACGGTGGGGTCCTGCTCTCACCCTGGTTTGACCGAGACCTGTCCCTGGCCGGCAGAGTCACTTGCCGTATGGAAAATGGAGAGATCAACAGCCTGCTGACCGACTTTCGACGCCCTGTGGCGACAGTACCGAGTCTCGCCATTCATTTAAATCGAGATGTACATAAAAACAGGACCATCAATCCACAAAAAGAAGTGGTTTTACTGGTGAGCTCAGGTGACGGCGACAGCAGAAGTTTTCGACAACTGCTTCTTGACCAGATCCAGCATGAGCACGCCAACATACCCGTTGCCGAGGTCCTGGATTACGAAATCAACTGTTACGACGTGCAACCACCTGCGGTGATCGGGCTAAATGATGACTTCATCGCCGCCTCAAGACTGGACAACCTTTTGAGTTGTTATGCCGCTTGCCGAAGCATAATCGACGCCTCTGGAGAAACCACCGCCGTGATGGTCTGTAATGATCACGAGGAGGTTGGCAGCCTGTCGGCCAGCGGTGCCCAGGGCCCGTTTCTGCGTTCCACACTCGAACGTCTATGTGGGAATTCAGAGACGATGAACAGAGTCATGGACTTGTCCATGTTGCTTTCCGTTGATAATGCGCATGCGGTGCATCCTAATTACGAAGACAAGCATGACCCACAGCACCGGCCTTGCCTCAACGGTGGTCCGGTCATCAAATACAACGCTAACCAGAGATACGCGACTAACAGTGAAAGTGCAGCGCTGTTTCGTAATTTATGCCAAACCCTTGATATACCCGTTCAACAGATCGCCATGCGAAGCGATATGGCGTGTGGCAGTACTATTGGACCAATAACGGCGGCGGAACTGGGCGTCGCAACAGTAGATATCGGATCCCCGCAGCTGGCCATGCACTCGGTGCGCGAACTCACGGGGCGCAACGATCCAACGCTACTCTACCGCGCGCTTAAAGGCTTCCTTGATCAACCGTCACTGTGGTGCTGATGTACATCAGCTCAGTACCTTACTGAGACTGACTTACCATGTAGTCGACCGCCGCCTTGATGTCATCGTCACTCAGATGAACGAAACCACCCTTGGCAGGCATCACACCCGTCTGTCCTTGAAATCCCTGAATCGCATGCTCATACACCACCTCAATGCCCTGCGCAATACGGGCGACCCAGGCTTCTTTGTCGCCCAGTTTAGGTGCGCCGGCAGCACCGGACATATGACAGGCCATACAGCCACTGTTGTAGACTGCTTGTCCGTCAGCGCTAACACCTGCTGTCCATGCAGCTGAACCCATCATCACTGAGGCCAGCATCAGCACTTTGGTAAATTTCATCTAAAGCTCTCCAGGGGTTTATCTATACCAGGGAAGTGTATCGCGCAACCTGCAAGAGTCGTAACTCAAATTTGTGTCGGTACTTTGATTGCGCTCAGGTTTTCTAATCCAGATCCGCCAGACCCTGGCAACGGCACGGGTATCCAGTTGCCCAATTGCCCAGCGTCAGCGGGATTGATCAACGGCACAGCCTATAAGACTGACTGACATCCAGCCGTCGCGAACACATCATTGGAGATTGATTAATAGTGGTTTATTTTTATAAAATAATTATTTAATAAAGTTATTATATTACTATAACTCCTTAGTATTTCTGAACTGAACATCCGGCCAGCGCTCCATGGCCAGATGTAAATTAGCCAGATTCGGTGCGATATAGGCCAGATCTCCACCCGCATCCAGTGCCAGATTCTGTCGAGCTTTTCTCTGAAACGCTTCAAAATCAGACTTTTTATCGCAGGCAACCCAGCGGGCGGTTACCACCTGCACCGGTTCAAAGCTGCAGTCCACACCATATTCATGTCGCAGGCGATGTACGACCACGTCAAACTGCAGGATTCCGATCGCGCCCAGGATCACATCGTTCGACGCCAGCGGCCTGAACACCTGGGTCGCACCCTCTTCGCTCAACTGGTCCAACCCTTTATGCAGCGCCTTTGCCCGCAAAGGGTCACCGAGCCGCACCCGCCGAAAAAGCTCAGGGGCAAAATTGGGCACACCGGAAAACTTCAGAGTCTCCCCCTCGGTAAACGTGTCACCGATCTGGATAGTACCGTGGTTGTGCAAGCCGATGATGTCGCCTGCGTACGCCGACTCCGCCGACTCACGCTTTGAAGCCAGAAAAGTGATGGCCCTGTGAATCGGCGTGGTCCGGTTTGCCCGGACTTGATGAAGCTTGATACCCGGCCGATAAACACCGGAATTGATGCGCAGAAATGCTACCCGATCATGATGTGATGGATCCATGTTAGCCTGAATCTTGAAGACAAACCCGGTGAATACCTGCTCACTGCTGTCGACTTCTCGAGAACCGGCATCCCGAACTCCCGGGCAGGGCGCGTAGTCTACAAAACAGTCAATCAACTCGTCAGTACCTTCACCGGCAAGTGCTGAACCAAAAAAAACAGGCGTTAACCGCGCCTGCAGATAAGCCTGGAGATCGAAAGTGTTGCTGGCTCCAGTCAGCAATTCGATCTCCTCCCGCAGGCGATCAGCATCTGCACCAATCGCGTCGTCCAGATCATGATTTGAAATTCCGCAGATTGTTCTTTCACCGGCTACTGAATTTCCTGATTTTCTTTCAAATAGGTGAATGCTGTCATCGTAAAGTCGGTAGACCCCACAAAAATGGCGACCGGTCCCCACTGGCCATGTCATGGGTGCGCACCGAATTCCCAACACCGACTCTACCTCGTCCAGCAGTTCTACCGGATCCCGACCTTCCCGATCGAGCTTGTTGATGAATGTCATGATCGGTGTGTCACGCAGCCTGCACACCTCCATAAGCTTGATGGTTCTGTTTTCTACGCCCTTTGCTGCATCAATTACCATCAGTGCGGAATCCACCGCCGTCAAAGTCCGATAGGTATCCTCCGAGAAATCGGCATGCCCTGGCGTGTCTAACAGATTGATGACATGTTCACGATACTCAAACTGCATGACTGAAGACGTTACGGATATCCCTCTTTCCTTTTCCATCTTCATCCAGTCTGAAGTCGCATAGCGTCCTGTCTTACGGGCTCGCACCGTACCCGCAGCCTGAATAGCGCCACCGTAGTGAAGAAATTTCTCCGTCAGGGTCGTCTTCCCCGCATCGGGATGCGAGATGATGGCGAAAGTCCGCCGACGATTAACTTGGTTTACGTGTTCATCCATGACTCAAGCCAGCAAGGGCGTGAAAAAGCGCGAATTATAGCGAACATCGAGCCATCGGGGCCTCCGCTGGTGGTTCTAGCCAGCGCTTTCCCCGAAAATCCTTCAGGACCTTGTGGCCTCGACAGAACCATCTCCGGTTACAGCAACCAACCCGGGGAAACGCCGCAGGATGTTCTGATTCCCGGTTGCCAGGCATCCAGTGACAATGACTCTCCCGTTTTCGTCTAGTGCTTGGGTTATCGCCTCCAGGGATTCTTCAACGGCAGCCTCGATAAAGCCGCAAGTATTGACCACCACTATGCTCGCATCTGAATAACTGTCTGAAAGGGCATAACCCTCAGCATGCAGCTGGGTCAGAATCCGCTCAGAATCAACCAGGGCCTTGGGACAACCAAGACTGGCAAACGCGACCCGGGGGATTTCCCATCTTTTCAGCGCACCGTTGAGACAAGCCTCAGCCGCGCAGTTCCCGTCGTATCTGCATCTTCTGAAGAATCGTCGTGCCTATTTCTTCTATCGACATCTGGGTCGTATCTGCAAACGGAATAGCTTGGTGCCGAAATACTGCCTGGCCCTGCGCCAGCTCATATTCACACTGTTGCCGAGATGAATAACGGCTATTCGGTCTGCGCTCCGAACGAATCTGGCAAAGGCGGTCTGAATCGATGGTGAGTCCAAACAAACGGCCTCGAAACGGCCGCAGAATAGCCGGCAACACACCATCGCTAAAATCTTCTTCAGTCAGTGGGTAATTGGCGCAAAATAGACCGAATTGAATCGCCAGATACAAACAGACTGGGGTTTTACCGGTTCTCGATACGCCCAAAATGATGAGATCCGCCTTGTTATAGTCGTCGATACTGACACCATCGTCACAGTCCATCGCATAATGGACGGCACGGATACGAGAGGTGTAGCGATCCCGGTTGACCACACCATGACTGTGGCCGATTTCATGGCTCGACTCCAACTGCAATTCCTTCTCTAACGGCTTAAGAAAAGTTCCAAATAAATCAACGAAAAAGCCGCGGGCACGCCGAATACCTTCAAACAACTGTGGACTGATAAAAGTGGCAAAGATCAGGGGTCTCGCCGTGTCATTGTCAGCCACTTCGTTAATCTCGCGAACCGCGT
>Ga0208391_1000976_pt1 | contig 14366 bp, 10 predicted proteins | sample Knorr_S23_td_Bot_FD_185612 | JGI IMG/M metagenome (GOLD analysis project Ga0208391, IMG submission 185612) | Marine microbial communities from Southern Atlantic Ocean transect - Knorr_S23_td_Bottom_ad_3770_LV_A (SPAdes) (version 2) | ecosystem: Environmental > Aquatic > Marine > Oceanic | place... | reverse complement strand
GTGCTTTCTCCCGTCAATCGCCCAAAGCGCCTGAAAGGAGACCCGCTCGACGTGGCCATCCAAGAGCGTGTTGTTGGATCCATTGCTGTGAACCGTCGGGCGACCGTAGTTGAACGGTGTTTCAGGATACTGGGGCATCGTGTCCACTTTCCCGTCCAGGTTGAAGTCAACTGTGAACCGGTAGGCCTGATCCACCGGCGAATAAACATAGTGCGTCACCGTGTCCATGAACATCAGCGCATCAGACGGATTCCGTATGCGTGAGGCATTCAGTGGCGGCGTCCGGTTGCCGTAGTAGAATGGGCCACTGAGCGGGTCGCCATAGGCGCCAAAGTTCGCACCGATCCAGCAGTTCCAGGCGCTTGAGGATTTCTTGGAACGCGAAAACGGAACCAACCCCACGCTCCCGCCGGGGCACTTGCGCAACTCATAGTTGTAAACCTCTCTTTGGGTGAAGAACTTCCCGTCATCGGTCTGCTTTGCGACGTAGGGGGCCAGCTTGGCATGCCAAAATGCCTTCGTGTAATCGGTGGATAAATCGCCAAAGAGCGGCAGTAAATCCTCGTAATCATCCAGATACATCGCTGTTGCCATACTCCAGTTGCGCATGTTGGACAGGCAACGGGCCGTCTGACCTTTTGCCTTGGCCCGGCTCAGGGCTGGCAGCAGTAGCGCGGCCAAAATCGCGATGATGGCGATCACGACCAGCAGTTCGATCAGCGTGAAACCCCGTTTTTTTTGAGAAGAGAAAAGCAGTTTCATTTTATTGCGCGGTTACCCAACGCAAGTTCAACTCCATACGGCCCACACCACACCAGAAGCACGGCTGCGATTGTTGTGAGCAGGAGGTGTTTCATTTACTAAAGATGAGGCAACTCAACCAATGATTAACTTCATCAACTACAAAGAAAATAAAAAAATAATCAATTGGGTTTGCATGCTCACTCGCCGATGGGCAGGAGATCAATACCTTCCCCCTCCTCGGGTGGTCTGATGCGAAACCGCATTGCAAGGGTCTCGGCCCCGAAGGGGCCGAACCTGTTCTTGATTCTCTGTCGAACACCGACAGAGAAAATCGAGCCATCTTTGAGAAGACATGCGTTGGGATAATATTGCAAAGGGCCAAACTTGTAACCACGGTCCGGTGCCGACTTAATCCATGTCTTAGCATTGTCCCGGCTATAGATCACCTGTCCGTTGCCTCCTGATCCTCCGCAGAAAACCAGCACCGCCAGCTCATCTGGTCCCTGGATTAGTTCCCCGCGCTTCATCGTTCTCCCCTTTGAATCACCGCGACCCGCGAGGAGGCGTCGAGGCTCAGACCAGGTCAGGCCATGGTCGTAGGATTGAATCCACTCCGAAAACGGTCGCGAAGCCATACCCAAGCTGCCGTCCGGCAGATATCCGACATTCTTCTCATCCCCAGGACCTTTTTGTTCGAAAACAGAGGTGACCTTCCAACTTTCCCCCTTGTCCAATGTCTTGATCAAAGCCATGACATGGCCATCCCTCTCGGGCCAGCCTTCACCGACCGGAAAGGGCGTGCCGGTGGCCAGCGCGACCAGCCCCCCATCACGGGGATCCTCCATCAGTCCCTGAACGGCTACCGAGAGAACGAAGGGGCCCGTCAACCGTGCGATTACCCGCCAGGTTTCCCCGTTGTCATCACTGCGATGCACCACAAATGGCTGGGGAAACCGGTTTGCTGCGATTTTGGAGAATGCCAGGGGATCCGCCGGCAATCCCTTGCTCAGGTCGGGGCGAACCCAACCCCGGTGGGCTTCGACGTTATGCGCCGCGAACAAGGTTCCGTCGCTCATCTGGATGAGGCACTCGATGCCTTCCGACCCCCGGACGTGAGGAAATGGACGGGGACGCGACCACGTCTTGCCATTGTCTCTGCTCCGGATCCAGTAGTTGCGACCCCCTTCCGGGGCCTTGTTCTTCTCGTGCCATTCCTTGAGAACGGGATTCGCCGAGGTCATCTGCTTCAGGTAATCGGGGGGGAAGTCGAGCGGCGTCGGCCACGAGGCGTGCCAGTAGCCGGCCTGGAAGCTCACGAGGAGGTCGCCGTTCTTTAGGCAAACGACCTTCGGCCAGCCACAAAACCCTCCAAAGCCCTGGAAATACTCCGGCGTATTCACCGTGGGGGACACGAGGACCTTGCGGAACTTGTCAAAATCCCGGGCCGGTTCCGCACTGGCTGGAGCCAAGCCTCCGGCCACCACCAAAAGCAGGCTAATGAAAGTTGATTTGAGCTTGGTTTTTTTCATTGGCATTCGCAGAGATAAAACATGACTAACAGCAGGGATGCAAAACGCAGGCCTGATTTGGCCGAGCGGGAACAAGTAATTCAGAATCCTGTCCAAATGAGTGACTCGTCGCTGGAGATTTGAGATCCAATGCACACCAGATTCTTTCCGCATTAATTGCCCGTGGCCAAGCGGCGGTACTGCCCCAAAACGGCCCAGAGGTTGACGGGATTGAAGGTGCCGCCGTAGCTAATATATTCGGCGTGCCCATCGGCGAATGAATAGTTGGATCCCCCGCTGTTGCCCTCTTCCCCGTTGCGCTTGTGCATGTTCCAGACCAGTTCCTGCCATGCGTTGCCTTTCCCTTCCATGAAATCCATGAAGAAATGAGCGCTTTCGGCATTTTTCGCTCCGTAAACAATCGTCCCGGCCGGTTCATCAAGGTCCGTGTCGCGGATGGCCCTATCGAACAGGACCAGGTCATTGAATGGAAGGCCTTGGGGAGCTAGGAAAAAATCATTCCATCCGTTGATCATGTAGCTTCGGGGAGCCACGTCTGCCGGGTGAACCTGACGGGAACCCGACGCCGGCGGCGGTATTTTGCGGTCGCTTGGGCAAACCAAAAGTCCGGTGTTTGAATAGTATCGCAACAGGCGTCCCGGCCAGCAGGGATGGCCATGGTCCATTCCCCGGGTTCGGGGCGGATAGGCTCCATCGGTGTCGTCGGCGTAGAGAATGGTAGAGGTGATGATCTGCCTGTGGTTGTTCAGGCAGGAAGCCTTCAGGCTCGATTCCCTGGCCCTGCCCAGCACGGGAAGCAACAACGCCGCCAGAATGGCAATGATGGCAATCACCACCAACAACTCCACCAGGGTGAATGCGCATCTCGTGGCGAAATTCATCCTAGCTGACCGCTCTTGTAGTCGTCCTGCAGGAAAAGTCGGTGGCTTCATCGGGCTAAGGGGTGTCATTATCATCCGAGCCGATTCGAGGTTGGCGATGCAGAAGGCAGGCACGGATGGTGTTGTAAGGCTTCATGTCCTTGATAAGGGCAATGGCGGTCGTTTCGTCCACCATCTCCACGATGGTATACCATCCCCAGTTGGACTTGGGCTTTTCTGTCGCCCATAGCATGTTTGCATACCAGCTCCTACCCGCGTCACTGCTGAGGGCAAGCCTCGGAGGGCGATGATACCCGCAGAGCAACACATTGTCGGGAAGCTGCACCACTGAGCCATGCGATCCGGGCAGGGTCTCGACCGGGCTGGACCACGTCCTGCCTCCATCCCAACTGTTCACGCGACACAGGCCAGTCCTCTCGCCACGCGGTTCACCGGGGATGATGTCTGAAACACGATCCTCGGTGCGCAACAAACCCACCAGGCCACCGTTGTCGAGCTTGGCCACCGCGGGTTCACTAAAAATCATCATGTTGCCGGGGTTCCCATGACCGATGATCGAGAAACTCCAGGTCGCCCCTTCATCGCTGCTGAGCAACACCGCCGAACTCAGCCACTTGGGCTCGAGATAACCGGCCACCGGGACCACGAGTGTTCCATCATCCAGTTCCAGCAATCGTCCACCGGTCCACACCCACGCGTTGGCCAAGCGCGAGGCGTCAATCGCGTTCCCCGCCGTCCAACTTCTGCCCCGGTCACGACTGTAGGCCAAGCGTAGGGGCTTCTCGGATACCGCCATCAGGCGACCGTCGCGGCGGACGCCCAGGGTGCTGATCGTTCGAACCCCATCCTGCAAAATCCCCACGTAAGGCTTGGACCAGGTTTTCCCGCCATCGGTGGACTGGATGAAAACCGGCCTGTCACCGCCAGGGACCACCAGTGCAACTAGGGTTCCATCCAGCATACGCACAAGACATGGGACCACGTGATATCTCTCTTCCTGACTCGCTGGTGGGCCCTGATAGATTAGCCTCGGCTTGGTAGGCTTCCACTCCACCTCCTGGACCTTGGAATACGAGTAGCGCAAAAACAGCTCGTAATCCTTTTCGCCTTCCGCAAAAACCAAAGATCCGAAGCCGGCATTGCAGAGAAACAGGATTACAGGTATTCTTAGGGACCCAATGATCGACCTTAACTTTTCCATGATGCTTGGACAGGAATAAAGACTACCGAACAGGGGTTTAATTTTCATCATTTTTCTCTCTTGGTCGCCCACAGCATGGCTGGACCCGTGATGCCGCCGGTGCCCAGTTCGCTCGACTGACGGTTGCTGGTTTTCTCGGCAATTAGATTAGGTTCACCGAACCGGATAGCCTCTTGAGCGTCAAATTCCCAAGGCCTATCAAACGGGACGAGACCGCTCTCAACCAGTTTCATTTGCCTTCAGCTTTCAATTCTGCATCACTTTTTGATATTAGTCGGGGTACAAAAATGAATTCAGCCCAGATGGGGCGATGATCTGAGAGAGGTTTGCCATATTTCAACCACTCTGTTTTGTAACGAGTCATTTGAATTTCTTCTTCTGGATTGTTAAATGCGCTATCAATTATTCCCCCGTTTGTTACTTCTATGGCAAAAGTCCTACTCCTAAAGAAAATGTGATCAATCACTCCTGATTCATTCCCAGTCTCAATATGCTTATGGGTGCTGATCTTTGCCGTATCAATCGCAAGTTCCTTCCATATGGATTTCATCCCAACTGTTTTAATTGATTTCAAGGCTCCTTTGTCCAATTGATTATTTAGGTCTCCCAGAATGATCAGGTTATCATGCATAGAACCTCTGATCACGTTTTCTGCAATATAAACTGCTGCAGATTTCTGAACCTCTGGCTGGCCAGGTATGTGGGTTGAGTAAAGCATTAGCGGTACGCCCTTTATGTTAGTTTTTGCTGATACTAGAGATGCGGGTTTCCATCCTTTGGCGTTTATTTCAACTTCCCCCTTATCAAATAGTGGAAACCGACATAAAATCGACTTGTATTTATTCTTGTGATTGGCAGAGGAAACTTTGCCCACATGGACATGATGCATACCTAATACGCGACCAACACGGGCTGTCCAGTCGCCATCAGGCACTTCGTTGAAGCAAATAACATCCAAGTTATATGGTTTGAACATTTGCCCTATTGATTCAGGTTGTGCCCATAAACCAAATAGAACATTGTAAGTGGCAAATCGTATTTGAGTTTTCTTTTGTGTTTCTACATTTCTTTGGTGAATTGAAGTTTTTGAAAAAACTCCACTTTTTTCCATCTGAGACCCCGTAGTCGAAAAATATTGGCTCACTTGACATCCCATCAACAGCGCGGCTGCGATTGTTGTCACGACTGTTCGTTTCATTTTGCGGAGATAGTCATCGTGTTGAGAGCGGTTTCCAAGCCTGTTTACTCATCGTTTCACCAAATCCTCAATCGGGATTCGCTCGAACACCAAGTGTGCCCCGCTGCCTTCATAGACAATGCCGACGTGCCTGTCATCGACCCGGCTCAGGCTTGGATAGCCCTTGCCACGACCCTCATCGAGCAGCAGACGGTGCTTGGCCGGCCATGTCTTTCCCTCGTCGAAACTCACCTGGATACTTTGATTCGTCCTGCTCTTCTGCGAATGCGGGTTGGCGAACAGCAATACCGACTTCGACTTGCCGCCTTCACGGTAATCGAAACGGTACAGGCTGCCGTTGCAGTTGGGCTCGATGATGCCCATGCGATTGGTTGCATGCGGCGTCCATGTTCGGCCGAGGTCGCGTGTTACGGCGATGGTGCGAAACTTCGTCGGGCTCTCTGTGCGGCAGTTTAGTATCAGCGAGTCGTCGGCCAACTGCACTGCCTGGCACTCAGTGTTGCCAAACGATGCCGCCGGGCTGACCGTCCACGACTTGCCGTGGTCTTGGCTGATGAGCAGATTGGAGAAATGACGATCCGCCTCGTCACGCCCCTGCGTGGGCATCACGAGCGTGCCGTCTCTTAACGCGATACCCTGCTGCGGCGATGGCGCGTAAAGAATCCACCGCGGATCCTTCCACTCACGCGTCATGTTCTCCGGCTTCGACCACGTTCGTCCGTCGTCAAGCGATCGGATCATCACGAATTGCGCGCTCCTGCCAATTTCATGCCCCGGCTCTGATCCGCCAGAATTCCACTGGTGCGTGCCGGCCCGACCGTTCATCCAAACCGCGAAGACAAAAATCTCGCCTGTTTTCGGGTCCACGATGATGCCCGGATCGCTGCAACCGTTTACCTCCTGTGGCATCCCGCGAAACGTGCCCATGTCCATGATGACCTGCTGCGCGCCCCAGGTTTGTCCCCCGTCGGTGCTGCGCAGGAGCCCGATATCGATGTCTTCCTGCAAATCCTTGCTTCGCCTCCGCCGCATGTCGTAGACCGCCAGCAACGTTCCCCTGGCCGATGTCGCCAATGCCGGGATACGATAGGTATGCACCCCGTCATCCCAATGTCGCCGCAGCGCAATCCCGATACGCTTACGCACATTGGGTGTTTCATCCCGTGGCACCAATCGCCCCGTCGAAGTCTCGATCGATAGAACCCGCGCATCCGTCTTGCCTGATAAATTTGCCGCCGCTTTTGCCCGGCACGACAGCCAGAAATGATTCGGCCCGGCCGTCAGTCGAGCGTGCCCCTTGAATACAACCGACTTATGCGACCGCAGCCGTTCGCCAAACGGTTTCTGTGTGGAAAGGCCATCATCAACGCCCGTGAAATAGAACTGCAGCGACTCCAGCTCCATCTCTCCTTCCAACTCAACCGCGATGGCTTTCACCTGCACGAATGGCCTCTTTGCATTGATGGTGAGTTGCAGCAGCGAGTTGTGTTCATTGCGAATCAGCACCGGCCGCACCATTTGCCGTGTGACTGCCCCGAGTTCCGCGCAGCGCGCCAGTGGGGGAAGCAGCACCAAGATAAAAATCAGGAGGTGTTTCATTTGCCAGCGGCTTTCAATTCGGCACCCGTCTTGGCACCGTGTTTGCGTAGGAGGTCGATGGTTTCAGTGAAATTAAGCATGCTGGCCTGATCCAACGCCATTAAATTAAAAGGATTTGTAAAATGAACATCCGCACCTTTTGCAATCAAAAGTTCGACGACCTCCTTGTGGCCAAAAGCAGCCGCAAAATGTAAAGGAGTCCCTCGACCATTTACATTCGCTTCATTCACATCCGTGCCAGCAGCCAAGTGCTGTTTAACCGCTTCGATGTTCCCATCAGCGGCAGCTTTCCAAATTGAGATGTCAGATGCCGATGGCCCACACCCCACCAACAGCACGGCTGCGATTGTTGTGAGCAGGAGGTGTTTCGTTGGCGATTAATCAACCGGCAGGTCATCTGCCCTTTGTAGCTTTTAGAGCGTTGATTTGCGAGGAGAATATTAACAGGCATGCAGAAAGTGGCATGGAATAATCTCGAAATTTGGTATGCACTATTGTATGGAACCCCGTGTGTCATCTCCCGCCATTCCCTGGTTGATAATGTCGATAGCAAGAATCTTAAAAATCCTGTTTATTGCGTTGTTAGTTTCGAGTTACTCCAACGACGGCCTCTGTCTGGACAGGCCAAATATTGTAATAATCATGGCCGATGACATGGGTTACGGCGATGCCGGATGCTTTGGCGGAAAACATATCCAAACGCCAAACATCGACCGACTCGCAGCCGAGGGTATGCGTTTCACCCAATGCTACGCCGGTTCCACGGTTTGTGCGCCGTCGCGGAGTGTGTTGATGACCGGGCTTCACACCGGGCACACTCGCGTGCGCGGGAACTTCGGCAAGGGCGGAGTGAAAGGCCTGGGAGGCGGGAAAGGGAGAGTCCCGCTACGCGCGGAAGATGTCACGGTTGCCGAGGTGTTGAAGGGAGTGGGGTACTCGACCGGCATTACAGGCAAATGGGGGTTGGGCGAACCGGTAACGGAGGGCACTCCAAACCGGCAGGGGTTCGACGAGTGGTTCGGCTACTTGAATCAACGCCGGGCGCACTCGTTCTATCCGACATTCATTTGGCTGAACGAAGGTCGCTTTGATTTACCCGGCAACGCGGACGGAAAACAACAGCAATACACGCACGATTTATTCACCGGCTTTGCGCTCAGCTTCATCCGCAAAAACCAGGGCAAACCTTTCTTCCTCTACCTGCCTTACACGGTGCCGCATGCTCGATTTGAAATCCCGGATCTCGGCCCGTACGAAAATAAAGAGTGGCCGGAGCAGGCCAAGGTCTACGCGGCAATGATCACCCGGATGGATGATCACATTGGCAAAATAATGGCGCTTATTAAAGAGTTGGAGATCGAGAAAAAAACGATTGTGTTTTTCTGCAGCGACAACGGTGCTGCAGATCGTTACGACGGTCTTTTTGATAGCAGCGGCCCTCTTCGCGGAGCGAAGCGAGCCATGTATGAAGGTGGATTACGAACGCCAATGATCGCCCGTTGGCCAGGCAGCATTCCGGCGAACACAACCAGCGATGCCATTTGGTCGTTTGCTGATTTTCTTCCGACTGCTGCCGCCCTTGCCGGCGCCAAGCCGCCAAAAGGGTTGGATGGCATTAGTGTTTTGCCCGTGTTGCTTGGCCAAGCGCACCAAATCAACGATCGTTTTTTGTATTGGGAATTTTTTGAGCGTGGTTTTCAACAGGCTGCCCGTTGGAGAAATTGGAAAGTGGTGCGCCCGAAAAAAGGGGCCGATCTGGAGCTATACAATTTGGCCAAGGACATCGGCGAAAAGAAGGACGTCGCCAACTTGAATCCAAAGATTGTTTCTATTTTTGAGCGGCACCTAAAAACGGCTCGAACAGAGTCGGAAGATTGGCCGGTAAAGTAACCCTACTTCGCGGTCGAGACTTTGAAGTTTTTGAACTGCGACAAGCGACCGGGCATCAACCGCAGGCCGACGCGGCCCTTTTGAATGGTCGGTTTGTCCTCGTTTTTAAGGTGGAAAAGCTGCGTTTTTTTGGGATGCCTAATCTCCATCCACAGATCCTTCGCCTGTTTGATGATCGTGATATGCATCCACTGCTGATCCCCGAATAATCCAGTGTTGAAAAACGAACCGCTCAGTTCGGTGCCTTTGAGTCGTTTGTTTTCGCTCGGTAGATAACGGCGGCCACGAATGTAATCCTTCGGATAGGCGGCGTAACTGATGTGGTACGTGTGCATGTTCATGAAGTAGTCGCTCATCGCCGCCAAGTTCCGCTTGTTCGACCACTTCGAGATATCCTCAACGCAGCCGTTTTGCCCGTCACCAATTGCCTGAATGTAAATGATGTTTACTCCCTTGTTGTATTGATCGACCCGCCTGAAGTCGTACTCAATCCGAAGATCGCCCTCGAACGACTGCTTCGTCCAAAGCACCGCGTAGCCATTGGTCGTATCAATCGTCATTGCCTCATCACTATTTGAGACCTTCGCCTTAACTCCATCCAAAAACCATAGCTTCCTCCAATCACCAACGCATTCATCAGTAAAGACTTCCTTCCGAGCTTGTTTTTGTATTCTTTGAAATTCAGAGTCGTTTTTTTGCTCGGCATTTGCCGGATGAATAACAATTAACGGACAAAAGAGAATCGATTTAAGAAGGATATGTGTTGGGTTCGAAAATTTCATTTGAAATGCCAAGAGGTTCTTGTTTTTCAGACGCGCTGAACAAGTTTCCCACGTGAGAATTGATTTGGGCAAGTTAATCTTTTCTGGAGGAGAGAATGAAGTTTTTACGCTTTGTGAATTATCTGTACTTGCACTTTTTATTGTTTATTTAAAATAAAGCCGTTACACCGTTGAAATGTTAAAAAGACGATTTTTTAAGAGTGATTTCAGAGTGAACTGTTTTTTCACTATAAGTGTTGTTACCATATTTTTGATCACATCATTAATGGGTTATGCTGCGGATGGGTTCATCCATCCCGGGTTGCTCCATAGCAGGGAGGATATTGCCCGGATGAAGGAGGCGGTTGCTAAGAAGCGGGGGCCGATTTATGAGGGGTTCAAGATTTTGGAGCAAAGTTCCAATGCCAAGGCGGACTACAAAATGCGGGGGCCGGTTGAGGAATGGGGGCGCGCGCCGAACATCAATACCGGCATCGCTCAAAGTGATGCCAAGGCGGCTTATCAAAACTCGCTCATATGGGCAATTACCGGCAAACAAGCCCATGCCGACAAGGCGATCGAAATTGTGAACGCTTGGGCTCGCACCTTGAAAAAAGTGAGTGGTATCGACGGTGTGCTCGCGTCCGGATTGCAGGGTTTCAAGTTTGCCAATGCGGCCGAGATTCTGCGTTACACCGACTCCGGTTGGACGGAGAGCGAGGCCAAGCGCTGCGAGAAATCGTTTGTGAAAGCATGGCATCCGACGATCGAGCACTACGCTTATTTCGCAAACGGAAATTGGGGAACGGCGGCACTACAAACCAACATGGCGATTGCAGTGTTTTGCAATGATCGCGAACTATTTGAGAAGACCGTGCGGTACGCCGTGAACGGAGCCGGTAACGGCAGCATCCCGCACATGATCGTCTACCCAACCGGCCAATGTCAGGAGACAACTCGCGCCCAACACTACGCTCAACTTGGCCTTGGCCTGCTTGGGGGCGCCGCCGAAGTCGCTTGGAACCAAGGTGTTGATCTTTACGGCTGGGGCGGCAATCACATTCTGAAAGGCTTCGAGTATACCGCAAAATACGGCCTCGGCGAAGAGGTGCCATATCAGCATTACCTTGATCGCACCGGCAAATATGGATTCGGAGGTCGCCACAACAAATATGGCAAAATCTCCACAGTCAGTCGCGGTGGCTTTTGGCCCATCTTCGAACGGTCCTACCATCATTATGCAAATCGCCGAGGCGTTCCGGCACCCTATTCAGCGAAGGTGGCTGAAATGAAGCGGCCGGAAAACCACAGTCGCGATCATGTCGGGCTGGGCACGCTCGTGCATTGGCGGCCGCAGTTGACCCAAAGCAAAGCAAACCAAGCTCCCGGCACCCCAGCGGGGCTCGTTGCGCGGACAACCGATCAGGGAATCAACCTTACGTGGGTAAAGTCGGTCGACCCGGTAAGTTGTACCGATGCGGAAAATTATTCGATTCACCGTGCCATCAAGTCCGGTGGACCGTACCAAGCAATCGCCGAAAAAGTCTCTACACCTGAATTTCACGACACAGACTTACAGCGTGGCGGCCTCTATTTCTACGTTGTCAAAGCGGCGAATAAAACAGGCACCAGCGCTGCTTCCGCCGAACTCCCAGCCAGCGCGTCATTGCCGGGCCCTTGGCTGAGTCTGGACATCGGCAATGTTGGAATTTCCGGGTTCACGAAATTCAACGGTAAAAACTTCACGCTCGAAGGCGAAGGTAAAGATATTAATGGGCAAAGTGACAAACTTCATTTCGCTTTCGCTCCCTTCACCGGCGAAGGAACCATCACCGCGCGGATCATTCGCCCCATGAGTTCGCAATGGACCAAGCCCGGAGTGATGATGCGCGAAAGCCTCGACGCCGATTCACGCCATGCCTCTGTTTTGCTATTGCCACATTGGAGCGGAGCCTTGGTCACTCGAACGGAAACCGGAGGCGAAACAACCACCCATGGCAAGAGGCGGTTGAGCGAAAAACATATCATCAAAAAGAACCGACTTAGCACCCCTTACTGGGTTCGGCTCATCCGTTTTCGGGACCAGTTCACGGGGTACATGTCGCCCGACGGATTTCATTGGCAGGAACTCGGTTCCGTCGAAATCCCAATGAGCCGAAAATTTTATGTCGGGCTGCCGGCCTGTTCTCAACTCGAAAAAGTCACCACCACCGTCACTTACGACAACGTCAGCATTCCCACCTGGCGGATGACCGACGGCGACAGAATCATCACCGCCCGTCCCGAGCCGCGCTGGCACAAGTCCGCCTGGCTGGAGCGGCATAACTCTATCAACAAACGAGTCAAGAAAGGAAATGTCGACCTTCTCATGATCGGCGACTCGATCACCCACTGGTGGGATAAAGCCGGCAAAAAAGTCTGGGATCAGTATTACGCGAATCGCGACGCCGTAAATTTAGCGATTAGCGGCGACCGTACCGAACACGTTTTATGGCGTCTCGAAAACGGCAACATCGACGGCATCTCACCCAAACTGGCGGTGCTGATGATCGGCACCAACAACCACATGAGCAGCCCGCCCGAAGTCACCGCCCGCGATATCCGGTTAATCGTCAAACAACTCAGGACAAAACTGCCGCAAACCAAGGTTCTTGTCCTGGCAATCTTCCCACGTGGCGGAGGAGACGATGATGGAGCAAGGCGGATTAACATGACAGTCAATGAACTCATCTCAGACATCGGCGATGACAGGATGGTGCACCACCTTAACATCAATGAATCCTTCCTAAACGATCGTAGACTCCGTCAAAACCTCATCCCCGATGGCACACACCCGAACGAAAAAGGCTACGCCGCTTGGGCCGAAGCCTTGGAACCAACTATTTCAAAATTGTTAGGAGAAAACCCTGTCTTGGATTTGGAATAATCTAACCTTTGGAAACTTCTTTTAGTTGCCTTTAGCGTTCAATTCACAAACGGTCTTGCCGCTGTGTTTACGGTGAGGATGTGTTTTGAAGGAGATGCGGGCTTTTGAGCTTCGTAAGATAGCGAGATCATGCATGCGCGTCTGAGTCTCCCTCACATCCCAGCAACTTTTATGAAATTGTTTTTTTATCGCCCTGTTACATTGTTGCTGCTTGTCATCGTTCTCTTGCCCCTGCCTGTGCAAGCCGAGTCGATTACGCTAGACTCTCCTGGCGAACAATTCTCAATCAATTTTTCCACAGGAGATGCCGATCGTCCCACATACAGCGTTCGATGGAAGGGTCGCGAGATCATCGCTCCGAGCGGGCTCGGTTTTCTGCTTGGAGGTGAGATCAATTGGTCGACCGGCTTTGAATCCATAACGGCCATCTCGCGGAGCGAATCGGATTCGACCTGGAAACCCGTCTGGGGGGAGCGCGCATCGATTCCCGATCGATACCGAAGTGTTACCGTCCTCTATCGTCGCCAAAATCCACCCGCCGAGATGAAAATTGAGGCGCGTGCTTACGACGAGGGTGTAGCCTTTCGTTACATCATCGAGTCAGGTCCCGACGATGAAAAAGTCAACATCTCCTCTGAACTAACGGAGTTTCGCTTCAACGCCGATCACGATCTGTGGGCCGTTACCTCTGCCCAGGGCAAATACTTGAAGGTCAAGCTGAGCCAGACCCGGCACAGTCTCGAGCGCCCCTGCGTTTTGGAAACGGGGGATGGCAAGGTCATCGCGATCGCCGAGGCAGCTCTCGTGGATTACGCTCGAATGCGAGTCAGGCGGTCGGAAACGGAGCAGAAAACCCTTGTGTCGCGGCTCCACGGCCCCGTGGTGTCGAAGCTCCCGATGACGACTCCCTGGCGAGTTATAATGGCTGGTGACACTGCCGGTGAATTGCTTGAAAACAACTATCTCATCCTCAACCTAAACGAGCCCTCGCAGCTTGAAGACACCAGCTGGATTCGTCCGGGCAAGGTGATTCGCGAAGTCTCGCTTACCACCGAAGGCGGGAAGGCTTGCGTCGATTTTGCGGTCAAGTACGGCCTGCAGTACATCGAGTATGATGCGGGATGGTATGGCCCTCAGGGGGAGGTGTCATCCGACGCACGCTCGGTCTCCCGGAGTAACCTAGATTTAAAGGAGGTCATCGGCTACGCAAAAGAACGTGGCATCGGTGTCTTCGTTTACGTAAACCGAAGACACCTCGAACGGCAGCTTGACGAGCTTCTTCCCCTTTACCAATCGTGGGGCATTGCGGGAATCAAGTACGGTTTTGTCCAGCACGGTTCCCAGAAGTGGACCGCGTGGATGCACGACGCCATTCGCAAGACCGCAAAGTACCAAATCCTGGTCGACGTCCACGACGAATACCGCATGACTGGCTGGCAGCGCACTTACCCAAATTTCATGACATCAGAGGGCATCGGCGGAGACGAAACCCGTCCGCCGCACGAGCAGGTTCTCGCAAATCTTTTCACGCGTATGATCGTCGCACCGGCGGATCACACGTTCTGCTACTACAACGGCTATGTCGACCAAACCTCCTCTCACGCAAGTCAGCTTGCCAAGTCCGTCTGCTTCTTCAG
>Ga0208391_1000960_pt1 | contig 14483 bp, 13 predicted proteins | sample Knorr_S23_td_Bot_FD_185612 | JGI IMG/M metagenome (GOLD analysis project Ga0208391, IMG submission 185612) | Marine microbial communities from Southern Atlantic Ocean transect - Knorr_S23_td_Bottom_ad_3770_LV_A (SPAdes) (version 2) | ecosystem: Environmental > Aquatic > Marine > Oceanic | place... | reverse complement strand
AGGCGGCGCGCCGCACCATCATCAGCCAACCGCCGGGGCGGCGGTTCCTGTATATGTCCTTCGGCGTTCATATCTTGGGCTCGATCCTGAATTTGGCCGGGCTAGGGTTGCTGACGACCATGGTCGAGAAGCAAAAAAACACTCATCTGCGCCGACGCATGGCCATGGCCCTGATTAACGGCTACGGTAGCGCGTCCTGCTGGTCACCGTTCTTCATCGGCATGATCGTTATTTTGGTCGCCCTGCCCTCCCTGTCCTGGCGTGACATCGGGCCCTGGGGAATCCTGCTGGCCCTCGCCATTATGACCATGAGCTGGCTCTATGACCGATTGGTTCTCCGCACCGCAATGCCGTCCGAGGCGGCATCCAGTCCTGTCCCCATTTCAAAGCAGCATTTTTGGCGAACGGCGGGGCTATTAGGCTCGCTGGTCGGTCTGGCCATTGTGATTGTCGAATTTACCGGCGCCTCCATTCCCGTCACCCTCGGCCTGATGGGGCCGCCGTTTGCGATTTGTTGGTATATGTCCCTCGGGGCCAAAGGCACCCGATTCCCGTATCGCGCCAAAAGCCTGGCCGTTGATGTCATTAAAGGGTTGCCGTCGCTGCGCAACGAGGTACTGGTCTTTGTCGCCGCCAACATTCTCGGCGTCGGCATTTCCAGCGCCATTCCCACACAGGACGTCGCCGCCGTGGTCAATGCGGTGTTGCCGTGGACGGACGCAAAAATTTTCGCCCTGATCCTGTTTTTCCTGTTCACCAGCGCCATCGGCCTTCACCCGATCATCGTCGTCATCGCCCTGAGTGCCGTTTTACCGCCGGAGTCGCTCGGCATGCGGGATTGGGTGATGGGCCTGACCTTCGTCGGGGTGTGGGGGTTGAGCACCATGGTCTCACCATTTTCAGGCACCACCCTGTTCATGTCGCGCGTTACCGGCGTGCCCGCCCACATCATCGGCTGGCGCTGGATGCTGCCGACGTCGTTGCTCAACGGCACGGTGATAGCGGTGATGATTATCGCTATCCGGCATTTGGTTTGATGGCCGATGGCGGGGGCAAAGCGGGCATGAATCAAACCGGCAATCCCTCCTCGAGGGGAGGCAATGGTTGCCCCTCCAGTGAATTCTGAATAGATTTTATCTTTCAAACGGAAAAACTACGGGATCGGCTATTACAATGAGAAAACCCGTCGTCGGTATCATCACCAACCTGTTCATGATTGACGATCAGTATCCGGCACAAATAACCGGCAATATGTATATCGAAGCGATTGCAGCGGTTGCTGCTGCCGTGCCGATGATTATTCCGTCTTTACCCGATTGCGTCGATATCGACGGGATCATGGGCCTTTGTGACGGGTTTCTGTTTACCGGCGGCAGACCCAACGTGCACCCTGAAGAATACGGCCACGCGCCCACGGAGGCCCATGGCGCCTTCGACCGGGGCAGAGACCGGGTCGTGCTTCCCCTGATCCGCGCCTGCGTTGAAAATGGGCAACCGGTACTTGGCGTGTGTCGGGGCTTTCAGGAATTTAACGTGGCCATGGGCGGCACCTTGCATCCGGAAATCCGGGACATTCCCGGGCGCATCAACCACCGAATGCCGCCGAAAGGGACACTCAAAGACAAGTACGCCAATCGCCATTTAGTTCAATTGTCGCCGGACAGCCCTTTTGCCCGGATGTTTGGCGCCGACGAAGTAATGGTGAATTCGCTGCACGGTCAGGGTATTGAGGAACCGGGGCCGCGGATCATTGTCGATGGCTACGCACCCGACGGTACGGCCGAAGCCATCTCGATCGAAAACGCCCCCGGATTTGCCATGGCCGTCCAATGGCATCCTGAATACAACGCCGCCAACGACCCCGTCTCTAAGCCTCTTTTTGAGGCTTTCGGTGAGGCCCTCATGGCCTGGAAGCACAAATCCGCCCAGGCAGCCGAGTAACAGATCCTCCCATCCATCTCATTCTTTAGGATGAGGGACATTCAAACGATGTTCGTTGCTCAACGGCACGAGGATCGCCCTCATCATCGCTATTCGACATTTGGTTTGATGGCCGGTGGCGGGGCCAATATTAAGAACCGGCGAGAGTTTCTTGCCAATCTAAAGGCGCGCGGCGGATCGTCGGTCTAGCGCGCGTAATAATCAGCGCTCACGGTATGTTTTCGTGCGAGGATACAAGTAAAAATATTAATCTAGGATTGTGTGTTATTTGTGTTTAGAATAGATTCATTCCGTTAAAGGAAATTTTGGGCATAAAAGGGAAACCATAACTCCTAGGCCCACCATCGTTTGGGAGGAACCATGAGATATTTAGATAAACGGCAGGGCTTTGCCCTGCTGGCCGCGTTTTGTAGCGTGGCCGTATTGACTTTTTCCGCCGGTAAGGCATCGGCGCAGGAAGTCACGAACGCAACACTCTATGGCAACATGGGCACCGTTACCCAGGATATGTTGAGCCGTGCCGGAGGCGACGCCAACAACTTCCTGCACACCAACGGCAATTACGCACAGACCCGGTATTATCCGGCCAGTCAGATCAACACCTCTAACGTTAAAAACCTGCGTCCGGCGTGGATTTTCCAGACCGAGATCACGGAATCCCAGGAAACGACGCCGATCGTCGTCAACGGGGTCATGTATATCACCACATCTTTTAACCACGTTTACGCGTTGAACGCGGCGACCGGTGAAGAGATTTGGCATTACAAGCACAAGATGGGTCCGATCACGACCTATTGCTGTGGCCCCAATAACCGCGGCGTCGCGGTTGGCGGGGACAAACTTTTCTTTGGCACCCTGGATGCGAAGCTAATCGCGCTTGACGCCAAATCAGGCAAGCTACTTTGGGACACCCAGATCGCTGAGCCCGAAAAAGGCTACAGCGAAACCATGGCGCCTACCGTCGTCAACGGCAAGGTGCTGATCGGCACCAACGGCGGCGAATACGGTATCCGCGGCTTCGTAAAAGCCTTCGATGCCAACTCGGGCAAGCTCCTGTGGACCTTTCACACGACCAAGAAAAACTCGGTCGGCAATTGGACCACCCACGACGCCACCGGCCGCGACATGCTCCGCGACATCAAGGCCGAGAAAGCGGCGCTCAAGAAATTGGGCGATCCGTACAAGACCCTCGGCGGCGGCGTCTGGCAGAACCCGGCCGTGGACCTGGAAACCAACCGCATCTATTTCGTCGCCGGCAACCCGTCGCCCGATCTCGACGGTTCCATCCGCCCGGGTGACAACCTGTACACAAACTCGCTGATTTCGGTCGACCTGAACACCGGCAAGTACGCGTGTCACTTCCAGTACATCGCCCATGACGTTTGGGATTTGGACGCTGTCAGCCCGCCGGTCATCACCCAGGTCAAGGACAAGAACGGCAAAATGGTCAAAGGCGTCATGCACGGCGGCAAGTCCGGTCATGTCTATATCCACAAGGCCAGCGATTGCAGCCTGATCCGCTTCTCCGAAGCCATGGTCCCGCAGGAAAACATGTGGGTGCTGCCGACAAAGGACGGTAAGCGTATGTTGCCGGGCGCCAACGGCGGCGTCGAATGGTCACCGATGACGGTCGATGCGAACTTAGGCTTGGTCTACGCCATCAACCTGCATCAGCCGATGACCTACCACGTCGAAAGCACGCCTTATCCCAATGGTAAGTTGTGGCTGGGCGGCGCCTTCAAGGTTATCGCCAGCGAAGAGCAGTGGGGCAATGTTTCCGCCGTTGACTACAACACCGGCAAGATCCGCTGGAAGGTCAAAACCCAGCAGCCGATGATCGGCGGGATCATGGCGACGGCCGGCGGCCTCGTCTTCACCGGCGAAGGCAACGGCCAGTTTAAGGCCTACGATTCGGCCACTGGTAACGTGCTGTGGAATTTCCAGGCCGGCGCCGGCGTCAATGCGCCACCGGCTTCCTATACCATTAACGGCAAGCAATACATCGTGGTCGGGGCGGGCGGCAACGTCCAACTCAACTACAAGCGGGGCAATAATATTATCGCCTTCACGCTTGCCGACTGACGTAATTACGGCTTACCTTAAAAGCGGTCGTCCCTACGGGGGCGGCCGCTTTTTCTATTGTCTGACGAAAGAAAATCCCAATGAACGCTAAGATTCTGTTGGTATTTTTTGCCCTGATCGTCCTTGCGGCGTTTCCGGCGGCCGCCGATGAATACGCCGCCATCAGCCAAAAACTTAAACTATGCGCCGGTTGTCATGGCGAAAAGGGCGCGTCTAGCAACCCTGAATATCCGATTCTGGCTGGCCAGCACCTTTATTACCTTTACGTCCAGCTCAAGGATTTCAAATCAGGTTTTCGAAAAAATGACATCATGTCCCCCCTCGCCGGCGATTTGGAGAAGGCGGAAATGTTGAGCTTGGCTAAGTACTTTTCCGAACAGAAATGGCCGGGTATCGGTTTCAGGGCCGACCCGGACAAGGCGGCCAAGGGCGAAAAGGCGGCGGTGGCGGGTCAATGCGTGCAGTGTCACCTGGGTGGATACGAAGGCAATAGCCGGATTCCCCGTTTGGCGGGCCAATATCCGAAATATCTTAAAAAAACGATGACCGATTTCAAAAACAAGGAGCGGACGAACTCACCGGCCAAGGCATCGTTGATGGTGTCTTACGATGACGCGGATATAGAGGCCATGTCTGATTTTCTGGGCGAAAAATAAACGCCCCTATCCTTTTTCGGCATTCGCCAGAACCTTCAACACCGCCTCATGGCCCATGTCGGCTGCGATCATCCGGGCCGTCTTGCCCCGGTTGTCCTTGAGGTCCAGCCGGGCGCCCCGTTCGATCAACAGGCTGACCGTTTTAAGTGCATCGCCGGGCGGCACCTCGTTGCTATAGCCCGCCGCCCACATCAACGCGGTGAGGTCATTTCCATAAGCCTTATTGACGTCTACGCCCGTATCCAAAAGGGCGCCGACGATATCGGCAAAGCCTTTTCCCGCCGCGTAGAGGATGGCCGATTTTCCGTAATTGTCCTCAACATCGGCCTCGGCGCCCTGCTCCAGCAACAGTCGGAACATGTCTTCGTCACCATTAAACGCCGCCGCTATCAGAGGCGAGAGGCCTTTCTTATTCAAGGTGTTGACGTCGCCGCCGGCCTTGACCAACAGCTTCACCGATTTTCCCTTACCCGCCTTAGCGGCGCGGTATAGCGCCGTGCTGCCGCCGAGATTTTGGTGTTTTACGTTGGACCCGGCGTCCAGCAGCACCTTGACCGTCTTGGTACGGCCCGAAAAAGCGGCCAACAGAAGGGCGGTGTTTCCGAACCGATCCCGCGCCTTGATCGATGCGCCGTGCTTGAGATAAAGCTGCACGTCGCCGGTGCGGCCTTTTTTCGCGGCCTCGAACAATTGGAAGTTCAACTGGCGGGCGTCGGGGGACGGCGCGCCTGTCAATTGCGCTCCCGCGCCCGTGACGCTCGCCAATAAAAGAACCGCCGCCAACAAAAGCGTCCCGCGCATGGAATCTCCCCTCAATCCGCTGCCTGCGGATTTTAAGGAATTTTCCCGGGCAATCCAGTTCGCACCTCGTGACGGCCGGCATCCTTGTCTTTAATCCATCGCCAGGGGGGACCGTGAGCAAACCTGCAAGCAATCCTAAGTCCGATATGGCCGAAAGCGCCGCCCTGGAGGTTTTCGGGCTCGGCTTCCATTACGACGCCAAGGCGGCGCTTAGCCATGTCGGCTTTGATGTCGCCGCCGGACGATTCAAGGTGCTGCTGGGCCCGAACGGGGCCGGCAAGTCGACGCTGTTCTCCCTGATCACGCGGCTGTTCGAAAGCCCGTCGGGGACGATCACGGTCAACAGAGTCGGGTTGCGGGAGGATTTTTTGCAGGCGCTGGCCCGCATGGGCGTCGTTTTTGAGGCGCCGGCCGCAACTGCTGCTGGACGAACCGACCGTCGGGCTGGACGTTCCCACACGGCGCGCCATCGTCGAGCACGTCCACGCGCTGGCCCGCGGCATGACCGCGCGCCGGGGTGGCTCAGGCTCATAAGGCATCGGTCAGAACGGTTCTATATTTAACGGAATGACTCTAAACCCCCTGAAAACCGGGCGATATTGGGACTTCCTAGCTTGCAATTATTGCCCCGTTGCGCCATAGTTTTGGTCCCTGGTCAACTGGGGACAATAAGTATTAGGAGGACTTAATCATGGCCTGGAAAACACCGAAGGTGCTGGAAATCAGCATTGGCATGGAAATCAACAGCTACGCTTGCGCCGAACTCTACTAGGCAGCAAAAGTTATTCATTAAATCGCCGGAGGCCTTTTGGGCGGCGCTCGGGAGTGTTCTATCGGGCGTGCTCCCGAAAAGTCTGTGGCGGTTTTTTTTAACCTTAGTTTGCCGTGCTTAAAATCGTAGTCCTTGGATCGGCTGCGGGCGGTGGGTTCCCGCAGTGGAATTGTAATACCGAAGCCTGCCGAAGCGCCCGCAAGGGTGAAGCGCTGGCGCGCACCCAATCATCGATCGCCGTCAGCGGCGACGGTACCCACTGGTTCCTGTTCAACGCATCGCCCGACCTGCGCCAGCAGATCAACGCCACCCCGCAACTGCATCCCAACCACGGCCTGCGCACCAGCCCCATTGCCGGGGTCGTGCTGACCAACGCCGACGTCGATCATGTCGCCGGGTTGCTGACGCTCAGGGAATCGATGCCGCTGGTGCTGTACGCCACCGACCGGGTGCTGGCGACGCTGAAGGCCAACAGCATCTTCAGCGTCCTCAATCCGGATTTCGTCGAGCGCCGCGCTATCGTCCTGGGAGAAAACTTCGAGCCGGTGACGACTGCGGGCGAGGCCTCGGGGCTAATCGTCGAACCGTTCCCGGTTCCCGGCAAGGTCGCGCTCTATCTCGAAGACCCGGACGCCGGCGACAATTTCGGCACCGAGCAGGGCGATACCGTCGGCGTCCGGGTGACGTCAGCCGAAAGCGGCGAATACTTCTTCTATATTCCGGGCTGCGCCGAGGTGCCGGCGGACCTGGTGGGCCGCCTGCGGGGTGCGCCCCTTGTCCTGTTCGACGGGACGCTGTGGCAGGACAATGAAATGATCGACGCCGGCATCGGCGTCAAAACCGGCAAGCGCATGGGCCATATCTCCATGTCCGGCGAGGACGGTTCGATGGCGGCGTTCCGGGACCTGGACGTGGGGCGCAAAATCTACATTCACATCAACAATTCCAACCCGACCCTGCTGGACGATACGCCCGAGCGCCAAGAAGTCGAGGCCCAGGGCTGGAAAATCAGCCATGACGGCATGGAAATCACCCTATGAGCGATGTCCTCGGCCCCGAGGAACTGGAAGCGCGGCTCAACGCCATCGGCGACGAGCGCTATCACGACAAGCATCCGTTCCACAAACTCCTGCACGGCGGCAAGGCGACCAAGGGCCAGGTCCAGGCTTGGGTGCTCAACCGGTATTGTTACCAGAGCGCCATCCCCAGGAAGGACGCCGCCCTGATCTCGAAGATGATGGATTCCGACCTGCGCCGGGAATGGCGTAGCCGGATCGAGGATCACGATGGCCGAAAGCCGGGCGACGGCGGCATCGAACGCTGGCTCAAGCTCGCCAAAGGGGTCGGGCTGGACCGTGACTACGTGAAATCCACCGACGGCGCGCTTGCCGCGACAAAATTCGCCGTCGAGGCCTACGTCCGTTTTGTCGCCGAGCATTCCCTGCTCGACGCCGTCGCCTCGTCCCTGACCGAGTTGTTCGCGCCCGCCATCCACCGTGAGCGCATCGCGGGGTTTCTCGAGCATTACGACTTCGCCAACGAGACCACCCTGTCGTATTTCAATAAGCGCCTTGATGAAGCCCCCAAGGACGTGAAGTTCGGGCTTGATTACATACTCCGCGAGGCGAAGACGGCGGAACAACAGCAAGGCGTCATCGCCGCACTTTATTTCAAGACCGATGTGCTATGGGCGCAGCTGGACGCGCTCCACCACGCCTATGTTACGCCCGGACACATTCCCCCCGGCGCCTTCCGCCCGGAGGACGCCTGATGGCCGCCGCCGTCACCATTGGCGAGGCTTCGGTGCCGCACCTGCCGCGCGGCGTGCGCCTGAAGTTCGACAAGCCCCGCGACCAATGGGTGCTGCTGGCGCCGGAACGGATGTTCGTTCTCGATGACATCGCCCTGGAAATCGTCAAATGCTGCGACGGCAAGGCTTCCGTCGCCGCCATTGCCGATGACCTGTCGGCCCGCTTCGAGGCGCCCCGCGACACCGTGGCCAAGGACGTTATCATCCTGTTGCAGGACTTCGCCGAGAAGGGAGTGGTGGCGGCATGAACGCCGCCAGCCCACATATTGACCCGCCCCTGGCCATGCTCGCCGAGTTAACCTACCGCTGCCCGCTGCGCTGTCCCTATTGCTCGAACCCGCTGGAGATGACCGCCGCCTCCGGCGAGATGGACACCGGCCAATGGCTCGGCGTGATCGAGGAGGCCGCGGACATGGGGGTATTGCAGATTCATTTTTCCGGCGGCGAGCCGACCGTGCGCCAGGACCTGGAAGACATGGTCGGACGTGCCGAGGTATTGGGCATCTACACCAACCTGATTACGTCCGGCGTACTGATCGACCAGGCGCGGCTGGAAGGGCTGGCCGACCGGGGGTTGCAGCATATTCAATTGAGCTTTCAGGGGACCGAGGAAGCGGGCGCGGACCGTATTGGCGGGTTCAGGGGCGGGCACCGCAAAAAACTGGAGACGGCGCGCTTGGCCGGCGAGATCGGACTGCCGTTGACCATCAACGCGGTCATGCACCGCCAGAACATGGACGACCTGGAATCCATGATCCAGATGGCCGTCGATTTCGGCGCCAAGCGCCTGGAGGTGGCGCATGTTCAATATTACGGCTGGGGCCTTCGAAACCGCGCCGCCCTGGTGCCGACCCGCGAGCAGCTAGAACACGCCACGGAAATCGTCGAGGCCGCGCGCGAACGGCTGAAGGGCATTCTGGTGCTCGATTACGTGGTTCCCGATTATTACGCCAGGTACCCGAAATCGTGCATGGGCGGCTGGGGCCGGCAGTTCCTCAACGTGACGCCGTCGGGCCGAGTGATGCCGTGCCATGCCGCCGAAACCATCCCCGATATGACCTTCGATTCCGTGGGCGAGCGGCCGTTGCTTGACATCTGGGAACAATCCAAGGCCTTCACGCGGTTTCGCGGCACCGGCTGGATGCCAGAACCGTGCCGGTCGTGCGACCGGCGCGAGATCGACTGGGGCGGCTGCCGCTGCCAGGCGCTGGCGCTCACGGGGAACGCCGCCGCCACCGACCCGGTGTGCGAGAAATCACCCGAGCATGAAAGGATCGCGGCGCTCGCCGCCGCCGAGGCCGCGGCCGGCACCGACGAATTCGAATACCGCCGCTTCGGGCAGGGCGGCTGAGATGGCGGCCCGGCTTCGCACCGGTCTGATCATCGTGGTCCTGCTTGCGGCCGCCCCCGGCATGGCCATCGCCGCCAGCGGCCGAATCTACGTTACCAACGAAAAAAGCAGCACCATCACCGTGCTTAACGGGAAAAGCTACAAGGTTGTGCGCAGCTTCAAGACCTGCAAGCGGCCTCGGGGCGTTCATTTCTCCAAGGACCGCAAGCAGTTCTACGTCGGCTGCGCCGATGACAACGTCATCGCCGTTTACGAGACGGCGACGGCCAAGCTAGTCAAGCGCATCCGCGGTATCCAGGAGCCGGAAACCTTCGATCTCGCGCCAGACGGCAAGACCCTCTATGTCTCCAACGAGGAAGACGCCACCGTGTCGTTCGTCGATATCGAAACCGGCAAGGTCATAAAAAGTGTCGAGCTAGGCGAGGAGCCGGAAGGTGTTCAGGTCACCGCCGACGGCTCCACCGTCTACGTCGCGTCCGAAGCCGCCAACCTGGTCCACGTCATCGATACCGCCTCGGCCGAAATCAAGGCCGATATCCTGGTCGGCACGAGGCCCCGGCGCTTCGCCCTGACACCGGATGAAAAGGAGCTTTGGGTTTCCGCCGAACTGGCCGGCCAGGTCGATATCATCGACACCAGGACCAACAAAACGACCGGCGATATCGTCTTCAAGCCGACCGGGTTTCGCCGCAACGAGGTGACGCCGGTCGATTTGCTGATGACGGCTGACGGCAAGACTGCCTTCGTCGCCTTGGGCCGCGCCAATCATGTTGCCGTCGTCGACGTCGCCAGCCGCAAGGTCACGGATTACATCCTCGTCGGCAAGCGGCCCTGGGGCCTGGCCCTCAGCCGCGACGAAGAAACCCTTTTCGTCGCCAACGGGCTGTCGGATGATGTTTCGATTATCGACGTCGCCAGCCACCGGGTGCTGAAATCCGTTGCCGTCGGCCGGGTGCCTTACGGTTTCCTGATCGATGACTGAGGCGGCGATGCGGGTTGCAGTGGTTCCGTTATTGGTCGCAATCGTGATGGCGTTTCCGTTGGCGGGCGCGCCGTCATTTTCGGCGGCAGCGGAAACGCAGCCGCTACTGATCGGCTATCTGGAATTTACCGATGACCCGCGCTACGACGAAAAACGCGCCTATGCCCGCATTCGCGTGCGCCCACACAACCGGCCGCGCCCCGGGGCAGAGATGGCCATCCGCGAGAGCCACGTCCTCGGTCGCGCACTGAAAATGAAATTCAGCCTCGAACGTGGCGAGGCAAAAACGGCGGCGGGACTAATTTCCATGATCGAGCGCATGGTGGCGGCGGGGGTGCGCTATTTCCTCATCGACGCCGATGCCGCCATGATCACCGCCTTAGGCGCGGCGACGATGGGGTGGGATTTGCTGTTGTTCAATATCTCCGAGCCTGCCGATGCCCTGCGCGGGGCCGAATGCCGGGCGCAGGTGATGCACGTTATCCCCAGCCACGCCATGATGACCGACGCCCTGGCCCAGTTCCTGGTGACCAAGAAATGGCGTAAGGTGTTGGTCCTCAAGGGCCCGGCGGGCGAAGACGCCGCCTTCGCCGCCGCCTTCGAGGTCTCGGCCCGGCGCTTCGGGGTCCGCATTATCGCCAGCCGCGATTTCGTCCTCGGCAACGATCCGCGCGAGCGCGAGAAGAACAACGTCGCCCTGATGACCGCAGAGGGCAATTACGACGTCGTTTTCGTCGCCGACACCGAGGGCGAGTTCGGCCGGTATGTGCCCTATCAAACCTACCGCCCGCGCCCCATCATTGGCACCGAAGGGCTGATCGCCAAGGCTTGGCACTGGTCCTGGGAACGCCATGGCGCGCCGCAACTGAACCAGCGTTTCGAGAAACTGGCCAAGCGGCGCATGACCGGCACCGACTGGGCCGCTTGGGCGGCGGTAAAGGCGGTCGTCGAGGCTGCGGTCAGGACCAAATCGGCCGATTTCAAAATCGTTCGCACCTATCTTCGGGGCGATCAATTGACACTTGATGCCTACAAGGGCAACCCAGTCAGCTTCCGCCCCTGGGACAACCAGCTTCGCCAGCCGATCCTGCTCGGCACCCACAACGCCATTATCGAGCGCGCACCGTTGGAAGGCTTCCTGCACCCGAGCGAGAATATGGACACGCTCGGTTATGAACGCGGCGATAATAAATGCCGGCTTGGTCAATGAAAGTGATGAAGTTTTGCGCTATTTGTCGGCTTGCCTGCTTATGGAGTCCGTTGTCTGTAGACCGTCCGCTTAAGGTCATAAGCATACATTGATAGCACCCTTCCTAGATGTCCGCTTTCGGGGGCAAAGCTGACGCAGACCACAGCCCAGCCGAAGGTCTGCTCATAGCCAGAAATGGACATTGGGGTTCGACACTCGATCTAAGGGGCATTGATCAGGGAGTCGGCGGCTGGGTGCCCGCCTTCGGCAGGCGTGGCGTGGTGGCGGCGGACAGGCGATCCAGCGTTGCGTCCGGGGCGCCGCCGGACCAAGATGGCCGGCGGCCCGCCCGCGGGCGGGCAACACGTTACCGGCAAAGGAGGCGGCCCATGCGATTGCAGCTTTGCACCTGGCCCGAGGTGGAATCCTACTTGAAGCGGACCACGGGCATCATCCTGCCCATCGGCTCCACAGAACAACACGGCCCCACTGGCTTCATCGGCACCGACGCGATCTGTCCCGAGCTGATCGCCCAGGAAATCGGCGAGCGCCTGGACGCCATGGTAGCGCCGACCATGAATGTCGGCATGGCCCAGCATCACCTGGGCTTCCCCGGTTCGGTGGCGCTCCGGCCGTCGACCCTGATGGCGGTAATTTGCGACACCGTCAAGTCGCTGGCCCGCCACGGCTTCGACCGCTTTTTCTTCATCAACGGTCACGGCGGAAACATCGCCACGATGAAGGCGGCGTTTTCGGAAATCTACGCCGAAAGCAGCCTCGGCGAGGCCCGCGACAACTGGCCGGCGTTGCGTTGCGAAATCCGGAACTGGTATCAGAGCGACGCCGTCACCAGGATCACGGAAGAGGAATTCGGCGACGCCGAAGGCCGCCACGCGACTCCGTCCGAGGTGTCGCTGACCTATTTCGCCTATCCCGAGGACGCCAAGCGGGCGAAGAAGAAGAAGCCGACTCCGAAAATTGGGCCCGACGGTCCCATCTACGACGCCGACGATTACCGGCGGCGTTTTCCCGACGGGCGCATCGCCTCGGATCCAACCCTGGCAACAATCGAAATTGGAGAGCGGCTCTTCCATGCTTCCGTAGCCGATCTGGCCGAGGCCTACGAGGCCTTCGTGGCGGCCGACTGATACCCAGGCACATCCGGGCGCTATCCCGGGCGTGCTGCACAGAGAACCGTATAAAAAAAGATGGGGAGGCTACGCCAACATACGTAAATCCGGAAAAATGTCATGGTTGCAGGACGCTGCAGCGCCCGGCCTGCATGTACATCTGTCCCATGGATATAATGAAACTCGACGCGACGGCGTGCCAGCAGGCGTATGTCTGTGGGTATCCCCGTTCAATTCATCATCTTTAGAATCATATTAGCGATGTTGTCATACCCCTCTTTCATCAACCAACCGGCAAAAACGCCCGAGACGAATTGGATGTCAAAAACGAAGTTAAATAACCAACCGGCTAGAAACAAAGTTAGCGAATACAAAAGCCGTATAATCAGTGTCATACCTTCCATCCCAACTTAACCGTTAAATCATTTTCTCGAAGGTCAGTATACCGTTGGAGCATCCTTAAATCTTTAAGAGTCCGTCCGAGAAGTTCATAGCCGCCCCGACTGTGCATAGTGCAATCGCTTTTTCGCTTGCCGACAACACGGGCGCTCGGACGCGCTAAAGGATTTCGTATCTGAGCGTAAGGAATGGCGTTGTGGACAGGATGCGACGTTCGCCCTGGCAAAAATGGTCGGGAACCACTGGATCACCTGTAAATGTGACGAGCGGAGAAAATACGGTCGGTTGATACCCTCGGAATTTACCGATGGTTTATCGCCTGCTTGTTGGTTTTGCAGCTCTCTATAAAGAGCCTGCAAGCACAACCCGATAAGGCGGAACCAAAATATGCTGATCCGTAAGATTTGGGCGTTCCTGGTTCTTCGCGAAGGGGTGCCGCTTATTTAGCTAACACGGACAACCGGGGCCGCGTACTCCAGAAATTCAGTTCCCGCTCCAGCGCGCGGGCGATACGCAGAAGCTTCGCCTCCGTATAGGGCGCACCAATCAGTTGCACGCTGGTAGGAAGACCATTTGCATCAAAACCGATCGGCAGGTTCACCGCAGGAAAGCCCAGGTAATTCACTGCCCGGGTGTTATGGCCAGACCGCAGCAGCATCTCGGCAGCTTCGGGGTTCGCACCCACGTTGCTCTCTTCGATGGTCGGCAGCGGATAGGGCCAGACCGGCGTGATCACAGTGTCAACGTACTCGAAGGTTTCTGCCAGAACGCGTTTTGCCACAGAAGCCCGGTTGGCAAGTGCATTGTAATAGTCGCGGGCAGGAATAAAGAATCCGACCAAAAGGCGCGCCAAAGCCTGCTCCCCAAAAGCGCTGTGATTTTCGAGGATTGTCCTTTCGTGGAGTGCTGCGCCCTCCACGGCGATGATGAGCATGGTCATCGCGTTCGCGGTTTCGATCCCGGGAACCTCGACATCGACGCATTCAGCGCCGAGACGACCCATAAGGCGAAAGACCTCATCAATGCCGTCGGCGACCGAGCCCTCAGCATCCTCGAAGAAATGATTGGACGGCCAGCCGATCCGAAGGCCGGCTAACCCGTCTTCCAGGTTATGGAGAAGGTCGGGAAAATCGAAGGGTACGGAACTAGAGTCCTCATCGTCCACCGCGGCAATGGCCTGCAGGACGATTGCACCGTCCCGTACAGAGCGCGTCAGCGGGCCGACAGTGTCGAGGGACGGAGACAGCGCTATGACACCGGTCCGGCTCACCAGTCCGTGCGTCGGCTTGATGCCGACGAGGCCACACGCAGCGGCAGGCAGACGAACCGAACCGCCGGTGTCGGAGCCGAGGGAAACCGGAACGATACCA
>Ga0208391_1000958_pt1 | contig 14501 bp, 15 predicted proteins | sample Knorr_S23_td_Bot_FD_185612 | JGI IMG/M metagenome (GOLD analysis project Ga0208391, IMG submission 185612) | Marine microbial communities from Southern Atlantic Ocean transect - Knorr_S23_td_Bottom_ad_3770_LV_A (SPAdes) (version 2) | ecosystem: Environmental > Aquatic > Marine > Oceanic | place... | reverse complement strand
GTTTGGGGTTCTTCGCGGCAGTGTCCGCTTTGCTCCCGAAAGCAGACATAACCGAAGGGTGCAATTTATGTCTGCTAATGACCCAAAGCGGACATTCGTTGTATTATACGATTTAGCAGGGATGTATGGCTACGCCGCTTTTAAATACCGCTACCGATCAATCCACTTTCTCAGCCTATCAATGCCTGGTTATTTGGTCAGAGTAAAGCCAGCGCCATCAGGCCGAAGATTGTCCCGGCAGTTCCCCCCGCGCCAGCCGTGGCTGGATTTCATTTTCAATGAGTTCCGGCAAATCGCGGGCGCCGGGAATGGTAAAGTGGGCGCCAGCCTTTTTAAGGGTGTCAGAATCATGGGCGCCGGTTTCACAAACACCAACCGTCCAGGCGCTCGAATTGGCGCCTTCTTGGATCCCGGCGGCGATGTCATCGGCCTTGATCACGGCCGCCGGCGGGTAGACATTGGCCTTGTACATGCAGTCATAGACCAAAAACGGCGTCGGCCGGCCGCGGACGTTTTCGGAATCCGCAACGACGTCAAACCGGATGCCGTGCTTTTCTTCCAAGGTGCCATAGATGGCGTCACAGGTTTCTTTTGGATATCCCGTATCACAGCCAACCAGGACACCATCGGTTTGTAGCTTGTCGATGGCTTCCTTGAGGCCGTCAAAAGGCCGGATCAGGTCTTCGGTCACAGCCACCTCGGCCATTGTCGGGCGGAACATATCGAACATCTCATCGAGGTCGCTTTCCTTATAATCGCGGCCGTGGACCTTGCGGTATTGCCCGGCCACGTCTTCGAAGGCCATGATGTCGGCTAAGTGTTCTCTCTTGAACTTGCCCATAGGCCGTCGGATGGTTTCCCAATCCACATTCATGCCAAACTTCTGAAACATCTTCTCGAAGACAATCACCGGCCCTTTTACCGCAAGCCCGTCGTCGTTGGGGAAGAGGTGGCTGAGACCCTGCGGCCCATCGCAGACGGTGCCAGCGATGTCGAGAATAACGAGCTTGATAGGTCCAGTGTATCGGGTCATTCAAGTTAATCTCTCTTATTGCCTGTCGTTTGCGGGCATGCGTAAGGGCTTATTAGACCGAGCGGGAGGTATCAGTAGGGAGAGAAGCGCATTAAACGGATAGCCATCCTCCATCGACGGGCAATCCAATGCCTGTAATATGTTTGGCGGCGTCCGAACAGAGGTAGAGAACAACACTTGCAATATCCTCAGCGGGGATGAATTTTTTCGAGGGGTGTTTATCAACCAGGTGCTCTTGTTCCGCTTTGGCGTAGGAGAGACCCCGTTCTTTCATTCTTGTCTGAATTTGACTTTCGATGATGGCCGTTTTGACAAAGCCTGGGCAAACGGCGTTGCATGTTATGGCGGTTTCCGCCGTCTCCAACGCCACGACTTTGGTCAGGCCGAGGACACCATGTTTGGCGGCCGTATAGGGGCCTTTATGAATGGATCCGACATAACCGTTAACGGATGAGATGTTAACGATCCGACCCCAACCATTTTTCTTCATGATCGGTAAAACGCCACGAATGGTATAGAAAGGCGCGGCAAGGTTAGTCTCTATGATGCGCTGAAACATTTCCGTTGGGAATTCATCGATAGGACTGACGTGTTGAATTCCGGCATTGTTGACCAGGATGTCAATGCGTCCAAACCTCTCGAGCGCGTTGGCTATCATGGCCGATATTTGCGCAAGATCGGTAAGGTCGCATTTATCGTAAAAGACATCTACATCGTGACGATCGCTGAGGTTTCCGCGAAACGCGTCAATTTCTTCACTGTCGCCAAAACCATTGAACATTAAATTACAGCCCTCTTCGGCGAAGGCGGACGCGATGGCGTTTCCGATGCCACTGGTTGCACCCGTTACGATCGCTGATTTTCCCTTGAGCGTTGATCCCACCTGGATACGGTCCTTTAATCCCTAGAAATTAACTGAAAGATTACGACGGGGCCTTTTCCCCAATCCGATACTCTTGGTCTGACTCCCCTATTTGCCCTTAATCGTCACTTAACGCGGTCGCACCCCTGCGGAGCCGATCCATCGCACGGGAACCCGGTCTTCGCCTTACGCCATATCAAGTCTTGCCATCGTTCGAAGGCCCTTCATCTCATCCGGGCCGCTTCATCCCGGAAGCCCCAGCCGGGAAGGCGGGGATTCATCGGCATTTCATTCCTCTTTGAGAACGGAATTGATGAGCGAATAATACTCTTTAAACCTCTTGGTCTTCCGCCCTGGGGTCATTCCGAGATCACACCAACGGCGTAACCTGGTCGCCCCTTCGGCGAAGGGGAGGGCCTTAAATTCTTCGATCTCTGCCGCTGACATCTTCCCTCCCTGGAGCCGGAAGGTGTGTTGTGCCGGTAGGGTCAATTTGTCGTAGTAAGAGGGTTCCACCGTGCAGAGGTATCGTTTCGCCCTTACATGAAGGCGGATCGGCTCCACGATCTCAGGGCCGAAAAACGGCTCGAGTATCGCCGCGCCAACCTTGTCGTGCCCCGTATCTTCGGCATTCTTCATATCCGAGGGGAATTCCACGACGAAATGACCGATATCATGCAGCAACGTCGCGACGACATCATGCGTCTCGGCGTGGGCCGTTTCCGCCTCCAACGCGGATTGCAGCATGTGCTCCAGAACCGAAAGGCCCAAGCCGTTGTATTCCCTGTCGCCATGGTGATCGAGGATGCTTGTGACGATCGTTATGAAATCCGATTTCATGTGTTGTTTGGCTTCGTTTGACATGACGGCCGCCTGAACGGAACCTCCCGGCACGAAATTCAGGATTTGCTCTTCTTTTTCGCGATCTCTCGGCTCCGTTGGCCGTTGCCTGAGAGGGGTTGCGAGCCTCTGTGAACTTGACAAACAATAGGCAAGTCAACACTATTTATCAAATCGTAATATTCAAATAACTCTTTGATTTTATGAATGTATCATAAATGGCTGCGATCTTTTAATGCGGTAGCCAAAAAGGGATTATTCGCGGCGGCTGGGCGATCCTTGAACATTGGACAGTCGACAGTGACCACCCAGGTCAAGGCCCTGAACGAGCGCTTCAAGGTTGAGTTGTTCCATCGGAAGGACCACCAGATCTGGCTCTCGGATACGGGGCGGGCCCTCTATGACATAACGCAAGGTATATTTGCGCAAGAAGAAGAGGCCATCGAGCTACTCCGAGGAAGCTCTGAGTTTGAAAGTGGCGTTTTGAGACTCGCGGGAGTCGGTCCGTTCGACCTTATGGAAATCGTCGAAACGTTCAGCAAACGCTATCCACGTCCTGTTCTCTCAATTTCCGTGGAAAAGCATAATGAGACGCTCGCCGCTCTTCGCGATTACAGCTTGGATGTGGGTGTGTTCGCTCACGAGATTACCGAGAACGACATTCACTGCGTTTATTATGGTTCACATGAAGTGGTCATCATGGTTCCTCGAGACCGGCCGTAGATATCTCGCAAGTCCGTGCGCCTTCAAGAGTTAGAAAAGCATTTGGTCATTTTTAAGACACTCGGAGTCGGCGACGCGACAAACCTTTGAACAAGCTTGCGAGGAATCGAAACTCATTCTTGACAACACGATGATGATAAACAGCCGGGAGGCTGTTCGGGAGGCCGTGATCCGGGGTCTTGGAATCGCACCCGTCGCGGAATCCGAATTCATTCCCGACAAACGACTTCACACCGTGCGGGTGTCGAATGCCGATATGAAAAACTCAGTTTACGTTTGTTGCTTAAAGAGAAGAATACAGCGCCAGAGGATCAGTGCGTTTCTGGACCTGGTCGAAGAGGTAAATTCGAAGAAGAAGGCAGGCTCGAAGGCAAAGGCGCGGGCTTGAAGCTGAATAACGCGTTTATTGGATTTTGGAAGAGGGGGAGATGATGCAGGGTAGGCTAGACGGCAAAGTCGCGATTGTCACAGGTGCCGGCTCGGTCGGGCAAGGATGGGGCAACGGCAAAGCGGTGGCTACGCTTTTCGCCCGCGAGGGCGCCAAGGTCGTCGCCGCCGATATCAACCTTGATGCTGCCCTAGAGACCCGGGACATTATCTCTCGTGAAAAAGGTATTTGTGCTGTGGTCGAAGCCGACGTCTCCGAGAACGCAAGCGTAAAGGCCTTGGTCGATCGATGCATCGAAGCCTTTGGCCGGGTCGACATATTGCACAACAACGTTGGAATTCTTGAAACTGGTGGCCCTGTGGAGACCTCGGAGGAAAGCTGGGATCGGATAAACAGGGTCAATCTCAAGAGCTTGTTTCTTACCTGCAAGCACGTCTTGCCCCTGATGGAAGATCAGGGCGGCGGCGCTATTGTCAACATCTCCTCGACCGCAGGCATCCGCTACCAAGGGGTGCCCTATATCGCCTATGCCTCGAGCAAAGCCGCGGTGATCCAATTCACGAAGAGTATCGCGCTCCAGTATGCCGATAAGAACATTCGCGCCAACGTCATACTTCCGGGTCATGTGGATACGCCCATGACTCATAAGTCCCTGGCCAAGGTCTATGCTGCGGGCGACGTTAAAAAAATGATTGCAAAGCGTAACGCCGAGTGTCCGAGGAAGCGCATGGGCGATGCCTGGGACGTCGCATACGCGGCCTTGTTCCTCGCCTCTGATGAGGCGGGTTACATCAATGGGGCCGAATTGGTCGTAGACGGCGGGCTCAGCTGTCGCGCCGCGTAGCGGCCGGATTGGAAAGAACGCACGAGCCGCAAGTGTTCAATTCCAATGCGCCGTCATTCCTTGGGCTTTTGAATGAGTTCGATGGTGATGCCGTCGGGATCTCGTAGATAGACGACTTTACCGCCGGCATTCGGTCCCGCATCGGTGACATAAGGGGCCGCTATCGGACGGACCCCAAATTCTTCCGCCGCCGTGACAGCGGACTCGATGTTGTCTACATCGAACGCCAGGTGAGCGAAGCCGACGTCGCAGGGGCGTGAGTGAGGCCTGGATCGGCGATCTGGTCGCAAATACTGGATCAGTTCGACGCTGTGGCCGGGCGCCCGAACGTAGGCGATCATGACCTCCGCATCCTCGACACCGGTGATGTGCTGGATTGCCTGCGGGTCGCGGGATGCTTTCGAGGTTACTTCGAAGCCAAGAATGTCGCGAAAAAAAGAGAGGGACCAATCCAAGTCAGATACCGTAAAACTGGTATGGTTAGTGCTAAGTATTTTAAAACTTTCCATGTTCATCACTCTCTTAGGCCCATCGGCCGAACCGGTCCGACGCATCACAGCGTCTCAGGTTCCGTCAGTTTGCTGACGCGACCACTCGATGGGCGTTGACCCGAACCCTGGACACATCGATTCCATTGATCGCGTCTGACACCCCCGCCGGGGGGTGCATGGCTGTGGCACCCTTTGGTGGTCTCGAACAGCGGCCCCTTTCGATGCCTCCTAAGCATCCATTCCGCGGCCACTACGGTCAAATTAGCCAACGCTTGCCCAAAGGCGCGAAACGGATCAGCGCGTTATCCTGTCCAGGGCTAATGAGGCCTCGGCGGTGATCACGGCATGCTCAGGTTTGCCCCCACCGAGCTCCTGAACCTTTTTCCAGAACGGAACGGCTTGATCCGGCTTGCCCCATTCCTCGTAGGTCTTGGCGAGCTCGTAGTTGGCCACGATGTGGTCCGGGGCGATTTCAATTGCAGCCGTAAGGTTGAGCTCGGCGCGCTCAAAACCTGCTTCGGGGTCGGGGTTGACGAAGCGGCCGAGCCCCTCGTCGCCCTTGGGAGGTGGGCGGGGCTTGCGCGACACCCTTCCCAGATTCACCAGCGCCCTGATGTTGGTTGGATCCAATTCGATGGCGTGGTTGAGTTCTTCAATGGCGGGGTCGATTTCACCGACCTCGATGCGTGTGATCGCGCTTTCGATGTGCGGCGCGGCGATATAGCGGTCGACCTTTTTTGCCGCCCGGTAGGCGGCGAAGGCTTTGTCGTACTGCTTGAGGGTGCGGTAGGCATTTCCCAGTAACATTCTCGGCTCGAGGGCGTCGATGTCGAGTTCGGCCGCCTTCTCCAGTTCCTTAGCCGCCGCCTCATACCGGCCCTCGGCGATCAGGGCCTTTCCTTTCTCGAGATGCTCCGCCGCGAGCTCCTGATCGCCTTGACCACAGGACGTCACTCCAAAACCGATAGCGAGGAGCAGGCCAACTCTAATCAAGGCCATAAGCTTCCGCCCAGTTGCACGATATGCCGTCATGTTCTTACCGGTGCACCCCGCGATTCCCGTGGTTTTGCGTCGCTAGATGACTTTAGCCCGCCACTTCGAACAGATCCAGTCGGCCCCCGCTACCAACAAAAAGATAACGAGAATACAGGTCGCTGTCTCGTAGTATCTGAAGAGCTTCATCGTCTTGATCAGGGAAAAGCCAAGGCCCCCGGCGCCGACCAGTCCGAGGACGGTCGCCGAGCGGATGCTGACGTCGAAACGGAAAATGGAATAGCTGATGAACGCGGGAATGACCTGGGGGATGACGGCAAAAAGAATGACCTGCATCTTCGACGCGCCCGTGGCCTGCACGGCCTCGATCTGTCCCTGATCGACGCCTTCGATCTCCTCACCGCAGAACTTCGCCAGCATACCGGTTGCGTGTAAAGCGATGGCAAGGACACCGGCAAAGGGGCCGAGGCCGACGGCACTTACGAAGATCAGCGCGAAAATCAATTCGTTGATCCCGCGCAGCATGTTAAGGAGCAGCCGCGTTAAGTGAAAGACCAGTAGATGAAGACTAAGCCGTTGCCAGGTTTCCGTGAACCAGGGGAGCATGACCAACGGCGTCGTGTTGCGAGCCGCCAACAGGGAGAGCGGAATGGAAAACACCACCGCCAGCAGGGTCCCCCAGACCGCGATCTGGACCGTCTCGACCGTCGCGCGTCCGAGAAAAAAAATGTAGCTCAGATCGGGCGGGAACATGCGGGTGAGGAAGTCCCACATGTGGTCGGCCCCTTTGATCAGGGCGAGGGGATTCATACCGATCTGGTCGGCGGTGAACCAGAGAACGGCGACCGTGAGCCCCCCCCAACCAAGCCCCTTGGCAAACCGGCGCTGGCGGTGAGCGGCTTCCATTTGCAGGGTAGCGGCGACGTCTCGCTCAAACGTCATCGTCATCGCCGGCCTCCGAATCCCGGTAGTAAATTTGTTGCAGAATGTCGTCCGTCAGTTTGCCCGAGGGGCCGTCGAAGACCACTGCGCCCCGCGACAAGCCAACAACCCGTTCGGCATACTCACGGGCGTATTCCACTTGGTGAAGGTTGCACAGCACGGTGATACCGAGCTCGCCGGCAATCTGCTTGAGATATGTCAGCACCTGGCGTGCGATCTTGGGGTCGAGGCTCGCCACCGGTTCGTCGGCCAGGATCACTTTCGGTTGCTGCGCAAGCGCCCGTGCGATGGCGACTCTCTGCTGCTCGCCTCCGCTCAAGGTATCTGCGCGCTGAAATGTCTTGTGCTCCATGTTGACGCGCGCCAGACATTCGATGGCGATCCGCTTGTCCTCCTTGTTGAAGCTGTAAATCAGGCTGCGCCAGAGCGTATGGTAGGCAAGACGCCCGCTCAGAACGTTCATGAGGACCGACAGCCGTTTCACCAGGTTAAACTGCTGGAACACCATGCCGACCTGTCGGCGCACCGCGCGAAGCTCACGTCGTCGGCTCGTCACCTCCCGGCCGTCGACAATAATACTTCCGCTTGTCGGCTCCACCAGCCGGTTAATGCAGCGCATCAGTGTCGACTTTCCCGCACCACTGGGGCCCAGGATCACCAGGAACTCGCCTTCCCGGACTTCGATACTGACGTTTCTGAGTGCTTCGGTCGCACCCGCGCCGGCGTAGGTTTTACTCACGTCCTTAACAGAAACCATCGTCGGGTTCCGTTCCTGGCCCGGTGTAGTGGTTTCGGGAGGTTCCTGGTTCACGTTCGTCAATTCCTTTTCAATACCCTTGGAGGCCTTAGTAAATCCTGCTTCGGATCAGCGTTGAGGCATAATCAATGATCGTGACCATACCGAAAATCACAAGCAGGATTACCGCCGTCTCGCGGAACTCGAACAGCTTGATGGTCGTCACCAGCTCGAAGCCGATGCCCCCGGCGCCGACCATGCCGAGCACCGTCGCCGAGCGCACCCCGACCTCGAACCAATACAACATGTAGGTCACGAACTGCGGCAGCACCTGGGGAAAGATGGCGAAGAGGATAACCTGGATGCGCCCGGCCCCGGTGGCTTGGAGGGCTTCGACCGGCCCGGGATCGATGTTCTCCATCGCCTCGGCATAAAGACGGCCGAGAATGCCTGCATAGTTCATACCCAGCGCCACCGCCCCTGGGAACGGTCCCAACCCCACCGCGGCGACGAAGAAGATCGCCCAAATCAGTTCCGAGATGCTGCGCAATAGATTGAGTGTCGATTTCGCGACGAACCGCACCGATGCCAGCCGGTTGATATTGCGGGCCGCTAGCACACCGAGCGGAAGCCCAATCAGGGACGCGAGAACGTTCCCCCAAACGGCGATATAGACGGTCTCAATTGCCGGCTTCCAGACTATCTCGGCGAAGCTCCACTTGGGCGGCACCATCAGGGCAAAATATTTAGCGATCTTGGGGATTCCGCTGGCAAGCTCCGTTAGTCTCAGATTGGTGCCATCGGCGCACCAAGCCAGGAACCCGATGCCCGCGGCCAGATAGACGATGTGATGCAAACGCCATTTCTTACGTTCAACCAGCAAAGCGAACACATCCTCTTCGGCTGCTTGAACGGGATCAGCCATAACGAACCCACCTGTGCCTGCCGCCTTGGGCGGCGGTCTATCAATTATACATTGAGGCTCACAAGCAGCGAGGCGGGCTCACCGTGACCCGCCCCGCGCGCGCTGTGACGTCGTAAATTACTTCTTCTTTTTCTTCTTTTTCTTCTTTTTCCCTTTCTTCGTGAGATCCAGTTTCAACGCCGAAGCAATATGCCGAATCACGTCATAGGTCTGGTCCGTGGCCGGGTCGAAGCGAGCGACCGTGCCCATCTCGCCGAAGGCCAGGTTCTTAAAGCCGAAAAAGGCGTCACGGATTTTCTTCTTCAAGTCTTCCGACAGGCCCTTGCGGTAAAGCATCGGGTTGTTCGGGATCAGATCCGACTCCCAGATCACCTTGATTTTTTTGCGGTCGGCCAATCCCTTGGCATAGGCCCGCTCGAGGATGCGGTCGGCAACCGACGCCGCCTCGACCTTGCCCTCGGCCACGGCGACGATGCTGGCGTCATGACCGCCCGAGTACATCACCGACTTGAAGTCCTTCTCGGGAACAATGCCTTCCCTTACGAAGAAAGCGGAGGGCACCATATATCCCGAGGTCGAGCCCGGATCGACGAAGGCGTAAGTGTGGCCCTTGATGTCCTTCAGCGAATTTATGGGGCTGTCCTTTTGGGTGATGATGATCGAGTGGTAGCCGGGCTGCATCGTCTTCGCCGTGACGGTGATGGCGAAGGCCTCGACGTCTGCCTGGGTGGTTGCCAGCACATACGAGAACGGGCCAAGCAGGGCCACGTCGATGTGTTTGGCCCGGAGCGCCTCGATGGTGGCGTTGTAATCGGAACCGACGAACATCTCCACCTTCATGCCGATCGCCTTAGAAAGTTTGTCCGCGATGGGTTGTGACTGGCGGATCATCGCCCGCGCGTCCTCGGCCGGAATGAAGCCGACCATGAGAACACCAGGTTTAGCCGTTCCGGCCTTCTGGGCCATGGCGCCGGATATCGCCGTAATCGCCGTAAGGAACAAGGCCAAGGATAGAACTTTGAAGAAACGTTTCATTATAATACCTCCCTTTGAATGCTTAGGATTTCGTAGGATCGCATCTCGATACGGAAGCAAACTCGACAGAGTAATCAGTTGCAGGCTCCCTCAAACTCAAGCTCCCCGGTTTAGCGCGAATACGTCACCGGTCTCTAGCTTCGCCCGAGAGAACAGATCACAGAATTACCACAGATTACCGATCACAGAAAACTATCATATAGATAATTATTGGAAAAATTTAAAAAATAACGGATCCTATTGATAAAATGAATTGCCCTCCCCCCATGAGGTGGGCCACCGACTACGCAAGAAAATGGCGCGATTTAAGTTGATGTCTAGACGGAAGCCATCCTTGAGCTAGGCGGGAGGATCACCGTTGGGAAAGAAGGTTTCTGGCCCAGGTGGTTTTTATCCAAGTGAGGGTAATAAGAACCGGGAAAAACAAAGAATAGCGTTTTGAAGAGAGGCCAACCGCCGAGGATTACCAGCGCATGTTGATGTTCTTGATCCGGGTGTAGCTCAGAAGCTCATCAAAGCATTCTTCCTGCCCGAGGCCGCTCTGCTTCCAGCCTCCGTAAGGGGCGCCGAGGTACCGGCCGGTCGAATTGATCCAGACGTAACCGGCTTCCACCCGTTCCGCCGTCTCCATGGCCCTGGCCAGATCGTTGGTGACGATCGCCGCCGTCAGGCCGTATTCGACCCCGTTGACGGCGTCCAGCATGGTCTCCTCGTCCGACCAGGGAAAGACCGACATGATGGGGCCGAAGATCTCCTCCCGTCCGATGCGCATTTCGGGTGTTACCTGGTCATAGACCGTCGGCGAAACGAAGAAACCCTTCCGGAGTTCGGCGTCGTCGGGCGGACCGCCACCGGTGAGGCAGTCCGCGCCTTCCTCCTCGGCGGAACTTATGAATCCCAGAATCCGTTCGTACTGCCGTTCGGAAACGACGGGACCGACTTCGTTGCCTTCCAGCCATGGAAAGCCGATGGGCAACGCCTTGGCCTGCTTTACGAGCTCTTCCGTGACCGCGCCGTGGAGCGATTCGTGAACGAACACCCTGGACGTGGAACTACAGGACTGCCCCTGTCGGTTCATGTTCATGCCCTTGATGGCCGACGTCGCCGCTTTTTCCGGGTCCGCATCAGGGAAAATGATGATCGGGTTCTTGCCGCCGAGTTCCAAGGACACGACCTTCAGCGTCTCGGCCGCCGCTTTGGCGATGGTGCGGCCAGTGGGCACCGAGCCGACAAACCCTACTCGGCCGACGTCCGGGTGGCTGACAAGGGCGGCCCCGGCTTTCGCACCGCCGGTGATAATATTGACGACGCCCTTCGGGAAAATTCCGTCACAGAGTTCCCCTAGCTTGAGGCTCGACAGCGGCGCCTGCTCCGATCCTTTGATTACTACGCAATTGCCGGCTGCAAGCGGGGCTGCCGCCTTCTCGGCGCAGAACCGGAAGGGATGATTGAAGGCATTGATCTTGGCAACGACGCCATAGGGTTGTCGCCGAGTGACATTTAAATGCCGGGGGCCATGGGACGAGGTCTCGCCTTTGATCTCGGTGATGAGGCCGGCGAAGTAACGGAGCGTCTTTGCCGTCCATTCCATGTCACCGCGCATCCCGCTGAGGGCGTTGCCGGCATCTACGGAATCCAACAGGGCTAGTTCTTCAGTGTGATCATCGATACGTTGAGCTAATTTTTCCAGGCAACGGGCACGCTCGGCTATGGGCACCCGGCGCCATTCCACGAACGCGGTCTTGGCCGCGGTCACGGCGCGGTCGACGTCTTTTTCCGCCGCTTCCGGGACGTCGCCCAGTTTTTCCCGGTTCGAGGGATTGATCGTTTCGAAGGTGCCACTGTCGATGCTCTCCTGCCATTCGCCGCCGATATAGAGCCCCTTTGGCGAGAAATTGAGATCGGGCGTCGTCTTATCGGGCATCTTCATGTCTCCTTAGGGGATCAGGGAACAATCGCCGCGCGCAGGACGGACCGCTCGGCGGCCTTGGCGAAGGCCTCGTCGAGTTCTTCAAGCGAGAATTTCGAATCGACGATGTCAGCGAATGGAAAGCGGCTTCGGTTGGCCATGACAAAGTCGAGCGCCTGAACGAGATGGCGTGGATGATAATTGTGTATGCCTCTCAGGGTGATCCACTTTTTCAGGATTTCGTTGCCATCGATGGTGAAATTCGCATCAGGATTGACCAATCCGCCGATCATGTAGCGACCGCCTGTCCGGAGCATGCGGACGCCAACCGGCACCACGGAGGCAACGCCGCAGACTTCCATTGCGACATCGGCGCCATCCGGCGGGCACAGGCCCCGGACATTCTCCACCAGTGCGTCGTCGTCCATGGCCGCCACGTCGATGGTTTCGTCGGCGCCGAATTTTCTTGCCGTTTCCAGGCGCTGGCCAACGGAATCGAGACCAATGACCAAACGTGCGCCGCGCGCCTTGGCGATAGCACAGCCGTAGAGGCCGAGTAGGCCCAGTCCCTGAACGACCACCGCGTCTCCCATTTCGATTTGCGCAGCCTCGGTGACCGCAATCATGGTCGCTACGCCACAGTTGAGGGGCGTCGCTTCTTCGTCGGTGATGGCGTCGGGCAGCTTCAAGATGCCGGTTCCCGGCAGGATGTAACAGTACTCGGCGAAACCGCCGAGGAAGTGGGGGTCGGCTTCGACCAGGTCGTGGCCGTATTTGCGCACGCCTGGCGATTTCTGCGGCATGTTGTGAATGTCTCGGTACACCGATTGTCCTTGGTGGAAATACTCCGTCCAGGTCACTCGGTCGCCAACTGCGAGCGGATCGCCCCGCATGTCATGGGTGATATCAGCGCCGAGCTGTTCGATGACGCCGATGATCTCGTGCCCCAGGATGCCGGGACAGGGATTGGGGCGATTCCCCTGGTACGAATGAATGTCGGACCGGCAGATGGTGGACATGGTGATACGCACCAGGGCTTCGTCCGGCTTAACGTCACGAACCGGGTATTCCCGGATCACAAAAGGCGTGTTGGGTTCGTCGTAGACGGCGGCGCGGGCCATTTTTATCATGCATTTCCCTCGCTCATCGACGCCGGACCGTTGATGGCGAAGTCGAAGATCTCGTGACTTCTCAGCCCGCCTGCCGCGCCGCGCTCGGCATAGGCGCCGTTCAGCGGCTCGCTGATAACAAAGGGAACGTGAGTTTCATGCAGGCTGCCATGAGTGCGCAGCCTATGACCCTTGAGGCCGGAAAGATCATGATCGACCGCCCGGGAACCGATCACAGTTACCTTGTCGGCCAGCACGGCGACATCGCCTTCACGGTCCAAAGGCTGCTCCAATTCCCGGCATACGGTTTTGGCCGTCATGATTTTTTCGATGCCAGGGGTCCCCTCAATGGCCTCGATAACCCGATCGGCCTCAAGGCCTTCATTGCAATAAACGCGAACGAACCCGCCGAGCGCGCCGTGATGGCCGACGAAGGCATCGGTGATAGGGCAAATCACGCGGCACGCCCCCTCACCCACGGCGTCATCAAGGATGTCCTGCAGCCAGATGACGTTGGGGTTGCCATCCTCTCCCGCCTTGTCTGCCATGCCGTGATCAGCGATCAACGCGACAATGGCGCCCAGTTCCTTCAGGCGCCCGAACCGTGAATCCAGATCCTTGTAGAACCGATTGGCTTCGGGAGTGCCGGGGGCGTGGGTATGCTGAATGAAGTCGGTGAGCGAAAGATAGAGGATGTCCGGGCGGTGCACCTCCAGCAGCTTTATCCCCGCATCCAGCACGAACAGCGACAGCTCTGCCGAGTACATGTCCGGTAGCGGCTGGCCGACGAATTCAAGCACGTTTTCGATGCCGTTTTCCTCCATTGTGCAGCGGTCGGCGTATTGCGACGACAGGCTCACCGAGCCACCCGTGAGGTCCATGTCTTTCTGAAGCTGCTTGCGCAGCTTGTCCTTGGCCGTAATCGAAACCACCCGAGCCCCGTGCCGGGAGAACTCGCTCATGATGGAGTGCTTGCGCAACAGTTCGGGGCCGGTCATGACCACCGGCTCGCCGGTTTCCCGGTCGAGATAGAAGTTACCGGAAATGCCGTGCTCGACCGGCTCCGTGCCGGTGACGATAGACATGTTGTTGGGGCAGGTGAAGCTGGGCATGGACCCCCGGGCAACGGCGTAAAACCCGTCCTTCATAAAATTTTTGATATTGGGGATGATTCCGTCCCTGACCCCGGAGTCCATGTATTCCGGGTCACCGCCGTCGATGCAGACGACGGCCACGGGCCGGGATGGCCAGCGATAGGTCACGCCATTCAGGTTCACGCTTGTCTTATCCATCAAGGTTCTTCCGTTACCCAGAGAAAAACTTACACGACAGCCCCTTTTTTTCGGCCCGGGTTTGCTCTTCGCGTTCCCTTACCTGTTGACGCCGCCGGAAGCCGGGGGCCACGGCGCTAGCCAATCGAGATCAACGCCGGCGACCTTTCCGGTTCCCCCAAAATAAAGCCCTGGTAACTGAAAGCGCCAGGATATTGCAGGGAAGAGAAAGGAAACAACCACATCGCCCGTATGCTTTACCCAACGCGAGACGATTTTATTCAAATCATACGCACGAGGGTATCACCGGAATCAGGATCGTCAAAATCGAAAATTTCACAATAACTATTTATTTTATAAATGTATCAGAAGTAGCTTCAGGCGGTTCACACGATTGCCA
>Ga0208391_1000957_pt1 | contig 14505 bp, 14 predicted proteins | sample Knorr_S23_td_Bot_FD_185612 | JGI IMG/M metagenome (GOLD analysis project Ga0208391, IMG submission 185612) | Marine microbial communities from Southern Atlantic Ocean transect - Knorr_S23_td_Bottom_ad_3770_LV_A (SPAdes) (version 2) | ecosystem: Environmental > Aquatic > Marine > Oceanic | place... | reverse complement strand
TTCAATTCTGGTCCAGATAAAGAAATATAAAATTGAAATTTACCTTTGAATAAAGAAAAAGGAGAGAAAATAAGATCTATATTTCCAATAAGCCTTCCATCTATTACAACTTCATTAAGCTGACTTTTCCACCAAAACCCTTCTATTGAAGTTGTACTAATTTTATTTTTATCATCAAGGAGACTTACAAGGCCTCTCATTGGAAAACTTAAAACAAGTAAAAGAAAGAATGTAATAAAAATTAGTATGGTAATTCTAATCTTCATTTACAGAATTTTTAAGACTAACTGTGCCCTTACTCCTGAAACAGAACCTCTAGATGTATTTATTCTTACGGATGCTTTACTTACTACAATGCCTTTTTTTAGCTCAAGTTCCCTAAGCCATTCGTATAGCCCAACAAACTCTGTTTGATTAATAGAGACCATTATTTCACCCTCTTCAGTGGGCTGGATTTTATCTATAGTCAAATTAAAACTTCTAGCTAAAGAGCTAACAGTAGAGCTCAAATTACTAGAATCTGTTTTGTTTTCACTCTGGTATTGAGACTTCAAACTCAGAGATTTCTGTACGTCTAGAAATAATTTTTGATTTTGGTTATAGCTTAAGAAAGATTTTTCTTTTTTGTCTTGAAGTGAGGAATTTATAAAAAATAACAAAAACATTGAGGCTAAAGCTACCCCTAGAACCACTAACTGTTGTTCCCTTCTTGTTAGAGTATTAAAAGTTTTCTTCATGATTTTTTTATAAGAATCTCGCTTAATATAGAATTACCTACTCTTTTTGATGAGCCAACATCTACTGAATAACCTCCTTGAATGAAAGTCGATTTAACTGCCTCAAGATCTTCAAATTGTGAGCACTGTATCTCTACTAAGAATTGATTACGACCAAGATCATAATTTATTGAAAAAAGTGAGACTCTTTCATTATTAAAAATAACTTGAGTTAAATTTTGGACCGTTATTAAGAAAGGTTCACTTTCTGAAAAATCTACATTTCTGAGCTTTCTTTTCAATTGTTTACTAATATCTTCTTCCTTAGATTCTTCTGGAAATGAAGAGTAATAAAGAGACTCAGATTTCTTTAAAAGCTCTGATGCTGAAGAGTTGTTTTGATATATATCTAGAATAGTCTGAGTAAAATAAAGCCCGATCACCAAGGAGATAGTTACTAAAGCATATTTCCATTTGTAAATATTTTCTATCCAATCTACTCGGGGAGCGTATTGATTTTGTAATATATTTAAATTCTGTTTTAAATGAGGAAGAGCTTTTTCTAAGAAATCTAGTTCTCCTTCCACATAATCGATAATCACATCACTTTGAATATATTTATCCCAGTTAATTTCTTCTGTTTCCGTACTTTGAAAAACCTTTAACGAGGAGCAATTAAAATCCTCTAGGCTTTTCTTCAGAATACTTAATACTGTCTCTGTTTCAGAACACCAGCCCCATTCCGAACCAAAACTTAATATTGATAACTCATTAAAAATAATTAAAAAGCCTTCCGAAGTATCAACTTTAAAACTTACGTCAAGTAGGCTTAGTGAATTTACGTTAATAGCTGACTCATTAAAGACATTAACTTCTTGGTCCATGATAGTTTTTGGAACTAGTGAAATACTCACTTCACCTTGTTCATTTCTATTGGAAGAAACAAAGTGATAGTCTTCTATTGATCTTAAAATATTATCTTCTAATAAATAAGGAATAGATTCTAAAATCTGAGATTTTGTAGCTGGAGGTACTTCAAGCCTTTTATTAGAAAACAAAGGAGAAAAGATGAAACCCTCTACTAAGCGAACTTTCTTATTAGCAATATCTGGAAATTTCTTTGTTTGTCCTCTTTCAACCACCAGTCCAGACTCATTAGTAATCAACCAAAAGTAGGTCTTGGTTAGGTGATTAAAAAGAAAAGTAAGCTTATCCATCAAAAGACTCCTTGACTTCTTTTAACTACTCTAACCCTACCTGAATCTAAAACCTGAAGATATGAGTTAAGCACAAACGGATATTCAAAATTCTTTACTTTTACAGTTAACTGATAAAAGTCTGAGTTGAATTTGATACTGTTAATAGCTGAGTTAGATAAACTTATGTTAGAGAGTTCAGGATGTGAAAGAAATTCTTCTCTATCTGCGAAACCTGATAAAGGTCTATCTGAAAGTATATTAGCAGCAGAAACTAAAGATAGACTTTCTCCGAAGAGCATAACCAAAATCTCTGGTTGGCTTTTCTTAATAGCGTTTACATTAATAAAATTAGATCCAGTTTGAGGTAAGGCACATATGTAAGGTAAGAGTAAGTCTAAAGTTTCAGCATCATAATTTTTAATATTAATTAATTCATTAACATGAAAAATAGATTGATTAGCACTTTGATAGGGGGACTCCAGTCTAGTATAGAAATCATCTTCAGCTCCACTAACATCTTCTGTAAAATCATTAGAATCAATCCAGTCAACGAGACTATAAATTAGCTTGTCTTGCCTTAAGTCTTCTACCCTAAGGACTCTTAATAAATTTCTGAATCGATCTATTCCGGCTTGGTTTACTATCAATTGATTATCACCTGAAACATATACCAACCCATTTAAATTAAAACATGTAGTTAAATCTTTTATAGACCCCTCTATCTGCCCTCCTTCAATTTCAACTATTATTGTTGGAATGTTCTCATCAGAAATCATCACAGTTGATAAATTTCTATCGCGGTTCATTTCTTGGATGAAACTAGATGCCTTAGATTCAAGGCCAAGTGCATACCAAAAGGATTGTTGTTTAAAAGAAATATCAGAAGATTCCTTAATACTGTAGTGGATTCTGTCAACAGACGTAACGCCTAAAACAGTTACAATAGCAACCACTAAAAGAACTAGAACTAAGGCTGTTCCCCCCTCTTTTTTATTCATAAAACCTCACCTGATGGCAGCATATACAATCGAGTAATTTGCCCAAACCCTTCAAGCTCAAATGAAATTTCAGCTACTTTTGGTAAGCCATTATTGGAGATCCAATCCGTTAACGGCCATTCATCTACCCATTGATCTCCTTCAGCAAACTTTAAAGAAATATTTTTAATATTCTCTAATAAAACTGTAGTTTTCTTCTCCGTATCTTCTGTCCGATCTGCATATTGTGATTCAACTCTCTTTAAGGAATTATCCTCAAATACATATTCTATATATCTTAGGCTTCCATTTAAGTTAGAAAAACTTGTCCCAGTTTGCACAGTAAATGCAAGCACGTTCCCTTCTAACCTAGGATTAAGTCCATAAAAAGAATGCTTATAAAATTCTCCCCTGACATCCCTTGGCAACCGGTTTAAGGCATGCAAAAAATCTCTTTTTAAAGTTTCATCTGCTAGTGTTAATTTAGCTGACATATCCATTCTAGAAAGCGTTAAATCATTAAACTTTACACTTGTCGACAGCCCTGTAAATGACATCACTCCTATAATGGCTACTATAGACAGAGCTACCAAGACTTCTATTAAAGTAAAGCCTTTACAGATCACTGCAAAACCTTATAGCTTGTTAATTGATAAATATCTTCAATTCCATTTGAAGAAATTGCTATATTAATTTGTGCAGATTTTCCATCCTGTTCAAAGAGCACTTTTCTTTCCCATTGATAAAGAAATCCTCCTTGTGATTGAGTCCCAGTTGCATAATTAAGCTCATCATTGAATGAAAAAGTCTGTACTAAGATATTTTCAGCAACAAAACTAGCCATAGTTTTCTGTTCTAAAGTAGCAACTACCAAGGCATTAGAAGAAAATATTTTTAATGCTGATGAAAAAACAAAACCTAGTATTGCCAGAGCAACAAGCACCTCAATCAAAGTAAAACCTGTACTGTTTAATTTATTCAATTTCAGGATTCCAATTTCCAATATCTGCGTTTAATCCTTCACCGCCTACATCACCATCAGCTCCCATAGAAAATAGATCATATTCTCCATTTTCACCTGGAATAATATATTGATATTCATTACCCCAAGGATCTTTAGGTAAACTCTTTATGTATCCTCTTGTATTTAAGTTATTTTGATAATTGTCTTCCTCAGATCTGAGTAAAGCTTTCAGCCCTAGCTCACTGTTAGGATAGTTAAATCTTTCTAACCGATACATTTCTAGTGCATTTCCCATAATAGCTATATCGGCTTTTGCTTTTTCAAATCTAGCCCTGTCTTGGCTTGGCAGCACATTAACTGCAACTAATGTAGAAAGCAGTCCAATAATTAAAAGGACAACTAAAATTTCTATAAGGCTAAAACCGGATTGCTTAACTTTAGTATTTTTATTTTTTTTGTTTTTCATAAGATTTATCCTATTAAAGAAAGATTATTCATTTGAATTAAAGGTAAAAGAACAGCAATGACTATGCCAGCCACAATACCGCCCATAATTATTACGACCATTGGCTCAAGAAGATTCATAGCTATTTTAGTTGATTGTTGAAACTCTAAGTCCAGAAACTCTGCAGCTTTTGAAAGCATAGATTCTAGTTCCCCGCTCCTTTCTCCGCTATCAACAAGCTGAGTAACTAATGGGGGTACTTCAACTACCTTACTTAATGAATTAGCTAAGGAGTCTCCCTCAGTAACTTTAATAAGTGATTCTTCAAGATTTTTTCGTAAATAGCTGTTTGAAACCGTTGCTGTCGATATTTCTATAGCTTGGACTATAGGAATATCATTATTTCTAAGAATACTTAAGCAACTAGTAAATCTCGCCAGGTTGGCATTGATTAGGAACCCCTTCAAAACAGGAATCTTGATTAAGTATCTATCAATAATTGAATATACTTTTTTTGATCCAAATAGCTTAAATAGTAGGATAGAAGAAAAGATTAGGATTGTTATTAACCAAATAGCCGGTCCTGAAATAAACTCTGATAATCCAATGAGTAATCTAGTCAATAAAGGGAGCTCCTGATTTAGATTTTCAAATTGGCTCACCACACTTGGTACTACAAAAATCAACATCAAACCAACAATAATAAAAGCTAGGCAAATAAGTACTGCCGGATAAATCAAAGCACCTGTAATATCCTGCTGAATTTTAGATCTTCTCTCAAGATAAGAAGCTGTTTTTTCCAGTATTCCTGACATATCTCCAGCTCTTTCTCCAGCTGAAACCAAAGAAATATATAAGCGATCAAAGCTTTGAGGGAATTCTTTCAAGGCTTCAGTAAAACTAAAACCTTCCTCTATTCTTGAAGCCAAAGTCAGAGAGTGCTCTTTGACTTGAGTATTAGTGCTTTGTTCGCCAATAACTCTTAGGGCTCTATCTAAAGAAACACCGCCACTTGTAAGGGCTGAAAGTTGTCTAGTAAAGATTACTAAGTTTTTTAGACTTATTTTTCTTTCAAAAATACGAAACAGTTTATTTTTAGAGCTTACTTCTGATACTCTTACAGGAGCTAACCTTCTATTTCTTAACTCTCTTCTTGCTGTTTTAAGGCTGTCTGACGCAATTATTCCCTTCTCTTTTTTACCGTCAAGATTTATTGCTTCATAATCAAAAGCAGCCATTTTTATTTCTCACTAGTTACCCTTAAAATTTCTTCTAAGGAGGTTACCCCCCTAAGCAATAGATCATATCCAGAATGAGATAACTTGTTTTCATTTGAAAAGGCTAAGTCAGATAATCTATTTTCTGTTTCTCTGGTGTTTATGGCTTCTTTTATTTTATCTGTTATTAAAAATAGTTCAAAAATTCCTACTCTTCCTTTATAACCTGTATTTTTACAGTTATCGCAACCCTTTGCCTTAAACACATTAGTTCCTTTATTCAATGTGCCTATGTTTGAATCTAAAGATAGAGGTTCTTTACAAGAAGAGCATAGTTTTCTTACTAATCTTTGTGCCAATACTGCTTTCAAAGTAGAAGCCAATAAATAAGATTCAATTCCGATATCAATCATTCGGGTAATTGCAGCTACAGAATCATTAGTGTGTACTGTTGATAGAACTAAATGACCGGTTAAGGATGCTTGAATTGCTATTTCAGCTGTTTCTAAATCCCTTATCTCTCCTAACATAATAATATCAGGATCTTGCCTAAGAATTGCTCTCAGACCTTTAGCAAAAGTCATTCCTACCTTTGTATTCACTTGAGTTTGAGTGACTCCCTCTATGGCATATTCAATCGGGTCTTCAACTGTAAGGATATTTTTAGTTTTATCATTTAAGATATTTAATCCTGCATAGAGTGTGGTGGTTTTTCCTGAACCAGTTGGTCCTGTGACTAAGATAATGCCATTAGGGCTTTTTAAGCTTGATTCAAATTGCTTTAAAGATCTTGAGTCCATCCCAAGTTGTTCTAGTTGTAATTGCGTTTCAGCCTTATCTAATATTCTTAATACAACTTTTTCACCATGGCTAGAAGGTAAAGTAGATACCCTAATATCTATCCATTTTTCTCCTAATTTAAGAGACATTCGTCCATCTTGCGGTACCCTTTTTTCAGCTATGTCTAGATTAGACATAACTTTGATACGAGCACTTAACATGGGAGCTATTCTCTCTGTTGGCCTTAAGACTTCAGTTAATATTCCATCTACTCGAAATCTTACGGAAACATAATCTTCATAAGGTTCAATATGGATATCGGAAGCATTAGATTTTATAGCTTCAGCAAGAATTGCATTGATCAACTTTATTACGGGAGCATCGTTGTCGGAATCTAATAGATCAGATGTCTTAGGTAGGTTTTCTGCTAAAGCTGATAAATCATAATTATCATCTATTCCTTCAACTAAGTCTGAAGAAGAAGTACTTGAATTAGTATAAGCATCGGATAGCTCTCTCTCAAATTGTTCTGGATCTAACCAAACTATTTCTAAAGGTTTATTAAGATAACTTCTTAATTCAGATAGGACTTCTAAAGAAACTGAAGTTATTGTTTTTATTTTTAACTTGTTTCCTTTTTCTTCCACAAGAACTTTTTTTTCGCGAGCAAATCTATAAGGAAGTTGGACTGATTGATCTTCTGTAGCTGATAAGTCTTTAATAGAAATAGACATTGTATTTTTACTGCAATTCGTCTGATTCAAGAAGATCTTTAAGTATCGTTGAATCAGGAACCATCTTACCGCTGTTTATCAGATCATTTTCAATGGCTTGAAAATAATTATATTTCCTGTTACTTATTGCCCTAACGTCATTGGAATCTCTAACGATAGTCGGCCTTAAAAAAACCATTAAGTTCCTTTTTGTCCTGCTTATTGAAGTGGTTTTGAAAAGTCTTCCTAAAAGAGGTATATCACCTAAAAAAGGAACTTTCTTAACTGATTCCTGAACATTATCATCTATAAGACCGCCAAGAACTATGGTTTCCCCATCTTCAACCAAGACAGTGGTTTTTATGTTTCTTTTATTCGTTATTAGATCAGTTGACATCTCTCCCAAGGGCCCAAAGATACTTGAAACCTCCTGGTTTATATACATTTTTACAGCATTTCCTTCATTAATTTGAGGCCTTACTACCAATTTCACTCCTATTTCCTGTCTTGTTACTGATCGAAATGGATTGCTGTTAGATCCACTTAATGTTTCGCCTGTAGTTATAGGAATTTCTTGACCAACAACAATTGAAGCCTCTTCGTTGTCCATGGTCATAATCGAAGGAGTTGAAAGAACATTTGAATCAGCATCTTGGGCGATCAAATTTAAAATAGTTGCAAAGCTTGTTCCACTAGCCTTATAGCGCGCTACTCCAACTGCTAATCCATCTAAAGCAAGTAAAGAATTGGCTGCTCTGGTTTGCATAGTGGAAGAAGTTGTTGAATCTTCACTAGTCTCAGCTCCTATTGTGGATATCAGATCTGGATTAGGAGTTCCAAATCTTTGTGTTGCTATCGGGGAGCTTTCTCCATCTCCTATAAACAAAAATTGCACGCCAATGTCTCTAGCTAATTTATCTGAAATTTCAACAATTAAAGCTTCAACTAAAACTTGAGCCCGCCTTATATCTAGCTGAGATATGACTGATTCTAGGGATTTTAGAATATCTGGCTGAGCTGAAATAATCAGGGCATTTGTATCATTATGAAATCCTATACTAGTTTTATTTTTCTTTGAAGACTCAGAAGGTATTTCCTCTTCAAGACTCTCAGCTACTTTTTCTAAAATTCCGGTTAAATCCTCTGCCTTTGCATATTTAAGATAAATAACTTTTAAATTACTACTTTGTGAACTATTACTATCAAGACGGGATATAACCCTTTTTATTTGTTTAACCACTCCTATTTGACCTCTTAATAATATAGAGTTGCTCCTTTCCACTGCAATAGCACTAAAACTTTTTGACATTTGATTATCCCCTCTCCACATAGAACCTAGAATCCTAGCTACTTCGTTAGCAGAAGTATTATCTAAAGGGATTAATTCAAAAGTATCTGCAGGATTTTTATCTAACTCAAGGAGAATAGATTTAATTCGAGATAAGTTTCCTACGTAATCGGCAATGATTATGCTATTAGTAGCCTCATAGGCAGCTATGTGGCCTTGCTTGTTTACTAGAGGTTTTAAAAGAGGTGCAATAACACGAGCATTAGCCTGAGAAAGACGTATAACTTCTGTGGCAAGACTGTCATTATTTTTATTGTTAACAGTAGCATCTTGCCTTGCCCCAGATTCAGGCATTACTTTAACTACCCCATTGTTTTCTATAGCTGCATATCCGTGAACTCTAAGTACAGATAAAAAGACTGCATAAGCTTCTCCAGCATCTAAATCTTGATTTGATACAACAGTAACATTCCCTTTAACTCGCGGATCTAAAACTATGGTTTTATTAGATATTTGTGCCATATCAGCAGCAAAAGCTCTTATATCAGCATCTCTCATATTAATTTGGACAGAATTTAGTGCAAAGCTAATTAACAAAACAACAGAAGTGAGAGACACCAATAGAAATTTATTCAACATAAATAAGTTTAATTAATTTAGTTTAACTATTATAGAGAGGTCGTCATCATCTCTGATTAAGTTTAATTTTACCTGCCCAAAAACAGATAACTCTTTCAAAACTGAAGGGTCTTTTATGTCCAAACCATTTACAGCAACAAGGACATCACCTGATTTTAAACCACTGCTGTCAAAAAGCTTTGACTGATTTCCAGGATAAATTTGATACCCTTTTAGAGTGCCATTAGAAAAATAGGGTTGAAAACTTATCATTTGGCTTAGAGCACTAGAGTTTATATCTTCAACTTTTATTCCTTTACTTGAATTAGCTAAAACCTTAGTTATTTCTGGAGATAAAGCTGTATCTGAATCAAAAGTTACACTCTCTCTAATCCCTCCTCTTGAAATAACCACCCTTTCTGGCTCAATAAACTCTAAAATAATGTTATCAGCAATAACCTCATTAGTTTTATAAATTCTTTGGTTATTGGGATCAAAACCAAGGATAGCTGTATCTAATTGACCTGAATTGGAATAACGAATTCCATATAATCTAAGTGATAAAGAGGTTGGTGGAACATCAATAGAAAAGACCTGATTTAAGGATTGATTTGTACCTTTTATGAAAGGATCTCCTGATAGGTTTTTGTAAGCATCTACAGAATTATTTTTTAGTAAGTTACTATCAATACTATAGGTAACACTATTAACTGGATAGATTATCTTCCAGGTTAAATTAATTACTTGCCAAGCAATAACAAAACCAAACAATAAAGATAAATACACTGGAAGGCTTCCGATGAAAATCTTAGAAAAAAAATAGGAATTTAAATTCCTATTTAAGAAAGCTAATACGCCCTTTATTTTATCCATAATGAACTGCATAATCTATCGCTTTTATTCAAGTAATACTATTGCATAATAGCTAAAGAAGCCATTTTTCTACTCACTGAAAGATCTTTATGTTTTGGAGCTTTATATAGATAAAGATTTTCCAAAAAAGTTTTACAAAAGCAACAACAGAAACAATAATCTACTTTTATGGAGTTATTATTAATTCGTTATGAATTGATCTTCTTTTTTCTAGGAGGATTGATTGTTGGTAGTTTTTTAAATACGGTTATTTATAGATTGCCTTTGATAATGGGTTATGAAGAGAAAGATATTTCCTTCATAAAATTTAATCTTGCTTATCCAGCTTCTCATTGCCCCAATTGTGAATCTACACTTCCATTCTATTTAAACATACCCCTACTTAGTTTTATCTGGTTAAAGGGTAGGTGCTCCTTTTGCAAAGATAAAATTTCAACCCAATACCCTTTAATTGAATTAGTAACAGGAATTTTATTTTCCTGGATAGCTCTTAACTCTTTAGATTTACTTCAGAGTTCCATTTTATGCATTTTTTTCAGTGCCTTACTTGTCTTATCTGTTATAGACTCAAAATTCCAGCTTGTACCTAGTCCAATAAGCCTTTCATTAATAGTAATAGCACTTTTATATAATTTTTTATTGAATCCAGACTTAATCAAAGACGCCCTATTAGGTGCTTTGTGCGGTTATCTTTTCTTTTTCTTAATTGAAAAGTTGTTTAAATACTTAAAAGGGATCGAAGGACTGGGGCGCGGAGATGCTAAAGTATTTGCTTCCATGGGAGCGTTAATGGGCTGGCAATATCTCCCCTACATACTACTGGCTGCTTCATTATTAGGACTAATCAGTGTTCTAATTTTTTTTGCAGTTAAAAAGAAACCTTTCAGGGAATTAAAAGGATACTCTATTCCCTTTGTTCCGGCGCTCTCGTTTGGCTTATTAATTAATCTTTTTTAAGCTATTCTTTTAGGGATTATTAACTAGCCAAAGATGCCTTTAAACACAAAAAAGAAAATAACAGACAAACCTGCTCCTACTGGTAGAGTTACTAACCAAGAAATAAGTATTCTACCTACTACCCCCGCATTTATGGCAGATATACCTCTAGCTAAGCCTACTCCTAGAACAGCTCCTACAAGTGCATGAGTGGTGGAAATAGGAAGTCCAGCTCCCGAAGCTAAAACAACAGTAGTTGCAGCTGCAAGTTCAGCTGCAAAGCCTCTACTGGGTGTTAATTCAGTAATATTTCTACCCACTGTTTCTATTACTCTGTAACCCAGCATAATTAATCCAGCAACTATGCCTGAACCTCCTAATAATAATATCCACCAAGGTAATACAGATGCGGCAGCTATATCACCCCCTGATTGAACAATACTGGCTACAGCAGCTAAAGGGCCTACAGCATTAGCTACATCATTAGAGCCATGTGCAAAAGCCATGGCACAAGCAGTAAATACCATCAGAATCGCAAATACCCTTTCAACACCGTCAAAGACAACATCTCCTCTTTGTTTTGAGACATTCTCAACACGTCTTAAGAAAGCCTTTCCTAAAAGGGCTATAACTATCCCAAAAGCTGTAGAAAAAATAATACTTTGTTGAAATGAAAGATCAAAGCCAACATGTTTTAACCCTTTAAGAAAGGTAACCATAGCAATAACAAATCCAACTAAAAACATATAGCCTGGTACATATTTTTTTGCTTTAGCAAAAGGATCGTCAGTATCAAGTATTAGGACTTGTACACTTTTAAATATCAAAAAAGAAATCGTTCCAGCTAACAAAGGAGAAACTACCCAGCTTGCTGCAATAGTAGTCACCTCACTCCAAATTACTGCATCAAAGCTTATACCTACTGCGGCAAAGCCAACAATTGCACCTACTATTGAATGAGTGGTTGAGACTGGCCAACCTTTAAAAGAAGCGAACAATAACCAAGTTCCAGCTGCTAATAAAGATGATAACATTCCATAAACAAGAAGATTTGGCGAGCCCGAAAGGATGGTAGGATCAATTATCCCCTTTCGAATTGTAGAAGTGACTTCCCCTCCAGCTAGGTAGGCGCCTGCGAATTCAAAAACACAAGCCACTAATATAGCCTGGCCTAGGGTTAAAGCCCTTGTGCCAACGGAAGTTCCCATAGCATTGGCAACGTCATTTGCACCTATTCCCCAGGCCATGAAAAAACCAAACACACATGCGGATATAAGAAAAACTAAGCCGTGCTCTAAAATTATTTCCATTTAAAAATCTCTGTAGTTATCTAGCCGCTATTAATGTGATTCTGTGTCCAACTTGCTCAGCCCTATCAGCTAATTCACCTAATTTATTTATGACATCATAAAGAAACATAACATCAACAGGGGGTAAGTCTTTTTCTAAATCAAAAAGCTGCCGTCTTACAGTTATTTCAGCAGTATCGTTATTAGCTTCAAGTGAATCGAGTTGTGAAATTATTTCATCTAATTTATTTGATGCCCTACTTCCAAAAGCAAGTCTTGAAACTTCACTTAACTGATCTATACCAGTAGCAGCTGTAGTCACAATACTAACTGCCTCTTTGACTAGCTCTTTAAAGGCACCACAAATTGGTTTAGGTATTGTCATATGCCTTCCTAAAACTAATCCCGAAATATCTTTTACAGTATTAGGAATTTCATCAGCTAAGCCAATAAGATCTAACAAATCTCCTCTTGGAACAGATAAAAACAAACCCTTGGGTAAAAGATGCCGTGTCTCTGCTTTAAGCACATCAGTTTCCTTTTCAAGAATTACTATTTTGTCTCTACTAAGCGAAGCCTCATCCCAGTTATCTTGAATAACTGCTTCAATGAAAGTTATTAATTCTTCAGCACAATTTTTTGATTTTTCCATGTGAGCCTGAATTGGACCAAACGGAGACCTGCTAATTAAATCAGAAAGTGTTTTTTGAGTTTTCATAATTATTCTATTTTATTATTTTTAGGATTAAGGAAACAGTTTAATTAAATAACAAAAAAAAAGAGACTAAAGTAGATTAAAATTTTAATTCAAATCCCACTGCAGTTATATTCTTTTCCTTTTCAACCTTCGGACTTGATAAATTTGTATAAAAGATAAATATTTTTACCTTTTTACTTATTTCTCGATCATAGCCAAAAGATGTCTGTTTACCAGAGACCAGTTTTATATCGGATTCTGCTAATTGTAATTTTATTGTTCCTTTGTTAGTAATCTTTCTAGATAGACTCACAACATAAGCCTCTTCATTGTTACCGGTGTCAACCATTTTTGATGTTTGAAACATTAAACCTAATTGAGCTTTATTAAGAGGGATTTGAAATGAAACTCTATAACTATCATAACCTTCAACTTTTGAATCTAATGCTAAGGCAGCATAAATATTAGTTGTCTTATATTTTAAGGAAAAAGAAGAAACATCATCCAGTCCATCTTTTTCTTTTATCACATTGAAGGTAGCTGAAAAATTTTTACCGAACACAGGTGTAGTGAAGCTTACCAATTGGCTCAATCTATTTTCGCCTTCCAAGATATTTCTGATATCACCCGCTAAATCATTGAACAGATCAATTTTAGCCTGTGACTCTCTAAAAGCAGTGTCATGTGTCCCTAAAAGTAAAGTCCCTAAAGAACCTTTTATACCAACAAAAGTATTTCGTTGTTTAAGAGTGCGTCCATTCGACTCATCTGCTGTCCCATCAACTGGATCTACTTCATATTCAGCTTGGTAAATCGCTTCCAATTCTCTCTTTAATTCTATTTTCCCTTTTATTCCTAATCTAGATTTATTATTTTCTATATTTAGTTCTGTTCCAGTAATCCTCTCTTGGGATTCAAGGGTTATCAATAACTTTCCATAAACAGTAGTATCAGATTGGACTGAAAATGTGGACAGTAAAATTATTAAAAGAAAAAGATACTTAAGCTTCATAAGCTAACCAATTTGATATTTAATCAAAAAGAGATATAAATTCTAATTTCACAGTAGTCATTTAGTTTTTAAAAAATTAAAACTTTTTAATCACTAGATTGGTTAGAATTAGAAGAAAGATCATTAATATATTATTCAGTTAAATTTTTTCTTCAAAACTTCATATTGTTTATAAGATAGATTTTCAAAAGAGATACCTTCAAATTCAATGTTGAAGTTCGTAATTTTTGAAGTCCAATCATCTGCAATCTCCAGATTTTTGTCAGGATAATTAAATTCATTTAAAACAAAACGAAGAGAACTTAATCTAGCAATCATTTTATTATTTGCATTAATCACTATCCAAGGATGAAGTTTAGTTGAAGTTCTGTTAAACATTTGCTCTTTAAAAAAAGAGTAAATATCCCACTTCTTCACCATACTTAGATCATGCTTAGTTAATTTCCAGTACCTTAAAGGGTCTTTTTGTCTTTTCTGAAAGCGGCTTTTCTGTTCATTCTTTGTTATAGATAGGTAGATCTTTTTTAACTCTATACCCTCATCAAAGAGTTTTTCTTCCCAAGAATTTACTCTTCTCATGAAGCTTGTATATTGTTTTTTTTTGCAGTACCCCATAGTAATTTCTACAATTGCCCTCGTGTACCAAGATCGATCAAAAAAAGTTATTTGTCCTTTTTTAGGCATTTCTTTTCTGAAGGTATTCAACCAATATTTAGATTTTCTTTGGTCCGGAATGCCGATATTTACATAATTTATATGCTTGGGAATAAGATGCCTCTTC
>Ga0208391_1000952_pt1 | contig 14568 bp, 13 predicted proteins | sample Knorr_S23_td_Bot_FD_185612 | JGI IMG/M metagenome (GOLD analysis project Ga0208391, IMG submission 185612) | Marine microbial communities from Southern Atlantic Ocean transect - Knorr_S23_td_Bottom_ad_3770_LV_A (SPAdes) (version 2) | ecosystem: Environmental > Aquatic > Marine > Oceanic | place... | reverse complement strand
AACGTACGACACAGGTAAACGTGAGGTCTGCGATTGCCAGGTCCGCGCTGTTGGCAAGCCTGAACGATACAACCGAAGCCACAGCCCTATCTTCCAAGAGCGTCGCTGTTTCCAGAAGTCGAGCAGCCACGCGGGTGTCAGGTCTCCCTCGGCGTCGCTCGCCTCATCAGACAACATTCGATCAAGGGCAGTCTGGGCTTCTCAGGTAACGCGCCATTTTGAGTCCCCAGACGAAGAATCTGATCGTTGGCGAACAACGGTTGGTGTATACGCGACCAGATCCTTAGCTCCCCTCAGTATAGCGATCAGGAATTAGCGCCGGTAGGCGGTCGCGAGTAACCCATGTAAAATGGCCCCAATTCCGACAGGAGGACAAGGCGATGGCAATTCCCACTGAGACACAGGTACTGGAATGGTTCGAGTCCCTGAGCAACTGGGGACGGTGGGGTGGCGACGACCAGTTGGGCTGTCTGAACCTGATAACGCCAGAGAAGCGAAAACGGGCCGCAGCACTGGTTCAGGAGGGCGTCCCCGTAAGTTGTGCTCGTCCCATCACCACTGAGATGGCACCAGACATCAGTTTCCAGGTGCAAAGGTACATGGTGGACAGCGGCGAAGGCCGAGACACTGACACGCCAGAGCGCAAGGTGACCCGACGGGGCGCCGCAGAGTTCGTGGGCATGGTGTTCCACGGCCAGACCATCACGCATATCGACGCCCTGTCCCACTACTCCTGGGACGGCACGCTCTACAACGGCAAGCCCGCCAGCATGATAACGTCCCGCGAGGGCGCACAGACCCACTCTATCGAGCCTGCGTCCGATGGAATCGTCAGTCGCGGCGTGCTGCTGGACATTGCCCGCGTTCGGGGCGTCCCGTGGCTGGCCGCCGATGACCCGGTGATGCCCGAAGACCTGGAGGAGGCCGAGCGTTTGCAGGGCGTCCGCGTCGAGGAGGGTGACATCCTGCTGGTCCGCACAGGCAATTACCGCCGACGACTGGAGCAAGGGGGACTGCCCGCGAGCGAACCCAGCACCGCATGTCAGGTGGCCTGCGCTCCGTGGTTCCGAGAGCGGGGCGTCGCCATGTTCGGCACCGACACCTCCAACGACATCCGACCCTCCCAGTATCCCAACATCGGATCGCCTCTGCATACCATGTGCCTGGTGACGATGGGCCTGTGGCTGATCGACAACGCCAACCTCGAAGAGATCACTCAGGCTTGCGCCGAGCGGAACCGATACGAGTTCATGCTGACGCTGGGGCCGCTGAGACTCCGAAATATCACAGGAAGCCCTGTGAACCCTGTCGCGTTGTTCTAACGATGCCCAACAAAATCATCGACGTGATACTGAGCGGAGCGAAGTATCTGGTCTCTGGCACGACAACCGTGTTCTACTGAGACCGGATTCTTCGACCCCGGTCTCAGGTTGAAATGCTTGTTGGCAATCGTTATTGTCGGGGGTAAACCTGCACTAGGTCCAATGGAGGATCAGTGCTTGAGGTTGACTGTCGTATCTCTGAGATCACATCCCAATCAGCGAAGTCACCAAGAGATGTGTTGCCATCGTTCGAGAGAATCAACTCGATGGTAGAGCTTGCCAATAGAGCAATGTGCTCAGGAACAGTGTTGATCTCGGTGTCGACCTGAGGAAGAGTCCGAGCTTCCTCAGACACCATGGCCTGTTGAATCTCATCGGCAGATGCAATGACCGCCGCTGCGACCGTAGTCAATGTAATTACGAACAGAATAATGGCGAGGAACGCCGGGATTACATCACTCGCAATTATTCACGTCCGTCACTACCCCTCACAAATCAGCTAGCCCTCGCCGCTTCAACCCAACCCTTGTTAGGGAAAGACCCCAGTGTTCTTCGGGCTACATCCGCCCACCACAGTCACAGATAATATAACCCTGGCGACTGAGCGGTGAAACTCGGCGATCTGATGGTTGGCTTCTGCTTGAAGGTGTGGATGCGAACGGTGTGTGTTCCCGCCTAGCTGAAGTGCGGCATCACCTCATTGACGAACAGCTTCATGTCGTCAAGTTCCTGGAACTGTGGGAAGGTCGCCACGGAGAAGTCGAAACCCATCTCCACAAGCTCCATCAATTGCTCCGTGACGGCCACGGGGTCTCCGGCTATGGGAGGTTGATCGCTGGTCATCTTGTCTCCGGCCATCTCAAGGGCCTTCGAGTGGGTGCGATGGAGGTAGAATCGCGGGGCCAGGGTCTTGCGGATGCTGTCGTAGTCTCGACCTATCGCTTCGCAGTGGACTTTCAGCGCGTCCAGCTTGCGTTGAAGCTGGTCAACAGGACGCATCACGTCGTTCCACCAGTCGGCGTGCTCGGCGACGACGCGCAGAGTTCGGCGCTCGCCTCCCCCTCCCAGCATCAGGATGGGGAGGGGGTTGGGAAGAGGCTCACAATGGACGTTATCGACATGGTAGTATTCGCCGCTGAAGTTGGCCGGGCTGTCGGTCCACATTGCCTTCATGACCCGAACACCCTCGTCCAGCATCTCGATGCGGGTTCGCGCCGAGGGATAGTCGAATCCGTAGGAGCGGTACTCCGGCTCGTACCAACCCGCTCCGTATCCCAGGATTAGCCGACCGTAAGTTAGGTGTTGGATGCTGGATGCCATCTTCGCCATGAGCGAGGGGCTGCGAAAGGAGTTGCTCATCACCACCGTGCCCAACTGTGGCCCTGGATATCGGGCCGCCATCCAGGTCAGGAGTGTCCAGCACTCCAGACGCCATTCGGTCGTGTAGTTGAGGTGGTCCGACGTCCAAAGCGACTGGAAACTCTGGGATGCCACGTCCAGCGCACGGTGCAGGTCGCCCATATACTCGCGGGGCCTGATGGTCTCGTAGCCGCGCTCTCCCGACGGCGGGTTGTATCCAAATTCCATTAGCGGTTTGCTAGGCATCGTTCTCCCTTTAGGTGGTTAGGTGTGAGGGTTTCAAGTGTCGGGGGAGATGGTATTTCAGCGTCAGATCAAGGTCAATGCGTTCGCCATCCTTATAACCTATAATCGGCTGACCGAAGTAATGGGAACGAGATAAAGGGGAGCGCTTCATGTCCGATCTGAATAACGATGAGATTCGCGCGTTGGCAAAGGCCGTCGGTCTGGAGATTCTGGACTCGGATATTACCGACGTGAACTACAGCCTGAACGCCATTATCGAGGCGATGGACGGTGTTGATATTGAGGGATTGAACGCCGTGGAGCCTCTGGCCATCATTCTTCAGAACGGGGAGGCGCAGTCATGAGCAACGGGGGGCTTGTTTTTCTGTCAGCCACCGAGTTGGCCTCGAAGATCAGAGACAAAGATGTTTCGCCCGTCGAGGCTGTCGAAGCCTATCTGGAACGCATCGCGCAGATTGACCCCAAGCTGAACGCCTACATCACCGTTCTGGCAGATGAGGCATTGGCCGAGGCTCGACAGTCCGAGTCTGACATCGCCTCTGGGAAGAACAACGGCCCGCTCCACGGAGTCCCTGTGGGCATCAAAGACCAGATTCACACCAAAGGAATCCGCACCTCCGATGCCTCCAAGATTCGAGCCGACTTCGTGCCCGACACGGACGCGGCAGTGGTCGACGGTCTCAAGAGATCGGGCGCTATTATCCTCGGCAAGCTGAACATGACCGAATTCGCTATGGGCGACCCAATAACCTCGGCCTTCGGCGTCACCCGCAACCCGTGGGACCTGGAGCGCAACCCCGGAACCTCCAGCGCCGGCTCTGGAGCGGCTACGGCGTCGTTCATGTGCGCCACATCTCTCGGCGAGGACACCGGAGGCTCGGTGCGCGGCCCGGCGGCCAACTGCGGACTGGTGGGCATCCGGCCATCGTGGGGTCGAGTGAGCAGATTCGGCGTGGACGGCGCGTCGTGGTCTCTGGACACCATAGGCCCCATATCTCGCACCGTGGAAGACTGCGCCGTCACCCTGGGGGCTATAGCAGGACGCGATCCACGAGACCCGTGGACGTGGGACGTGCCTGTCCCGGATTACCGCGCCGCCCTCACCGGAGACGTGTCTGCATTGAAAATCGGGCTGGTCAAGGAGTTCCTCGACCCGGACGTTCTGGGAGTCACCGAGCCTGTGCGCCAGGGAGTTCTGGACGCAGCCCAACTACTGGCGGGTTTGGGCGCTGAGGTGGAAGAGGTCTCCCTTCCCCTAGCTCCGATATCCGGTATCGCCAGCCGAATCATAAGCTCGGTGGAGCGCACCAGCCTGCGTCCCGAATGGCTTCGTGAACGGCCCCAGGACTTCCATCACAACACCCGCATCGCCTTCACAGCGGGCGAGCTTATACCTTCCCAGATCTACTACAAGGCCCAGAAGCTGAGGGCGTTAGTTCGCAAGCAGACACTGGACGCGCTGGAGCGATACGACGTGCTTGCCATGCCCATCGACTCGGAGCCTGCGACAATCATGGACATGCGCCCCGGAGTCCGAAGCAAGGAAGCGGCGATTCAAGCTTTGAGACGGAGTTCGTATCGCGGACTATTCAGCATGGTCAGCGGCCCTGCGCTCTCGGTGTGCTGCGGCTTCACATCTGACGGCGAGGGCAAATTGCCCTTGGCCCTCCAGCTTGCTGGCCGCCCCTTCGACGAGGCCACGGTTCTGAACGTCGCCCACGCCTACCAGCAGAACACGGCATGGCATCTGGAGCGCCCGCCGATCTAATCCTTCAACCCTCCACGGTAGCGCTGTACCAAAGGACAGGTCACAAGCCTGTCCTTTTTCTTTGGGGCGAAACTGTCCTGTTGCCTGACCTGGCAGACTGTTTTTCGCCATATGTAGGCACTCAGGAGTCACCCAACATCTGGATGGTCCCGACGTAACTCGTGACAGCTCTGTCCGAATAAAGATCGACTTTCCATTGGTTGCGACCGAATGAATTCTTTGGGCGATATAGTTGCTGAACTCTGTTGCATCTTGTCTGTAAACGTCCGATAGCGCCCATTCTCCAATCCCGTCCTGACGTTCATATATGCGTACGCCCCCAAGACCCGGCGCCACTATGACGCCATCACTGGTGTCTAGTCCTCCAAGCGAATCAAGAAAACGCGCTGGAAGAGCGACGGGATATCCCGAGCCTGATTCCAGGGGCGACTGCTAACATATGATGAATCAACAACCGACACCTCAGCGGATAATAGCCATGCGCCTGTGCTCAAATCCGTTTCATACGCATATATCTCTCCTCTGATTGCCTTGGCTACGATTAACTCCTCACCAACTGCGGTGTCCAACCCGAACCCGGACGCGATAACTGAAGCGGGCGATTCTAGGGTGGCGCTTAATGTCCATTCCTCTTTGTCCTGGTCCTTCTCGAACACTTAGGCGATGCCGTTGAAATTATTCGGGAAAGTAGAGCTGACGACGATGATGTTATTCCACGCGGAGACTGGTCCGTAGTAAGCCCCTGCCTATAACTCAAGCCCTTCGGGCGGAATCAGTTTCGCCGTATTCCGTCAAAATGTTATGCCTGGTCCTCGTTCGTACACTTGCAGGCCATCCAATACCATGACAGCCAATACATCGGCGATTACTGAAAACGGCCCCATATCCGGCACAATCAATCTTGCTGTCTCTACATAATTTGATGCACTGGTGTTGGGATCTGCTCCAACTGCGGTAGCTGGATCCATTGCCAAGCTCATCAAAAGGATTGTAATTGCGCTTATCAGGATGCGTTTGGAAAACATGGTTCCCCCAGTCCGTCTCTGGGCTTGCAAAGCTAATGCATTAGGCTCTGCGGCGGCCAATGAATGGCTCCATCGCTAACATATTCGATGCTGGCGTAACTTTCCTGACTCTGCGCTGACAGTTGGCTGACTTAGACGATGTCGCCAATCGGCCACATGGCCTCAGGTATCAGACATTTGCAGGGATCTCTGATTACCCATCTGATCCAATCACAAGTTCAAACGCTTTCGACTGTCAACGAAAATCGCACGTGTGGGCTACAATGCGCTTGACAGGCATGGGCATCCGCGACATGCGCGCCTGTCGTTGAAAATCCGCCAATGACTTGGCAACATCTAGCAACGCATGACGGTCATGTCCAAAGGCGCTCTATCCGCATCTAACCGATGCAAGCACACACTTGAGCCAGTAAACGTCCTTGGCAGAGGTGATTATGGAAGAGAAACTGCAACAGGGCGACCGATTCCCCAGCCTGACGCTGAATCTCATCAATGGAGAGACTCTGCGCATTCCAGAGGATATGCCTTCCCGCTATCTTGTGTTGTTATTTTATCGGGGCCACTGGTGACCGTGCTGCCGGCGGCAGTTAGCCGCATTTGAGGAGAACAAGGCCGAGCTAGAGGCGATGGGCGTCACTATCATAGGCGCCACAACCGACACTCTGGAAGAGGCCCAGGACATCGCGAATAACGACCCCGGCCTGACCTATCAGGTGGCGTACGGCGTTACCAAAGAGGACGCCGACCTTCTGGGAAGCTGGTGGTCTGAGGATAGAGAAGGGTACATTCAGCCCACGGAGTTCATCATGGGTCGTGGCGGGGTTGTCCTAGGCGCGTTGTATGTGTCCGGCCCCGTGGGTCGCATGGGAGCGGATGAGGTGATTACAATGATCACGAACCGCGAGCGTCGGCGACAAAAACAGGAGACGCCCGCCACCTGAAGAAGTCGCCATTCTGAACGAATGTGACGAATCTGGTCGTAGATAGGACAACGGTTGCTCTCTCAGCGACTAGATTCTTCGCGTCACTCAGAATGGCGAGTCTTGAAAGCTGACAGCTACCCTATGCGCTCGAAGATGGTGGCAACGCCCTGGCCTCCGCCCACGCACATGGTAACCAGACCCAGGGTTTCATCTCGAAGCTCTAGCTCTTCCAGCAGTTTGACAGTCATGATGGCGCCGGTGGCCCCAACGGGATGGCCGAGGCTGATGCCAGAGCCATTGACGTTGGTCTTGTCGATGTCCATGTCAAGCTCTCTCATGCAGTAGAGGGCCTGAGACGCGAACGCTTCGTTTAGCTCGATCAGGTCGATGTCGTCCAACTCCATGCCTGCCTTGCCCAGGGCTTTTCGGACCGCTGGGATAGGGCCAGTGCCCATGATGGCAGGCTCTACGCCAGCGACGCCGCGAGTGTGCCACCTGAGTTTGCCCTGAACCCCAAGTTCGGCTGCCTTGGCGGCGGACATCAGGACCACCGCGGCGGCGGCATCGTTGATGCTGGATGCGTTGCCGGCGGTGACTGTACCGTCCTTTTTGAACACGGGGCGAAGCTGTCCCAACCGCTCCAGGGTGGTGTCGGCGCGGGGGCCTTCGTCGGTGTCGGCGATGATCGGGTCGGCCCTACGCTGAGGCACCTCGACCGAGGTTATCTGTCCCTTGAATCGGCCACTGGCGACTGCGGCGGCGGCACGAGTGTGGCTGATGAGGGCCAACTCGTCCTGGTCCTCTCGGCTGACACCGAAACGCTCGGCGACGTTTTCGGCGGTCACGCCCATATGGTAGCGGTTGACGGGGCATCCGAGTCCGTCAGTCAGGCCATCGACCAGACTCGCGTCACCCATCCGAAGGCCGTCGAATCGCGCCTGGTAGCCCAGCATGAAGGGGGACTGGCTCATGTTCTCTATGCCGCCGGCCACAACAATGTCCACCTCGCCGGTGCGGACAAGCTGAGCGGCCATGTTGATGGCCTCCAGACCCGACGAGCACTGGCGGTTAATGGCGATGGTCGGAACCTCTTCGGGCAATCCGGCGCGCAGGGAGGCAAGGCGGGCGGCGTATCCGGCCTCGGTGGCCTGGAGCGCGTTGCCCAGGACTACTTCATCCACCATGTCGGCAGTGATGCCCGCTCGCTCCAGCGCCGCCCTGATGGCCGTTGCGCCCAAATCCGGCGCGGAAACGTCCTTGAACGCGCCCCCAAACCTGCCCACCGGTGTCCTGGCTCCGCTGACGATTACGGCTTCTTGCAACTCCATGATGCGTCCCTCCCTGATTGTAATTAGTGGTAGCTACCGTGATAAATTCGCAAGGCTCAACTCTCAGTATTACTCTGAAGGTTGAATGATGAAGACTGCTCGTGACTGGATTATACGTCAAATCTGGACTTTGACCAATGTCGTGTCTGCGGGTCGCATGGCCCCCCATACTTAGAGGTGAGAACTTACAAGCAGGCATGGGCGTTATGGCCTGCATGTGGCTTCTTGAGGAGCAGGATACCTTATAAAACCCCCTCTACTTGTGCAACTCGCGAAGGCGTTACAACCTTCCATCTTGTTCTTCGTGTCCAGTGTTTGTGAATAACTCAGTCTGCGAATCCAACATGATCGTGAGAATTTGCAGAGGCCTCCGGTCCCAAAAGTGTCCAGTTTTAAGATAAGAGAAAAGTCGTGAGAGCTTCTACCCCAAAGAAACAGGTTGCTGGCGTGAGGCGAGTGAAAATGTTTATTCGCCGCGATCTCTACTGGCTGTCAGGATTTCCGACTCCTCAAGGACCTTGGAACACCGCGACACGAGAACCGACAGCCTCGCGGCGCCCTTCAAATGGAGCGCCACTCATGACTGGCTTTAGGAAGCCGATCCGACCACTTTTGTAGATGGTGCCTGGAAGCCACCTCTCGAGGGATTCGGGTTCGCGCCGATTGTGATTCTATGACTTCGCTGCTCGTTAGAAGCGGCAATTGACGCGCTCGGCAGATCGTCATATAGTCAGTTACATCCCTGCATGCTACGATTGCGAGACTGCCACGCTCCATGTGGCATATCCTGATGCCTAATAGCGTTTCTAAGGAGAATGACCAGTGGGCAACAACGAACTTTCAGCGATGGCCCATCTCATGCGGCGCGCGGGTTTCGGCGCCACTCGCGAGGAGTTGGAATCGAGAGTCGCAATCGGATACGAGGCGACCGTCGAAGAACTTTTGCACCCGGAAGACGGAGAGGCCGTAGACATCTACGAGTTTCTCCGGCACCATCACTCCCAATGGAAACCCGGCACCGCGGGTGGACTCGGCCAGTCGAGTTGGGTCTGGCGAATGATAAACACCAAAACTCCGTTGCAGGAAAAGATGACCCTGTTCTGGCATCAGATTTTCGCTACTGGAGTTTCCAAAGTGGACCACTATGACGAGATCATCGACATGGTGGATATGTTCCGCGAAAAAGGTCTCGGAAAGTTCAGGGCCCTGCTTCTCGAAGTCGCGAGAAGCCCGGCCATGATCTTCTGGCTGGACAACAACGAGAACCACGCCCACGCAGTTAATGAGAATTGGGGCAGGGAGCTTCTCGAATTGTTCACTCTGGGCGTGGGCAACTACACCGAAACCGACGTGAGAGAGGCATCGCGGGCTTTCACCGGCTGGACAATCGAACCCAAGCTCCCCCGGTTCCACATGGGCAGGTGGGACTGGTATTTCGAGTACCGGGCCGACGATCACGATGACGGCGAGAAAACCTTCCTCGGACGCACCGGCGACTTCAACGGCGAGGACATCATCGACATTATCCTTGAGGAACCGGCGACGGCTCAGTTCATAGCCCGCCACCTGTACAGTTTCTTCGTTTCCGACGAGGTCCAGGTGCCTGCGTGGTCTGTGACTCCCCCTGCGGACCCGGAGGCCGTCGACACGTTGGCGAAGGTCATGATCGAATCCGACTATGACATGCGCTTGACGATGAATGTGTTGCTTAATTCAGACTTCTTCAAGGCCGCACAGTTCACCAAGATCAAGAATCCAACCGAAGTGGTAGTCGGCACGTTGAGACTGGTCGGCGATGCTGAACTGCCCAGCCCCAACTCCTTCGAGTGGTCCAACCAGATAATGTACATGGGCCAGGACCTGCTGAACCCGCCCAGTGTGGAAGGCTGGCACTATGGTCCCGAATGGGTAAACAGCGGGTTGCTGATGACGAGAACCAACTTTGTAGCCGACATGCTCAGCGAGACGGATCGTCCGGGAGTCCGAACGATCATCGACCGGGTTGGCGGCGCTGCATCAAGCCCTGAACAGTTGGTGGACTCTTGTCTCGATTTGCTGGGACCGTTTGAGGTCAGCGCCAGCACGAAAGATGAGCTGGTCGCCCATGCGTCAACGCTGACGTGGAGCGACGGTGATAAATCTGGGGCCGAGGAAAATGTCGCGGGAATGCTGCAACTCATCGTCTCAACTAGAGAGTACATGTTCGCCTGATCTTCTCATCGCCATACTGAGCGAAGGGAAGTATCTGGAAGTTGGAATACTCACAGCCGAATTGAAAGGGAAGAAATGCTAACGAGAATCGTCGAAGACCGAGTATATGACTATGGCCATGTCGTCGGAGGGCGCATTTTCATGGGCGTCTACACGATTGCTTTGGGACATGGGAGCAATGTGTTTGCGATTGTTCGCGGGCCATATAGCGCGAAGGTGGTCAAATTGACGATCGGAGAGATTCCCGACGATGAGGAGATCATCGTCGAATTTGGCGAGCGGGGCGAAGGCTCTGGACAGTTCACTTGGCCCGCCGGAATTGCCGTCGATAGCCAGGAGAACGTGTTCGTGACCGACGAGTGGCTTCATAGAGTCAGCGTATTCACTGCCGACGGCGAGTTTTTGAGGACGTTCGGAACGGCAGGAAATGGCGAGGGCCAGTTCAACAGGCCGTCGGGTATCACGATTGACAGCAACGACGACATCTACATCTCGGATTCTCTGAACCACCGAATCCAAAAGGTGTCCAACGACGGACGATTCATCAACCAGTGGGGAAGTCACGGGGCCGACGCCGGCGAGTTCAACTCACCCTGGGGTATCACCGCGGATGGTCAGGGCCACGTGTATGTGGCAGACCACAAGAACCACAGAATCCAAAAATTCAACGCAGACGGGGAGTTCGTCTTCGAGTTGGGCAGCCATGGAAAAGGCGACAATCAGTTCGACCACCCTTCTTCTGTTGCCGTTGACTCCGACGGCGAAATCTATGTGTGCGACTGGGCGAACAACAGGGTCCAGACATTCGACAAAGACCGAAACTACCTGACAACCTTCGAAGGCAACGCTCAGGAGCTTTCAAAGTGGCAGCAGCAATACGTGAACGCCAACCCGGATGTATACAAGGCCCGACGCCGCGTCTACACCCTGGAGCCTGAACAACGTTTCGCCCTTCCTATGGCGGTGGCGTTCGACAACGAAAAGTCCAGACTGATGGTGGTTGACGCCCAGCGCTGGCGGATACAGATTTACAACAAGTTACGCAACTACGCCGACCCGCAGTTCAACATCTAAACGGCAAGCCTCAGTTGAAATAAAATTGCGTGTTCAGTAGGATACAACCGCATCGTCGAATGACAGCATGCGCCACTTATTGAGATGGGAGTAAATAACTCTATGTTCGCAGCCCGGGTAAGCAGCCCCAAGCAGTTCGAGATTATTGACATTGATATGCCCGTAGCCCAGGACGGGCAGTGCCTGATCAAGCTAGAGAGATGGTCTGTGTGCGGCTCTGACATCCGCCACGGCTACGGGCCGGTATATGCTGAAGAAGAATATCCTATGCGTCTCGGCGCCCCGTGCCACGAGACCGTGGGCACGATCATCGAAAGCAAGTCCGACAAGTTCAACGAGGGGCAGCGGGTTATCGTTCTCCCAGGGCGCGAGACCGGAGCGCTAGTGGAGTACATGGCGGGCCAAGAAGACCGCATGGTCGCCCTGCCCGACGAGGGCACGTCCGAAGAGTGGCTCATGTGCCAGCCGTCAGGGACAGTGCTGTACTCTGTCCAGCAAGCGGGCACGGTCTTGGGCAAGAGCGTAATAGTGATGGGTCAAGGGAGCATCGGGCTGTCCTTCACGGCCATCTGCGCCCGCGCAGGCGCCAGGCAGGTCATCGCCGTTGATCCTCTGGACAATCGACTTGCGTTCGCCAAAAGATTCGGAGCGACCCACACCATCAACCCGGCCAAAGAGAACCTGGACGAGGCCGTCAACGAAATCACCAAAGGCGAGGGTGCAGAGATTTCAATTGAGGCCGCCGGATTCCCTGACACTCTGAACAACGCTCTCAAGCATGTCGCGAAGTGGGGCAAGGTCATCATATTCGGCATCCAGGGAGGCCTGCCTGGAGACATGACCCCTGTGAACATGGGCTCGTTCCTCGCCAAGATGCCCACCATCATCCCGACAGTCGGCGCGGTAAGCGGCGATGCCGTGAGCCACATCGAGAACATGGTCGAACTCAAACAACGCGGCTGGTGGGACCCCGGAGAAATGGCAACCCACACCAAGAAGTTCGACGACATCAAAGCGGCCTACGACATGTACGAAAACTACGAAGACGACGTCGTAAAGGTCGTCCTGAGCACGTAGATTTTCAGTTAGAACTCGATATGCTGACGATAGGGGCGGGTTTGGAACCCGCCCCTACTGCGGACGTTAGTTATTCCACGGCCACTTGAATCCACGCGGCGTTATTTTTTTGTCGAGAAAAGCGATGATGTCCGCGAAACGTCCGAGCCCCCCTTCGTAACCAAAGACACACTCAAAATGCTTGAAGGAGTATTTTTTGAGCATCTGAACGATCATCGGAGCGCTGACCGAGTAGGTCAAAACCCGCATATTGTCGAAGCCCTCGAACAGGTTCCAGTTGAAGGGTTCCGAGTCGAGGAATCGGGCGCTTACGACCTGCAACCCTCGCTCTGCGGCGGACTGAGCATCATCAAAGTCAAACCGATTTTCCTGAGAGCCATTCAGCATAATATCCCTGCCTTGTTGCAACGGCTCAGTTGCGACTATTCACCAAACCTCGAACGAGAATCTCTTTGTTGGCATCAATACACAATTGCTTGACAAGAGTATCTCTATTTCCATGCCACATTTGAAATTCTGATCTGGGAAGCGTCTTCGCCAAGGGGCGCCCCCTTATCGCGATCGTTAATCAATGCGGCAATAACATACACCCGCACGAATGGATTGTGACATTTTGAGTGGAAAAGTCTAAAACTAGATGTTAATGGGCAGTCCCGCCCTCGTGTAGGCGTAGTAGGCGACGATTGCCAATAGGGCGAGTACCACAATTAGCCACGGCATTCTGCGGAACCGGCTTCCGTTCAGATCGCCATAGACCTCTTTGCGTTCGGATTTGCGTATCTGCTTTAGCACCTTGCGGCCCACATTGCCGAGATATTTATCCGATTCAAGGCTAGCGGCCGGTATGCTGTGGTGGCTGTCGGGGATGGTCACTATGACACCCTCACGATTCAGCCTCACATCAGATGTGGGTTTGTATATGACCCCTCGATTGTCGTAACGCTCTGTCTTGCTGGTCATGACTCGTATTTTAGCCTTGCGAAACCTGGTCCCTACAACGACCACGGGATGCAAATTGTCTGACGAGGCATCGTCGAAATTGATAGCGGTATTTTCCAGCAGGCGATTCTCTACCCAGTAGATATCGCCCCGTTTTACCTTGCTGTTCCGATTCATTAGAACTTCTCAATTGTAGTAGCGGCGGCTTGGAGAATCGGGACTACCGTTGCTCCATCTGACCTTGCCCCTGGATATGTGCCGTTGATAATGAGCGTGAATAACCCTATCAATCCCTGACAGGAACCTGCGCCAGCCCGCACACCGTCGAGGTTCCGATTTTGCCCAGCTTATCATACAGGTCGATTGTGCCGACTGATATTCCGTCATCGGCGCCGTGGTAAGAACTCTCCACGCCTATCCAACTGCCCACCGGGATTCTTTGCAGGTAGAGCGACACGTCAGCGTTGATGAAGTTTAGGCCGTCTGTTCCTGAGTTTGCGAATGGATTGGCAACATCGGCTACCTGAGCCACTCGCACAAGCTGGCTTGTCGGCTCGCCTGCGATCAAATCATGCGTCTCTCGAATCCATGCGCGGCGGCGGCTTATTTCATGTTCGTGATCAACAGATGCGGGTTTTCGACCAAGCGGTAGACCTTCAACATCGATTGTTTGCCACATAGGCAAATGCTTTTTCGCTGAAGCGGCTCTTTGCGTCGATTTTGGCATCGGCGCATCATCCTCAGGAGCTTGAATATCCCAATCGGGAGGAGACCATACTGTTCCTGGAGGATTCTGGCTCCTCTTCAACATCACAACACTCCCTCGGCCGATTTCGATGATGCCTTTATCAGGGTCGTCTGTGGTGATATGCACGTCAATCACCTTGATTCGCCTGCCCATCCGAATGACCTCTCCTTTCACGTTCAAAGGGGCCATCGGAGGCATCCTGAACAGGTCTACCGTGATCCTGGCAACCTGCAACTCTTCAAGCTCTACTACGGAACTGTGGTGGGTCTCAACCTCATGCGCGATCAGGCCTGAAATCACTCTGCCATGTAGCGACTTTGGGTCCCACGGCCCTCTTGCATGAATGGTTGGATGATAAAGGGAAGGGTTGTCTTGATCAATTTCAAAAAATGCCTGGGGCAGTCGTGGTTTGCTCAAAATAGTTGTGTCTCTCGTAAGTAGTTTCACTGGTTGCAAGTTATTTTATGGTCGGCCTCAAGGTGCGGATTATAGCTGAGAATGGGCCGGCAGCTAACCTGTCATTCTTCACCGCGGTTCAGAATGACGGT
>Ga0208391_1000951_pt1 | contig 14581 bp, 20 predicted proteins | sample Knorr_S23_td_Bot_FD_185612 | JGI IMG/M metagenome (GOLD analysis project Ga0208391, IMG submission 185612) | Marine microbial communities from Southern Atlantic Ocean transect - Knorr_S23_td_Bottom_ad_3770_LV_A (SPAdes) (version 2) | ecosystem: Environmental > Aquatic > Marine > Oceanic | place... | reverse complement strand
TGGCATCCAGCAGCAGAAGGAGCGGCGTTTGACGGACATCAGATTCGGGACAGACGGTTGGCGCGCACTTATCGCCGAGGATTTCACTTTCGAGAACGTGGCACGCTGCGCCCAAGGGCTTTCCCTGCACCTGAAAGATGTTGGGACCGCCGGGCAAGGGCTGGTTGTGGGCTACGACACACGGTTCCTGTCGCCCGAGTTCGCCGAGACCGTGGCCGCCGTGTGCGCCACCCAAGGGATCAAGGTCTATCTAGCTGATAAGCCAGCCCCAACGCCGGTCATCAGCTACAACGTCCTGCATCTTCAGGCAGGCGGCGCGGCAATCATCACCGCCAGCCACAACCCTGGCCAATGGAACGGGTTCAAATTCAAACCCGAGTACGCCGGCAGCGCCACACAAGAAATAACCGACCGTCTGGAAGGATTCATCTCTCAGGCCGCCACTGCCCCCACGTACAACGCCACTGAGGGCCGCGATAGCGGCCTGATCGTGGAATTAGAGCCTCAGGGGCCGTATATGGAGCGAATAGCCTCTCTGGTGGACCTGGACGCCATCAAGGACGCCGGGCTCGATGTAGTCGTGGATTCCATGTACGGGGCCGGAGGCGGATACCTGCCGGCGCTACTGTCCGGCGGCAAGACCACCGTCAGAGAGCTCCACGGCAGCCGTAACCCGGCTTTTCCAGGAATGGAGCAGCCTGAACCCATCGCCCACAATCTGACCGAGATCACGTCTCTCATCGCCGCCCACGGCGCGTCCATCGGAATAGCCCTGGACGGCGATGCCGACCGGGTGGGAATCATCGATGAGCAGGGCCGGTTCGTTACTACCCTAGACACGTTCTCCATCCTGGCCCAGTACCTGCTGGAGCAGAAACAACAACGGGGCGCCATCGTTAAAGGCGTGACGTCGTCCATCGCCTTGAACAAGCTGGGCGAAGCCTACGGGGTCGATGTCCACGAGATGCGAGTGGGCTTCAAGAATATCGGCCCCAAGATGACCGAGGTTGACGGTTTGATGGGCGGAGAAGAAAGCGGCGGGTTCGCCTTCCGGGGGCACATCCCAGAGCGTGACGGCATCCTCAGCGGACTGTATTTCCTAGAATACATGGCCACCACCGGAGACACTCCCACCCAGTTGCTGCAGCGGCTGACCGACAAAGTAGGCCCCCATTCTTTCCAACGCAGGGATATCAACTTCCAAGCCGCGGACCGGGAAAGGATCCTTGAGACGTTAAATCGCTCAGGCCTGACTGAGATCGGCGGCGTGCCAATCTTGGATACGGACACTATCGACGGGCGAAGGTTCCATGTGGAAGACGGCTGGCTGGCCGTGCGGTTCTCCGGCACCGAGCCCCTGCTGCGAGTTTATGCAGAAGCCGCTACTCCTGAGATGGTGACCAAGCTGCTGGACGCAGCCATGGAGTACCTGGGGGTTTAGCAGCACGAGGGTCCCCTCCATGACTCCATCCTAATGTCACCCTGAGTGAAGCGAAGGGTCTGCAAAGATTGGCTTTGGTAGATTCTGGTCCTTCCGCGGAAGGACCAGAATGACAATCAGTCAGCAATACAAAAGGCACCGGGTAAAACCGGTGCCTTTTGGCTACTATCCTTTGACAGTCTTTACCGCTTGGTGTATTGAGGGGCCCTTCGGGCACGCTTGAGACCGTATTTCTTGCTTTCTTTGATGCGGGCGTCCCGAGTGATCAAGCCAGCCCTGCGAAGTCCGGCTTTGAGCTCGGGGTCGAAGACCACCAATGCCCTGGCGATGCCGTGCCGGATGGCTTGCGCTTGGGAGTTCACTCCGCCGCCCGCGATTTTAACCACAACGCGGAACTTGTTGACCGTGTCGCTTACGCGGAACGCTTCGTTGATCGTCTTCTGCCACGGGGCCCAGTTGAAGTACTCGTCCATGGGCTTGCCGTTGACCAAGATGGGTCCGCCGTCGTCGAGGTACAACCGCACTCTGGCGATGGAGGTCTTCCGCTTACCCGTGCCGTAATAATAGATCTGGTTGGTTTCAGTTTGTACCAAGGTAAGTCTATCCTCCGTCCTCTATAGCCTGCGGAACTGGCGCTTTCGTTGCCGGGTGGCCGGTGACCTGTGCTTCGTGGGGATGGTCAGGGCCTCTATAGACCTTGAGGCGGCGCAGCGCCTGCCGGCCCTGGTGGTTCTTGGGCAACATGCCCTTGACCGCCAATTCCAGCACACGCTCCGGCCGGGACTCCATCATCTCCCTGAGCCGGAAGGTTTTGAGGTTTCCCACGTAACCGCTGTGCCGGTAATACATCTTCTGTTCCATCTTCTTGCCGGTGAATTTCAAGTCGGACGCGTTGGTCACCACCACGAAATCGCCCACTGCGACATGGGCTGAATAGGTGGTTTTGTCTTTGCCCTGAAGGGCGATGGCGATGTTCCGCGCCAGACGGCCAAGGACTTGGCCTTGGGCGTCCATGACCCGCCACCGTTTCGGTGTATCACCGGGTTTGGCGAAATATGTGCTAGTCCTTTTCATGCTTTGTTATTCCGATCCTGTGTTCCCGAGTCCTATTTTTACGGAACTTGGATATTTTACACTAATTAGGCATAGCCCGTGGGCAGGAAGCAGCGGAGTCACGCTTACATCTCCCGCCAGGGCCTGTGTCACCATGTTAACCGGGAATCTCCCCCTTCCTATCTCCGTCAGAATTCCATTGGCTTTTCTGATCTGTTGTTTCAAGAAGCCGGTGGCTTCACATTCGATCACTATGTTGTCTTCGGACTTTTCGACCTCCCACCGCATCACTTCCCTCACCGCGCTGCGGTCTTGAGGGTGCCCTGCGGCCAATGCTCGGAAATCGTGGACTCCCACCAAAAACTGGGCTGCCTCCGACATCATCTCGACATCCAAACTCTCCCTGATCCAATAGTGGGAGTGCCTCCGCAAGGGTGACGGCGCGGGCCGGTTTAATATGCTGTAACGGTAGGTCCGGCTCAGTGCGCATCTTCGGGAGTCGAACTCGTCGTCGACCCTATGGGCCTCAAGGACGTTGATGTCCTTGGGGAGATGGAAGTTCAGCGCGGGGACGAATCTTTCCAGGGGATGCCGGGTAGCGGTGAGGAAATCGACCACTTGACCCTTGGCGTGGGTCCCGGAATCGGTGCGGCTGGCGCCTCTGATCCTAGTCGGTTGGCCCGTGAACTTGGCCAAGGCCTTCTCCAACTCCCCTTGAATCGTCGGCTGGCCGACCTGAAGCTGGAACCCGGAGTAATCGGTCCCCTGATATTCAACCAAAAGGGCGGCCCGCCAAAGCTGCCCGCCCTCTGACTCGCTTTCTGAGCTATGGATTCTGCCTTTCTCTATCTTAAGAATTACCTCTGGCTTACGTAATAGGTGTTGAGACCTGGAAGGTTAGACCAGTTCGATGATCGCCATCTCCGCCGCGTCTCCGTTGCGTGGTCCCAGTTTCAATACCCTGGTGTAACCACCGGCGCGTTCGGCGTACCGGACTGCGACATCGTCGAATACTTTTGCGACCACCTTAGAGTTGGGCACCTGAGCCATGGCCAACCGGCGATGATGCAGGTTACCTTTCTTACCGTGGGTGATCAGTTTCTCTGCCATCACCCGAGTCTCTTTGGCTTTGGCCAGGGTGGTGGTTATACGTTCGTGGATTATGAGTTCCGAGACCAGACCGCGCAGCAAAGCGACGCGTTGGTCCCGGTACCTGCTAAGTTTTCTGCCGGCGATTCGATGGGAGGCCATTGTTAGTCTTCATCCTCAGCTTGGTCGGTATCAGTATCGCCATCGTCAGCGGCAGGAGCATCTCCCGTGCCATCTATGGACATGCCGGGAGCTTCGGAAGGCAGGTCGGCGTCCTCTCGTTCATCACCCATCAGTTCGCCCAGGTCGTCAGGCGCGATGTCGGGGACGGCCGCTTCAGCGGGGTCCGGAAGGTCTGTTACGCCATGTTCAGCGAGTTTCTCTTTCAGTTCGGCCAGAGATTTATCGCCAAAATTCCGTATCTTAAGGAGCTCGTCGTCGGACATCTCCAAAACTTCACCCACTTTGGAAATGTGGGAGCGCTTCAAGCAATTCAGCGTGCGAGGAGACAGTTCCAGCTTTTCTATGGGGGTCTGGTAGATCTCCGGAGAGACAACCAATGGGACCCGTTCGAGCCCTTCGTCAATCACCCGGTTCAGGTTGGTGAACAGGAAGAAATGGTTAACCAGATTTTCCGCAGCCTGTTGGATCGCTTCGACAGCTTTGATCGTGCCGTCAGTCCAGACTTCCATCACCAAACGTTCGTAGTCGGTTACTTGGCCGACCCTGGTGCGTTCAACGTTATAGTTGACCTTCCGCACCGGGCTGAACACCGCGTCCACCGGTAGAACACCCACTGGCGGGTTCGCTGTTCCGTCGTTCTGTACCGCAGGCCGGTAGCCCACCCCCTGCTCGACATTGAACTCGATGGACAGATGGGCGTCATCCGAGTCCAGGGTCGCCAGGTGGAGTTCCGGGTTCACGATCTCAAAGTCGCTGGAGGTCGCGATATCACCGGCGCAGACACGGCCCTCGCCTTGAACATCAAGGCGCATCTTTCCGGCGCGGTCCGATTGGGACCGGATCCGGATCCGCTTAACATTGAGGAGGAGTTCCATCACCTCTTCTTTGACACCTGGCACGGCCGTGTACTCGTGGACCACTTCTTCTATCTTGACCCAAGTGACAGCGCTGCCATTGGTGGAACTGAGCAATATCCTCCGAAGAGGATTGCCGATCGTCAGACCGAACCCCCGGGGCAGCGGCTCAACAGCCACCTTCCCGTAGGTGTCTTCTGATTCGATGACCCGAACCTCGGGTTTTATGATCTCTGTACCGGCTTCCGGCGAACCCGGAGTTAGGATTAGGGTGTCCAGCATGGACGATCTACCTCGAGTAAAACTCTACTATTAGCCTTGAATCCACTATCGCCTGTAGGTCTTCGTCCGCAGGCAACGATACGACGGTCCCGACCATGTCGCCAGAGTCCAGACTGAGCCAAGCCGGCACGGGCCGCTTGGGAACTCCTTCTATGCGTCCGGCGTAAAAGTCGGTGCCTTTGATGCTTTCTTTCCAGGAGACCACGTCTCCGGGTTTGACCTGGTAAGAAGGGATATCAGTCTTCGTTCCATTGACCCGGAAATGGCCGTGGAGAACGATCTGCCGGCCCTGTTTCCTGGAGTCTGAGAAGCCCAATTGGAAAACTACGTTATCCAGACGGCGCTCCAGTGTCCGAAGCAGGTTCATGCCGGTTACTCCCGGTGTATTGAACGCGTCGGTCATATAGCGGCGGAATTGGCCTTCCATCACGCCATAGATGTACTTGGCCTTCTGTTTCTCACGCAAGTGAACGGCGTAGTCCGTGGGCCGTCTGCGGCGGCGGGACACGTCGCCGGGCGGGTTGCGGCGCTTCTCAAAGGCGCAACGGGGCGTGAAACACTTGTCGCCCTTCAGGAATAACTTTTCGCCGGACCGCCGGCAGAGTCGGCAGGATGGTCCTGTATATCTTCCCATGGGATTGGAGTTACACTCTCCTTCGTTTTGGCGGGCGGCACCCGTTGTGGGGGATGGGAGTCACGTCCCGGATACTGGTCACAAATAGGCCTGCGCCCTGAAGCGACCGAATGGCGGCCTCCCGTCCGGCCCCGGGGCCCTTGATCAACACGTCGATCTGGCGGAGGCCTTGGTCCATGCCCTTGCGGGCGGCCTGTTCGGCGGCTCGTTGGGCGGCGAAGGCTGTTCCCTTACGGGAGCCCTTGAAACCCACCGTTCCGGCGCTGGCGGTGGCGATCACGTTGCCCTGAGGGTCGGTGAGGCTCACCAGCGTATTGTTGAACGTGGAGTAGATGTACGCCCGCCCTTGGGGCACCGTGCGGCGCTCGCGGCGTCTGGTCCTTGGTCTAGCCATAAGTTATTCTCACTCAGCCTTAAATGCTTACTTCTTGCCGCCGGTGCGCCTGCCGCGGCCAGCAACGGTGCGGCGGGGGCCCTTGCGAGTGCGGGCGTTGGTCTTGGTGCGCTGGCCCGCAACGGGCAGGTTCCTGCGGTGGCGGCTGCCACGGTAGGAGCCGATATCTATCAGACGGCGAATGTTCTGGCTGACTTCCCGGCGCAGGTCACCCTCTGAGATGTAGTCCCGGTCCACCAGTTCCCTGATTCGGTCTATCTGCTCTTCGGTGAGCTCGTTCATCCTTGGGGGCATAACCGGATCAAGATCGGCCTTGATCAAGATCTCTTCCGCGATCTTCGGGCCGATGCCATAGATGCTTCTAAGGGCCACGTGAGCCCTCTTTCGGTCGGGAACGTCTACTCCAGCGATACGAACCACTCCGGGCCTCCTTTAGATTCGCCGATTGTCGAATATTGCTTTGCCTGATCGTTGTGCTTGCCTTAGCCCTGCCGCTGGGAATGCCTGGCGTTGGAGCAGATGATTCTGACCACGCCTTTGCGCTTGATGACACGGCAGTTGTTGCACCTGGGTTTAACCGATGCTGATACTTTCATAATTAATGCCCTTTGGTTTTTTGGCTCGATCTGATGGAACGGGCTACTTGAATCGGTAGGTGATCCGGCCCCGGGTCAAGTCGTATGGAGAGAGCTCCACCAACACCCGGTCACCAGGCAACACCCGGATGAAGTGCATCCTGATCTTTCCGGAAACGTGTGCCAATACCTCGTGGTCATTGGGCAGTTCCACCCGGAACATTCCATTGGGCAGGGCCTCTTTTACGCTGGCCTCGACCTCGATCGCTTGTTTCTTCGCCATAAACCCTCTTTACGTGCGGATTTCCGTCCTCTCCGGGTCTTATCCCAGGTTCGGACGGTTGGGCCATCGGCCCGTATCTCGCCTTTCTATCCGTGAACGGTCAGAATCTCCGGTCCGTCCTCGGTTATGGCTATCGAATGCTCGAAATGCGCCGAGAGTTTGCCATCGGCTGTGATCACGGTCCACTCGTCATCCAATATCTTCGTGTGCCAATCGCCCAGATTGAACATGGGCTCGATGGCGATGCACATCCCAACCCGGAGCAACGGGCCTAAGCCCGCCTGCCCGTAGTTGGGCACCTGGGGGTCCTCATGTAGGAACCGGCCTACGCCGTGTCCCACGAACTCCCTAACTACGCCATAGCCCCGGCTCTCGCCGTAGGCCTGCACCGCGGCGCCTATGTCTCCGACCCGCGCACCTGGCTGGGCCGCATTGATGCCCTTTTCCAAACTTATCCGAGTGTCATCCATCAAGGCGGTCGCCTCAGGCGTTACATCGCCAACAGGCAGGGAAACTGCCGCGTCTCCGATGAATCCTTCGATGGTGGCGCCCACATCGACTTTGACGATATCGCCCTCCAGCAGGACCCGTTTACCGGGTATGCCGTGGACGATCTCTTCATTCACCGACGTACAGATGCTGGCTGGGAACCCTTGATAACCCATGAAAGTGGGTTTGGCCCCCTGCCGGGTAATCTCTTTGTATGCGATCTTGTCCAGGTCCAGGGTGGTCATTCCGGGGGCCACCGCAGCCCTGAGCAAGTCTATAACGTCACCGACAATCTTCCCCGCACGACGCATAGAGTCCAACTCTTGAGGTGACTTGATCGTGATCCCCCCAGAGTAGGTGGTCGGCGAGTTAGAAGCGGTCTTTGATTTTTTGCCGCGATTCACCTTGAGTATTCTACTCCTGAATCTTTATCTTGGGAACCCAGTTGGTATCCACGGGTGACGATTATCGTCAGAGTTTTCAACCTCACCTAGGCCTCCAAGGCCGCCATGACCCGCTTGTTTACCTCGTCAACGGTGTTGTCGCCTGAAATTTCCACCAACACGCCGCGTTCTCGGTAGAACCCAAGCACAGGCATGGTCTCGTCATTGTAGACCTGGATCCGCTTCTTAACCGCCTCGGGGGCGTCATCGTCACGCTGGTACAGTTCTCCGCCGCATCGGTCGCACGTCCTGGCGCTTGCGTCCTCGCCGGCGCCTATCGCGTGCGGAGATTGGCAGTCGCGGCAGATGTACCGGCCTCCGAGACGGCGAAGCAGCTCTGGTTCGGAAACGTCTATGTGGACCACTTTATCGAGGTTGCGGGATTCAGCGGCCAGTTTCGTCTCTAATTCTTGTGCCTGATTTGGGTTCCTGGGGAAGCCATCCAGAATGAAACCGTCATCATCCGGGATGGACATAATCTTGTCCAAGACGATGTCGATGGTCACTTCATCGGGGACCAGTTCCCCTTTATTCATGTATTCATTGGCGCGTAAGCCCAAGGGCGTTCTCTTCCCCACGTGGCGCCGGAATAAGTCGCCGGAACTGATATGGGTTAGGTCGAAATGTTCCTGCAGCAATTGCGCCTGAGTACCCTTTCCGGCCCCAGGAGGGCCGAATAAAACCAACCGCAGACCCTGGGCCATGTTATCTCAGGAACCCTTCATAATTGCGCATCATCAACTGCGCCTCAAGTTGGCGCAAGGTATCCAGGCCGACACCTACCATGATCAATAGACTGGTGCTGCTTAGGGATATGGCCTGCACGTCGGTGATGAGCGACGCGATATAAGGCATGATGGCGATGGTGCCTAGGAATAAGGCCCCACCCAACGTGATACGCACGATCACCCGGTTTAGGTAGTCCTGCGTCGGTTTTCCGGGCCGGATGCCCAGCACGAACCCGCCGTTCTTTTGGAGGTTCTCGGCCAGTTGCTGCTGGTTGAAAACCACCAACGTATAGAAGAAGGTGAAGATCACGACCAACACGAACACCATGATCCAATAGATGGGCGAAGTGGGCATCAGCAGGTCGGCAAAGAAGTTGGCCACGTCGCCCACCCAGGTCTCGCTGGTGGCGAAGTACGTCGCGATCGTTCCGGGCAGAATCACGATGGAGAATGCGAATATCAACGGGATCATACCGGCCGAATTTATGCGCAGCGGTAGATAGGTTGCACCGCTTTGGCGGAACATCCTCCCACCCCGGAAGATACTGCGGCCATACTGCACGGGGATGCGGCGGTGGGCCTCATTGAACAACACGATGCAGGCTATGATCAGCACACCGATCAAAGCGAAGAAGCCGATGCCGAGTACGTTGTCCCGGTCCAAAAAGCCTTGGGACAACAGCCTGGGGAACCCGGCGACGATACCGGCGAAAATAATCAAAGAGATACCGTTTCCGATGCCTCTTTCGGTGATCATTTCACCCAGCCAGACCAAGAACATGGTCCCGGCGGCGATGGAAACCAGCGCCGCGATGGTGGGTAGTAATGCATCTCCGGAGAATCCCACCTCGGCTATGACGTTGCTCTGTTCTAAGAGGACGAGCTGCCCATACCCCTGAGCAAAGGCGATGGGGATGGTGATGTAGTGGGTCAACCGGTTTATCTTCGCTCGGCCGGACTCTCCCTCACGAGACATCTCCTGAAGCATGGGGATGACTGGGGTAAGCAACTGGATGATGATGGACGAGGTGATATAAGGGAAAACTCCCAAGGCCACGATGCTCATTCGGCTGAGTGCGCCGCCGCTGAACAGGTCCAAGAAGCCAAGGAGTTCGTTATTCCGGAAGAGGTTGTCCAGTTGTACCTGGTCGATCCCCGGAAGAGGGATGTGGGCAATAAACCGGTACAGGGCCAGTATGGCCAGGGTAAAGAGAATCTTGGCCCGCAGATCAGGTAGGCTAAAGGCGTCAACCGCCGCCTGAATCAGCTTAGGGAGTTTGCCTGCCTGGCCCTCGGCGTTCATCATTACGCCGCGATCTCCTCCGCTGTGCCTTTTGCCGCTTCGATCTTCTGTTTAGCCGACTGGGTGAACTTCGCAGCCACCACAGTCAGAGCTTTACTGATCTCGCCATCGCCGACGATCTTCACCGGCTGATTGAGGTTTCTGAGGTAGCCCTTCTCCAGAAGAAGCTCCGGGGTGATGCGCTCACCTTCGTCGAAGCTCTCCAGAGTCTCGATCTTGATCAGCGAGTAGTAGGTCTTGAAACGGTTATGGAAGCCCCGCTTCATGGGCAGTCCCTTGATCAAAGGCAACTGACCGCCCTCAAACCACACGGGCGGGCCGCCTCCGGAACGGGACTTTTGCCCTTTGTTGCCCCGGCCGGCGGTGCTTCCCTGGCCTGCCGCGTCGCCGCGTCCGACCCGTTTTCTATTTTTTCTGGCTCCCTTGGGGGGGGCCACTTGATGTTCCATCATGGGGCGGGCCTCATTGCGTACTTACGCTGTCTAGTATGATTTTAGATGCATCACAGCCACGGGTAAATGGTTTAGCGGTTGCCATAATGCCGGTTTAGCTGATAATTGGCCCTTTTATCTGGGTTGGGCCGGGCTCGCCAGTGAATCAGAGGCTGAGTTCTAGGCCACTTCCACCTTGACGAGGTGGCTAACCTTGTTGACCATCCCGCGGATGGTCGGGGAGTCCTGATGGACCACGGTATGGTGCAAGCGGTGCAGTCCCAAGGACGCGATGATCCGCCGCTGATTCTGCGTACGTCCGATGGTGCTTTTGGTCCAGGTAATCTTGATTTCCGCCATAATATGTCGACCGTTTATCCGTTTAGGGAGTCAGGTCTTTATGCTCCCTCAAGGGTTTCGCCAGGCCTTTGACTCATCATCGTTTCGATGGCGGCGCTGGATTCGAGTTGGGTTGAAGACGGTTGGGCCGGGTCGGGGTTTTCCCCAACCGGGACAGTCTCAACTTTTTTGGCCTCGGAAGGAAGCGGGCGTCCCAGCCGGCGGGCCAGTTCGATATCTGGGTCACGCAGCTGCCGCAGGGCTTCCATGGTGGCGTACGTGATGTTTATGGGGTTTCTGGAACCCAGAGATTTTCCGACAACGTCTTTCACGCCGCCCAATTCCAGGATGGCTCGCATGGCGCCGGCGGCGATGACTCCGGTACCCTCGCGGGCCGGCTTGATCATCACGATAGTCGCGCCTTTCTTAACCGTGATCTTCTGAGGAATCGTGTTGCCGCGTAATGGGATCTTTACAGTATCGCGCCGGGCAACCGCGTTGCCTTTTCTCACCGCGTCTGGAATCACCAGAGCTTTTCCTAGGCCAACGCCCACTTCGCCCTGTCCGTCTCCCACCACTACCAAAGCGTTGAAACGAAGGCGGCGGCCTCCCTTAACTACCTTGGCGATACGGCGGGTGTAGACGACCCTCTCGGAAAAACCTCCGGTGTCTTCTTCACGGCCTCGGCCGCGGTCTCGATCATTGAAGAACCTGTTAGGGGCTTGAGCCATATGCGGGCTAGACCTCCCAGTCTCTGCGGTAAGTTGGACCTGCGATTAAAACTTTAGGCCGGCTTCGCGGGTGGCTTCTGCCAGGGCCTTGACTCTGCCGTGAAATTTACATCCACCGCGGTCGAACACCACCTTTGTGATGCCTTCAGCTATGGCTCTCTCAGCCACCATCTTACCTACTGCGGTTGATGCGTCGATCTTGGGTGTGATTGGACCACCGGCGTCTTTGATCACCTCGGCGCTGGAGGCCGCGGCCAGGGTGTGGCCGGTTGTGTCGTCAATCACTTGAGCGTAGATATGGCGAAGGCTGCGAAACACGGCGAGCCTAGGCCTTTCAGGCGTCCCGGAGACCTTGTTCCGGAGCCTGATATGCCGTACTTTTCTCAGTCGTTTTGCGTTCTTATCTTTAGGCATGATTTATAGTCGTTTTACTCGGGCGTTCCAGCAGACCGTTAGGCCTTTCTGGCGGCCGCCTTCCCAGGTTTAAAGTGAAGTACTTCGTCGGAGTACCTGATGCCCTTTTCTTTGTAGGCGTTGGGTGGCCGGACCCTTCTGATCCGGGCCGCCAACTGGCCGACTTTCTGTTTATCGATCCCACGGACGTGGACCCTATTGTTCCCTTCCACTTCCACGGTCACGCCTTCTTCCGGCTGAATTTCCACGGTGTGGCTGTAGCCAACACTAAGGGTGATTCCGCTACCAGCCTCCGCGACCCTATAGCCAACACCCATGATCTCCAGAGTACGGGTGAAGCCTTCGGATACGCCGGTTACGGCATTGGCGATCAGGCTTCGGGTGAGGCCATGCAGCGCGTGGTGGAATTTTTTGTCAGACTGACGCTCCACCAATACTTCCCCATCGCCAACTTTGACCACGACTTCGGGGTGGTACTTCTGCTCGAGGGTGCCCTTAGGCCCGGTGACCTTGACTCCACCGTACAGGACTTCCACCTGGACTCCGCTGGGCAGAGGTATAGGCTTCCGGCCGATACGGGAGAGGGTCTTTTCTTGTTTTTTCTCGTTCACAGCCGAATCACCAGACAAAACAGAGTAGTTCGCCGCCAACGCCCGCACGCCAGGCTTTCCGCCCGGCCATGACGCCCTTGGAGGTGGATAGGATGGCCAGGCCGATCCCACCGTAGACCCTGGGTATCTCGCCCTTGCCTACGTAGACTCTCAGCCCTGGCTTGCTGACACGCTTGAGGCCCACGATGGCCGATTGTTTCCCCTCACGGTAGGTGAGGTGAATCCGAATGGTCGGATGCTCCTGTCCCCGGGGCATGTCGAAGTCCCGGATGAAGCCCTCTTCTTTGAGGATCTTGGCCACGGCCAGCTTTAATTTGGAGTGCGGGAGACTGACAGAATCGTGCCGCACCTGTATGGCGTTACGAATCCTAGTCAACATGTCTGCCAATGGATCAGTTACCGGCATTTCTGGTCTATCTCCCGTCTCCGCCTAGATTTAAGTGTTTTGATCTTGTTTCGATCGGTCCGTTGTTCGGAGCGTCCGGCTACAAACTAGCCTTGCGCACTCCGGGTAATTCCCCGGCTAGCGCCAATTGCCGGAAACAGATTCGGCAAAGCCCGGTATGCCTGATGTAGGCCCGCGCCCTAAAGCAACGGTTACACCGGTTATATTCCCGCCCCGGAAATTTGGACTTTTTCAGCCATCTCTGGACTGTTGATGTCTTTGCCAACGACGCCTCCCTTAGGCCTCGACCGTATCTTTAATAAAGGGCATACCGTAGAGTTCCAGGAGGCGGATGGCCTCCCTGTCGTTCTTAGCCGTGGTTGCGATGGTTACCTGCAGACCACGGATCTTGTCTATCTGATTGTAATCGATCTCCGGAAAGATGATCTGCTCCCGGATACCGATGGTGTAATTGCCGCGTCCGTCTAGCCCGCGCCTGGCGAGGCCGCGGAAGTCCCGGATACGGGGCAGAGCGGTGTTCACCAAGCGGTCCAGGAAATGGTACATCCTAGCGCCGCGAAGGGTAACCGCTGTCCCGATGGGGTTGCCTTCCCTGACTTTGAAATTCGCGATGGATTTTCGTGCCAGGGTAACGATCGGCTTCTGACCACTGATCACCGAGAGGTCACGCGTGGCGGCCTCCATGGCGCGTCCATTGGTCAAAGCCTCACCTAGGCCGATGTTCAGCACGATCTTCTGGAGCCGCGGAACTTGCATCGGGCTGGCGTAGTTGAATTCCCGCACCATGGCAGGGATGATTTCGTTTTTAAACTGCGCGTAAAGACGAGGCGGGGGCGGAGGTTCCGTCGGAGGCTCGAGTACGGCGGCCTCGCCTGATCTGGCCCCGCGTCCGCCGCCGCGTTCACGGCGCTGCCGGCGGGGGGTTTCTTGTTGTTCCTCGCCTTCACTGGATTCTTCGCCGCCTTCTTCGGCGGCAGAATCTTCGGATTCGACGACATCAGCCGCCTCGGCGACCGTGTCCTCCGAGTCCTCTATATCTTCGGGTTGTTGTCTTTCGTCATCGAGCATCGTCGATTACTTCCTGGCATTTTGTGCAACTGCGGACCCTGACGCCCGTGTCCAAGAACGTGGTCTTGGGCTTGGTCGGCTCGTTACATTTATTACAGATCAACACCACGTTTGACACGTGGATGGGAGCTTCTTTCTGAATCTTTCCACCTTGCGTTACGCCGGGCCGGGCCTTCATGTGGCGGGTAACCAAGTTTACACCCTCGACGACAACCCGGTCTTGACCGGATACCTGCCGTTCCACCCGGCCGGTCTTGCCCTTTTCCTTTCCGGCGATCACCAAGACGTTGTCTCCAGTACGGATACGCATCAGACCACCTCTGGCGCAAGGGAGACGATTCGCATGAAGCCTTTGTCCCTCAGCTCACGTGCCACCGGGCCAAAGATGCGGGTGCCCGTGGGAAGCTGGTCGTCCCCGATAAGCACGGCCGCGTTGTCGTCAAATTTGATGTACGTGCCGTCAGGACGGCGCCGGGCCTGGGCCTGGCGAATCACCACCGCCCGTACGATCTCGCCCTTGCGGACCGGCGAGTTGGGCGCGGCTTCTCTCACGTTGCAGACCACTATGTCGCCAACGTGGGCGTATTTTCGTTTGCCGCTGCCGGGGATGTTGATTAGGCGAATCACTTTCGCCCCGCTGTTGTCAGCCACCCTCAGCCTGGTATAGGTTTGAATCATTCCTTGTCTTCCTGTTCGTCCGGCTCTGCGGAATCGGAGTCGTTTTCTGCGTCAGCATCGTCGTCTTCGGGTTCGTCAGCTTCAGGTTCTGCTTCGATTTCAGCTTCATCTTCAGCAGGTTCTGGCTCTTCTTCGGTAGCCTCTTCTTCCGG
>Ga0208391_1000941_pt1 | contig 14712 bp, 10 predicted proteins | sample Knorr_S23_td_Bot_FD_185612 | JGI IMG/M metagenome (GOLD analysis project Ga0208391, IMG submission 185612) | Marine microbial communities from Southern Atlantic Ocean transect - Knorr_S23_td_Bottom_ad_3770_LV_A (SPAdes) (version 2) | ecosystem: Environmental > Aquatic > Marine > Oceanic | place... | reverse complement strand
CGAGCTGAAGAACGGCTTCAATCTGGATGCTGGAACTCCCCGCTCGCCTTTCAATTGGGCTTACCAAGCCTCCGGAGCGTCCGGCCAGACGAATCCTTTGCAAATAGCCAGAGGCAAAGTGGTCGGTGGCTCCAGCGCAGTTAACGGCCAAGTCTTCCTGCGGGGCCTTCCCGAAGACTACGATTCTTGGGCCGCCTTGGGTAACGACCAGTGGTCTTATATTAACGTTCTGCCATTTTTCCGAAAGCTGGAATCCGATGAAGACATTCGGGACGACTTCCACGGGAGCGATGGACCCATACCTATCCGGCGGGACAAGCCAACTGAGTGGCACCCGTTCCAGTCGGCGTTCTACGACGCATGTGTCGCGGCCGGGTACCCCGAAGACCCGGACATGAATCACCCTGATTCTACCGGGGTGGGTCCGGTGCCGGTCAATAATATCGGCGGCATCCGCATGAGCACCGCCCTTACGTATTTAGACCCGGTACGCTACCGGTTGAACCTTACGATTAAACCCAACGTGCTGGCCACGCGCATCGTGTTCGACGGTACCAGAGCGTCAGGCGTGGACGTCGAGAGCGGTGGGCGGAAGTTCACGGTGGAAGGCGAAGAGATCGTCCTCGCCGCCGGCGGAATTGCGTCACCACAATTGCTGATGCTGTCTGGGATAGGCCCCGGAAGCCATTTACGCAACCTGGGAATACCCTTGGTCTGCGAACTGCCGGGAGTGGGCCAGAACCTGCGGGACCATCCGTTGGTCTATATTGAACTGGGCGTTAAAGATGGCGTTCATCTGGATATCACGGGTCCCCGGATGCAGTCCGGTCTCCGATACACCGCCGGAGGCTCGCAGTTACGCAACGACATGCAAATTTTCCCTTCCAACTTTGGCGGACCAACGTCCGGAGACCCGCTGGGGGGAGACTGGAAATTCCGCGAACCTGGCCTGCGGCTTACTTGCATGCTACAAGCGGCTTTTAGCGCTGGTGAGTTGAGTCTGGCATCCGCCGAACCCCACGACAAGCCTCACCTTTCCTACCGGTACCTGGAAGACCCCCGGGACCTGCAGCGGCTGCGTGAGGCGATGCGAATCTGTCAAAGGTTGTTGGCTCACCCGGCATTAGAGCCCTTGATTGAAGGCTGGTTGGCGCCAACCGAAGAGAACCTGGCCTCGGACGAAGCACTGGACACTTGGTTGATCCAAAACGTGAACACCACCTATCACACGTCCGGAACGTGCAAAATGGGTCCCGGCTCCGACCCTATGGCAGTGGTTGACCAGTATGGGCGGGTCAAGGGCCTACAGGGGCTCAGGATTGCGGACCTGTCTATTGCGCCCGACGTGGTACGGGCCAACACCAACGCCACGGCCATCATGATCGCCGAAAGGGTCGCGGACTGGATCTAGCTGTCAGAGCCGGGCTTGTTCGAAGCGATCAACCCTGTTGCCCGGTTGCCGTTCCAGCACGAAGTTTATACCGGCTAAGCCAAGGCCTAACGTGGCGCGCACGCCCGGATGATCGGTGGCGATCACCCCATAGGGCATGAATTCCGGTTATCATCACCCAGCCACGGGACATCGACTGTCCTCAATCCTACCCACATTCTTGCCCGATAACACCGTGGTCAAAAGGACAGTTACAGTTACTGCTGTGCTTTTAGCCCTTGAGGAACTCATTCATGATCCGGATGAACTCATCCGGGCGCTCCAGATGTGGCAGATGCCCTGAATCTAGTTGAATCAGCTCACAATTTGGAATCGCGTCCCGGGTTTTGGCGGCTATCTCGGCACCCATCAGATCGCTTCGCAAGCAATGGATCAGGACAGTGGGGCACTGGACTTTGCTCAGTATGTCGTACACAGGTGGTGGAACCGGTCGCTGTTGGTAGATCAGAGGATTGGCTAGGGACGAAACCCACTGCTCGTTGACCAGTTGCTGGAAACCGGTTTTGACTACGATATCTATCGCATCCCGGCTCAACCTGGAAAATCGGTCGAACTGCCTCAGCCACGTCTCGATCTCAGTGGGAGAATTGAAGACTTCAGGCCGGGACTTCATCGGGTCCCCGGATGGTGAACCGGTGGATTCGCCACCCACATCCACCAGGATCATGCGCTCTACCTGGTCCGGATACATAGCGGAATAGGTCATGCCGATTTTCCCACCCATCGATTGGCCCACATAGATCAGCTTGTCTAGACCCAGCGCAACGGTGAGCTCCCGGAAGTCTTGCACGTAGTCATCGGTGTCATATTTGCCGTCGGGCGCGTAATCGCTCTTACTTCTGCCCCTGGCAGTAACCGCAACAATGTGATACCTATCTCGAAAGGCAGGCGCAACCAGGTCCCAGTAAACAGCGTTGGCCACCGCCCCATGGGCCAGGAACATGTCCGGCAAGTGAGGATTGCCCCAATCGGTGTAGTGAATGTTGAGCCCGTTGACCATAATTCGATGCTCGGTGTACTGCTTATCTTTTACCTGCACAGCTATCCTCCCGCAGCTCCGGTTATTCTTATTAAACGGTCTTCGGGGAACATGTTACTCCACTGCCCACTGCGTCGACCAGATATAAACCTTCTACATAAGCCGCGTCGTTGACTCAGTCGCTTTAGACGGGACCGGTGTAGTGGACAACCCTTCCAGCCCGACGTAATATGCCACCATAATGGCAAGCGAGCGTCTACAGAGACGGATAGATATCCTCCTGGACGAGGCGGACCAAGCTATTGCTCAATCCGAATGCTCCGTTGCCCGAGACCGCGCTCAAAATGTACTTGCCCTAGACCCAGACAATGGCGACGCGGCCACCTTCTTGGCTGCCGCTAACAGAGCACTCGCCAGTGGCAGCCAGCCGCCAGCCGCCACACCGACTCCCATCTCCAACGAGCCTACGGCCGACCAACCAACCTCCTTCGCCAACGGCCGTTACCAGGTCAAGAGGTTCCTGGGCGAGGGCGGCAAGAAAAAAGTCTACCTGGCCCATGACACAACGCTGGACCGGGAAGTAGCCTTCGCCTTGATCAAGTCCGAGGGGCTGGACGAAACCTCCCGTACCCGTATCCAGCGTGAGGCCCAGGCCATGGGGCGGTTGGGCTCCCATGCTCATATCGTCACTGTCTTCGACCTGGGCGAGGAAAACGGCCAACCCTACATGGTCACTGAACTCATGGGCGGCGGGGATGTCGAGGGGTTAATAGATAAGGCTGACGACCACCGCCTTCTCCTGGATCAGGCCATCAAGATAGCCCAAGAAACCTGCCGGGGCATGGAATTCGCCCACAGCCGGGGCATCGTCCACCGTGACTTGAAACCGGGCAACGTGTGGTTGACAGAGGACGGCATCGCCAAGATCGGCGACCTCGGCCTGGCAATGGCCCTGGACCGGTCCCGTCTTACTACCGAAGGCATGATGGTAGGTACCGTGTCCTACATGCCGCCCGAGCAAGCCATGGGCGGAGAGGTAACGCCCCGGTCCGACCTGTACTCCTTGGGGGCCATGCTCTACGAGATGGTGACGGGCAGACCTCCCTTCCTGGGAGACGATTCGGTAGCAATCATCGGCCAGCACATCAACACCCCGCCGGTAGCCCCCACCTGGCACAACGGGCAGTGTCCACGGGCCTTGGATGCCCTCATCCTGCGGTTACTCGCCAAGGACCCGTCCGAACGCCCCGAGTCGGCCACCGACGTACTGTCCGCCCTAGACGCCATAGACCTGGCAGACGCGGACGTAGGGGCGCATGGCCATGCGCCCCTACGGGACAACGAAGCCCACGCCGTGGACAGCCTGGCCGGGGGCGTTTTCGTCGGGCGGCAACAGGAGATGGGCGATCTAAAAGCCGCGTTGGAAGACGCTCTTTCTGGCCGGGGTCGTTTGCTGACCCTGGTTGGTGAACCGGGTATCGGGAAATCCCGAACCGCCCAGGAGTTAGCAACCTACGCTGGACTGCGCCATGCCCAGGTTTTGTGGGGCCGCTGCTACGAAGGAGAGGGCGCGCCTCCCTACTGGCCTTGGGTCCAGGCGATCCGGTCCTATGTGCGGGACAAAGACCCGGAGGAGCTGAGATCGGAGATGGGCGCCGGAGCGGCGAACATCGCCGGGATAGTGTCCGACGTCTCGGAAAAACTGCCAGGTCTAGCGGCGCCGCCGGAATTGGAACCGGAGCAAGCCCGGTTCAGATTATTCGACTCCATGACCGCCTTTCTGAAAAGCGCCTCGCAACGCCAACCTTTGGTGTTGGTGCTGGACGATCTTCACTGGGCGGACCATCCATCGCTGCTGTTGTTGGAGTTTGTGGCTCGTGAGCTACCTGGCAGCCGTCTTTTGGTCATTGGGACCTATCGGGATATGGAACTGTCCCGTAGGCATCCCCTTTCCCTGACCTTGGGAGAGCTGAACCGGGATAGGCTATTCCAGCGGGTGTTGTTAAGGGGACTGACTCAGGAAGACGTGGGCCGGTTCATCGAGTTGGTCTCGGGCATCGCACCACCCCAGGGCATGGTGGAAGCGGTGCATCGGCAGACCGAAGGAAACCCACTGTTCGTCACCGAAGTGGTGCGGCTGCTGGTGCAGGAAGGGGAACTGACCCCGGAGAAGGCCGGTCAGCGGGATTCTTGGAGCGTCCGCATCCCCGAAGGCGTGAGAGAGGTCATTGGACGGCGGCTGGACCGGTTGTCGGAGCGTTGCAACGAAACCCTGACCATTGCGTCGGTCATTGGCCGGGAATTCACTCTGGAACACCTACGGCCCTTAATCGAAGACGTAAGTGACGACCGGCTGCTGGAGGTGCTGGAGGAGGCGCTGGCGTCGCGGGTCATCGAAGAGATGACAAGCACGGTGGGGCGCTATCAGTTCACCCATGCCCTGATTAAGGAGACCCTGGCCGGGGAACTGTCCACCACCAGGAAGGTGCGGCTTCACGCCCGAATCGCCGAATCCCTTGAAGAGGCTTATGGCGAGGAGGCCGAATGCCATGCCGCAGAGTCGGCTTTCCACTTTGCCGAAGCCCAAACCGTTTTAGGGTCAGACCGGCTGGTCCGGTATTCGTTGCTGGCAGGGGACCGTGCCCTGGCCGCGTTTGCCTGGGAAGAGGCGCAGACTCATTTCCAGCGGGGGCTGACGGCCAAAGGCGTCGCGCTGACCGGTTCTGAGCCTGCGGCGGATAAAGAGGCCGCAGCCCTATTGTTTGGGCAAGGGCGCGCCATGTTGTCCACCGTCGACAGGCTTGAATTTCATGAACCGGTGGTTTCTTTGAGGCGGGCTTTCGACTACTTCGTTGCCGCTGGGGATGTGGAGAAGGCTGTATCCGTTGCGGAATACCCATACGAATCGGTTTCTGGTGGTGACACCGGGATTTCCAACTTGATTTCCCGAGCCTTATCCCTGGTGCCACCCGATTCCCACGCTGCGGGCCGGCTGCTCTTCCGCTATGGTTACGTCTTGGGCTTGGAGGCAGGCGATTTCAACGGCGCTCAGAAGGCGGTAGAAGCGGCATTGGCCATCGCGGAGCGGGAGGGAGATCTAGGCCTAGAGATGAGAATCTTGGCCGATGCCGCCAGGGTCGACCGGTACAAACTCAATTTTGACGAATGGCTTAAGAAAAGCCAGCGGGCTTTGGAGCTAGCCACGGCGTCCGATGACCTCATGGTCCAAGTAAGGGCCAAAGGTGACATTACGTTAGCCCTTTATTGCAAAGGGGACCTGGAGGGCGCCCAGCAACATGCCGCCGCCATGCTAATTGGGTCGGAACGGCTCCGCGGCGGGAACTCCCAGGCCATGGCGTTTCACTACAACATGATCGTGCACCATTCGATGGGGGACTGGCAGAACGCTCGGCACCTCGGTGAACGAGGCTTAGCGGTATCTCCGGGATTTTCTGGACTTCTCGACCGCTTTACGGCACTGGAGCGCGAGCTAGGGAACATCGACCAAGGAGACCATTACCTGGGTGAACTTTTGGATTTTATGGACTCCGCCCCTACGGCCCAATCGTTCGCCGGCTTGATTATTCCCTACGTAGCCCGCATTACCGGCGACGTTGGCCGGGTTCCGATAGCTCAGAGAGCAGGGGAAGCCGTTCTATCAGACTCAACTGCTGCCCCGGTAATAACCCATGCGATCCGAATCAGTCTGGCACTAATGGCTGTAAACCGGCAAGATGCTAAGACCGCTGCAGATCTGTACGATTTCCTAGAACCCGGGCATCGGGGGATGCCGGTTCAAGGCATAATGTGCTTCGAGAGGCTGCTGGGCCTTCTCGCCCACACAATCGGCGACTTGGACCAAGCGGCGGCCCACTTTGAAGACGCTTTGTCGTTCTGCCGCGCTGGTTACCGCGTCGAACTGGCCTGGACTTGCTGCGACTATGCTGACACCCTCCTCCAGCGTAACGGTGAGGGGGACCGGGCCAAGGCCATGTCCCTGCTGGACGAGTCCCTGGCAATCTCCAGCGAACTTGGTATGCGACCCCTGATGGAGCGGGTGCTGTCCCGGCGGGAAATACTTAAGGCGTAATAATAGTATGAATCCAACAAAACAGCAGTTGCAGAGTATCCTCGACTCATTGCCGCGTGAGGAATGGGAGAAGCCCTACATATTTAGTTACGATGAAGAGTCCCGGATAGTCCACACGCTGGTAGCCACCAAGCCCGGCACCAATGAACTGTATTACTACGAACCGGACGACGACAAATGGGAGCCGTTGAATCTCCCATAGCCGGTTCGAGACACCCGTCTGATATGGAAACAAGGTTGAAACGATGATTCATTTGACTGATGAAATGCGCGAACTCGTCAACGGCGCCCGAGCCAGCGGGAATCCATGCATCGTCGCTACGGCCTCGCCCGATGGCACTCCCAACGCCGGATTCATCGGCACCGTGTTGGCGTACGACGATGCGTCGCTGGCGTACCGCGATCGCAGCGGCCGCCGGCCCTTGGATCACATCGAAACGGATCCCAAGGTAGTTGTCCTGTTCCGTGACTCGGGACAGGAAGTGGGGTGGAAGTTTCGCTGCACCGCAACCGTACATCGAGATGGTCCGATTTATGACGAAGTGATGGGGCGGTTGGCCGAGTCCGGGATGCCACCGCCGGATATAGAAGTGGCCATAGTTGTTCTCAGGATAGACCAGGTGTTGACGCTGTTCGGCGAGGTTTTACAGGAAAGAGTCCCCAACCTAACCTGGTAGCGATAGGAGAAACAGGATGAAGTTGCAGATCATGTCCCCGGCGGCGGACAGAGTCGATTTCAAGGTCCCGCCAGCCCCTCGCCTGGCCAGCCTTGAGGGCAAGACCATCGGCCTGTACAACAACATGACCGGCGGCGCGGATATCGCCGTTGAACGGGTGGCCATGCGCATCAGCGAGCGCTTCCCCAACGTCAAGTTCGAGAGGTACGGCGGCGACCTCAGGTCCGGCCGTCCCGCCCTAAGCCGGGGGAATCATATCGATGATGAGGAAGGGGCGCTGATCGCCAAGGAGATCGACGCCATGGTCGGCGCAACCGCTCATTGAGGGGGCTGCACGTCGTGGCTTGCCCACGACATGGTTGCCGTCGAGAAGGCAGGCGTTCCCGCCGTAGCCATCGCCGCCCGAAGCTTTGCTAGAGCTTGGCAATCCTGCGTTGACGGATGGGGACAGCCCAATACCGCCTTCGTCACCATTCCCCACGCCACCACCGGTCAGCAGGCGGACTTCATAAACAAGATGGTGGACGAGCAGATCGACGACATCATCCGTGGTCTCACCACGATTCCCGCTACGTCAGGGAATGTCCGGAAGGCCAGGGCCGGTGGCCAAGCCACCGAGACCTTCACCGTGGAGATGGACGAAACACCGGAGGGTCTGGACGCAGTGAACCGTTTCTTAGCGGAACGGGACTGGAGCGACGGCATCCCGGTAATGCCGCCCACTCCGGCCGCCGTCGAGCAGATGCTCAAGGGGACCAAACGAGCCCCTCAGGACGTGGTGTTGGTCATGGAGCCCGGCTTTGGGCTGGCGACGGTCGAGAAGATCGCCATCAACGCCGTCATGGCAGGCTGCCGGCCGGAGCAATTCCCGGTTCTCCTTGCCGCCATCGACTGCCTGGCCAAACCGGAGATGAACCACCGGGACATGCAGGTCTCCGGCCACACGGAAGCGCCCATAATCCTGGTGAACGGCCCCATCGCCAAGAAAGCTGGTCTAAACTTTGGGACTACGGCCATGGGCCCGGGTGTCATCAACAGCGCGAACACGGCCATCGGCCGGGCGCTGCGGCTGTGCCTGATCAATATCGGCTACTGCAACGCCGGGGCGGGAGACCCCAACTTCGTCGGCCTGCCGTCCAAGTTCGGGATGTGCATCGCCGAGAACGAAGAGGTCAGTCCCTGGCAGCCCTACCATATGGATATGGGGTTCCAGCGAGACGAGAGCGCGGTCACCGTTGTCACCGTCACCGGTCCGACGACGGTCATCGATTCCACTTCCCGGTCCCATGAGGACACCCTGAATAACATCGCCTCGATGATGTTCTACAAGAACGCCGGCGCCGGAGGCTGGATTAGGGGTTGGCAGTCCGCCCAGGTCGGCCACACCAACAAGAGAGTGCCCTATCAGGGCCCCTACCATCCCATCATCCTCAGCCCGTCTCGCGCCGTCATCATGGCCGAGGCCGGGATGAGCAAGCAGGACGCCCAAGCCTGGCTCCACGAAAAGTGCCGTATTTCCGTACAAGACGCCATCGGCGCCCGAGGAGTTCCCAAGGACGCCGACGGCAAGTGGCTGAACCATCCCGAGCTTCAACACCTGGAGGAAGACCCCAAGGCGACCATCCCCGCGTTGGAAAGCCCGGAGCAATACCTGCTCTTCGTCACCGGCGGTTCAACCCACTACGCCCACTTCTTCTACGGTACTTATGGGATAGCTACGGTGGCGGTGGAAGACGTTTAGTTAGTACTGTTACTAGATAATTTTGATGAATCAACCTGCACCCCCTCTCTAACTCTCCCCCGTAAAGGGATCGAGGACAAATCCCTTCCCCCTTTACGGGGGGAGGTTAGGATGGGGGAGATTTTTATCGGTCACAATTAACTAGATGCTGTGTCAAATTGAAGTAAGAAGCGCACAGAAAAACGCCTGTAGACTATAAATTCCCCGCCGCCTCGCCTGACCGAGGACCATCACAACGGAGGATCAACCATGCCCATAGGAGACGCCGCCTGGCTGGCGCAGACTCAGGAAGCCACTTTGGAGCCGGAGTTGCCCATCTGCGACCCGCACCACCACCTGTGGACGCACCGGCCCGAGCCGCTGGCGTACCAGGAATACCTGTTGCCGGAGTTGGCGGCGGACATCAACAGCGGCCACAACGTCCGCTCCACGGTGTTTATCGAAGTCAGGGCCGAATACCGGACGGACGGTCCCGAGGAGATGCGGCCGGTGGGCGAGGTGGAGTTTGTTCAGAAGATCGCCGATGAAAGCGCCAGTGGCGCCCACGGACCGGGCCGGGCCGCCGCCGCAATCATCGGCAAGGCCGACTTGAAGATGGGCGAGGGAGTGCGGCCGGTCCTCGAAGCGCTCCAGGCCGCCAGCCCCAACCGTTTTCGAGGCGTCCGCCACTCGGTGGGTTGGGACTCCAGCCCCGACGTGGTGGACCGGGAGATACGGGGCGTCCTGGGCTCCGACGGTTACCGCGCCGGCGCCAGAGTCATGGCCCAGATGGGGTTAGTGCTGGAAAACTCCCTGTACTTCCCCCAATTGGATGAGTTGGCCGATTTCGCCAACGCCGTGCCGGATCTAACCATTGTGCTGAACCATGTCGGCGGGCTGCTACGGGTGGGTCCTTACGCCAACCGGGATGACGAGGTGCTCGCCGAGTGGCGCAGGGGAGTGGCAACCGCAGCCAAATGTCCCAACATAATCATGAAGCTGGGCGGCGTGGGACAGGCGCGGTACGGGTACGATTGGGCGGGTCGAGATGTCCCAGTCGGGTCGGAGGAGCTGGCCGGTACGCTGGCGCCCCTCATGAATCACTGCATCGAACAGTTCGGCGCGGACCGTTGCATGTTCGAGAGCAACTTCCCGGTGGACAAGATATCCTACTCGTACAACGTCATTTTTAACGCCTTCAAGCGGCTGTCCCAAGGATACTCAGCCTCGGAACGAGCCGCTATGTTCCACGATACCGCCAAGCGGGTTTATTCGATCGACGTTTAGCCCACTAAGTTCAGTCTTCGAGCACCACCACGGCTTGTATCACCGGGCTCAGATCTCGATGGTGGTGTCCCTTGCCGTGGATGTCTTCCATGAGGCGGGCGTCTCCGGGGCCGAATATCTGTTTGCTCCCGTCGCTCAACTCTAACTCCACCTCACCCCGCAAATGGATGATTAGCCTTCGCTCGGTCAGCGGATGGAAATCCATCAATCGCAGTTCGGGAAACTCGTGTATTCCAACCTGGGCGACATGCATCAATGCTTTCAACTCGGGATAATTGGCCAGATCGACTTCTTCGATATGACTTTCCCCATCATCTGTGGGGTAGACACGGTATATGCTCATACGAAACCTCTCTCCTGTTGTTTTATATCCGAATATTTCAGTTGTCGCGGCTTGAAACCAGTGCCGCGTAAACTTTCTCCGCCGTGATGGGTAGTTCGAACAAGTGGACACCTGCAGCATCGGCGACTGCGTTGGCGATGGCGGCTGCCGTGGCATTGTTAGCCAATTCTCCGATGGCCTTCGCTTGATACGGTCCCTCTCCGCCGCCGGTATGCACCAGAACCGTCTCCAGGGGCGGGATGTCCGACATCGTGGGCAGCTTATAATCTCCTAGACTGCCGTTAAGGACCTGACCATCCTCGGTCACTAACTCCTCAGTCACTGCCAGGCCGAGACCCGTTACGAATCCGCCGTCGATCTGTCCCTGATGCGCCAGCGGGTTGATGATGGTGCCCACGTCATGGGCGGTGACCACTCGGATCACTTTTACCTGACCGGTTTCCCGGTCCACTTCCACCTCGGCTACCTGAGCGCTGAAGTACATGACATCTTCCGGCTGCGGGGCATCGTGCTCGACGGTGATCGTCAGGGGGAGGTTGGCTCCGTCTTGGATCGCCTGCCGCATCTGCTCACAGGCCTTCATCACCGCTTGACCTTCGGTGTAGGTAACTCTGCTGGCCCGGGGGCCTTCGTCGAATGGCGTGCTGTCGGTGTCGCCCTGGCTCACGCGCACCTGGGACAGCGGCACCCCCATCTCGTTGGCGACCATCTGCTGCTCGATGGTGTGAGTACCCGTGCCGACGTCCACCGTGGGACTGAGGACGGTGAATGCGCCGTCGGCCTCGGCGGTCAATACGGCCCCCGCTGCGCCGCCGCCTATCTGACGGCCGAAGATGGCGACTCCCTTGCCGCGGCCCGGTCCAGCATTTGGCTCTCCCCAACGGCTCGCTTCCAGGGCGGCTTCCAATACTGGACGGACGTCCGCCACGCGCAAGGGCCGGCCCACGGCGTCCTCATCGCCCGGATCGACGAGGTTTATCCGCCGGAACTCAGCCGGGTCCATCCCCAATTCCTGGGCCAGCAGGTCGGTGTGACATTCCAGGGCGAAGGTGTATTGGTGAGCCCCCGGCGCTCTGAAGTATCCACCAGGCGTGGTATTGGTGCACACCTGCAGAAATTCGAAGGACGTATTGGGTATCCGGTATCCTCCGCCGACGTAATGGGATGTGGAGAGAAACGACCGGGGCTTCATGGCTCCATAGGCTCCGCTGGCGTGGACCGTTCGGACTTCACGGGCGGTCAGATGCCCATCCCTGGTCATTCCCGAGCGAATCGTTACGAAGGTGGGATGGGTGGGATTGCTGGCGGTGAGTTCTTCCCAATAGCTCATCACGATCTTCACCGGACGCTCGGTCATCTTCGCCAGCAGGTAGGCGACGGGAAGGTCGCGAGTGTCTCCCTTTCCGCCAAAGTCTCCCCCCACCGAGACGACATTCACCCGGATATCCTCGTCCTGCAAGCCCATCGCCTGAGCCAGTTGCAATCGCGCCCGGAATGGGGCTTTGCTGGAACTCCAGGCTTGGATTCGGCCGTCATCGTCGATGTATATGACGCTGGCGAAGGGCTCAAGGTAGCCCTGGTGACGGCTGGGGACGGAAAAGGAGTGTTCCAAGACGACATCGGCCTGGCGGAACCCCTCGGCCAGATCGCCTTTTTCCCAGGCGAGGCGGGTTTGGCCGTTGTGCACGTCCGTTGCGAGAACGTCAAGAGGCGCGCCGTGGTAGGACGCGATATCGTCATGGATGAGGGGAGCATCCGGTTTCATGGCCTCCATGGGGTCGAAGACCGCCGGCAGCAACTCGTAGTCGACCTCAATCAATAATATCGCTTCTTCGGCGGCTTCAAGGGTCTCCGCGGCCACCGCCGCCACACGGTCGCCGATGTAGCGAACCTTATCCCAACAAAGAACGGGCATGTCCCGAAGGACCTTGCCCATCAAGTGACCGGGGGCGTCCTGTCCCGTCACCACGGCCTTTACGCCGGGGACGCTCCAGGCTGCGGAGGCATCGATGCTAAGGATGCGCGCGTGGGGATGGGGACTGCGCAGAATCTTGCCCCACAGCATTCCGGGTAGATCCACGTCGGCGGCGTAGCGCGTTCGTCCCGTGACTTTTGCCGGTCCCTCGATCTGAGGAACCGGCGCACCGATGATGGTTGATTGCATGTTCATCTGCTCTCTACTTTGGTGTGATCTCGACAATCGTAACACGTAGAACGGATGGGTCAGCTGTTTCCGTACTTTTCGGACCACGAGGTTGGCTTACGCCTTCAGTATCTCTCGCCGGGACAGCACCCGCTCCATCAGAGGACGCATGCCCAGGTCACTGGAGATGGTCAGGGACTCGTCCAGTAGCGTGATGGCCTTAGCCCGGTCGCCTTCGCCACGACGCTCACGAAGAGAATCGGCGTAGTCGAAGCAAGTCCAGGCCAGTTCGGGCTGGTACTTGGCTTTGCGGCAGAACGCCAGCGCGTCCTGAAAGTGCCCGGCAGACTGGTCCAAGTGACCCATCGCTTAGGAAAGGATACCCAGCAGCCGGTCTACCGACGCAAACGTCCATATCATCGTGCCTTGATGGCTCGAAAAATAGCTATACTGCTCCGCTATCGCGGGCTGATCGCCTTTCTGCACGGCAAGAAATGCCAACCCGGCTCTGGCGTACATGACGTTAAGGGGTGCGACAGATTGGTTTGAGAGCACTGCCTCGGCTATCTCCAATCGGTAGGAGACACCGGTGATTCGGGCTATCGCGGCGATGGCCATGGACGCCCTGACGGACGCCTGGGATTGATCTGGACCGGCCAGGCGCATCGTCTCCAGGAGCCGCTCCAGGTAGACTTCGCCTTGCCCGGACTCCCCGGTTTGATGCTCCAACAGAACTCGGGGTGATAGGAGTATCGGATTTAAGGGTGAAACCTCCAGGCCCTGGTCGCTGTATTCACGGCCTGCTTCCCAGTCGCCTTCAAGGCACGACAGGGTTGTGATCGGCGCAAAGCCGATGCCGGCAAGCTCTCTGGGCGTCCTTCGACTCTGAGCCAGGTCTCGCATGACGGTCGTGTGGGGGCGGGCGGCGTTCAGATCACCCATGTGAAGCAGACTTATCGACGTCCAATAACGGGAATGGAGCTCAGACTGGGGAGTTTCAATGCTCGCGGCCAGTTCGATGGCCCGCAGCCCATTGTCCAAGCTTTCTTGCCAGTGGAAGTGTTGCCCGCTCACATCGGCCGTATAGGTTAAGGCCTGAATCTCCAGCGGCACATCCTCCTCTCTCCTGGCGATGGCGATCGCCCGCCCCAGCGCCTGTTGAGCCCCTTCATAGTCACGGTCCGCGGCCCCAAGAATCCCGCCGTAGCGGGAAAGGAGACGCCCTGCTTCGTGGGAATCGGCCGGTACCATGGCGAGAGCACGAGCCATGAGTTGGGCGACACCTGAGATTCGGTATGGCGGGGGCGCGATCGGGAATTCAGCCGCGGCCACCGCTTGGGCGACACTTCCCGCCCCGGCGTAGTATTCGAAGGCGCGGCTTAAGGCGTAAAACGCTTCAGAAAGCTTATGTCCAACGCCGGTGGCGGACTTGGCCCGGGCCAGTCCGAACAGCAGGGCCGCGGCCTCTTCGTCATTAGCCGGCTCTGGTCCGGATAGGTCTATGTCCCGGGCAACTAGTCCTCGCTCAGAATAATCCAGCGCGTCTTCGTAGCCATAGGAAGCCAACGCACGATCCCCGGCCAACAACGAATAATGTACTAACTTCTCTTTGCCTACAGCCGTCTGTGCCTCCCTAAAGTGATGAGCCAATTCGGCGGCGTGTGGTTCGACATCATCGCCGTAAATCTCTTCCAGGGTCTCCCCAATGGTGGCGTGGAGTCCCGCTTTCCTGGTCTGGGACATCTCTTCCGCGAATTTTTCTCGAACGAGGGCATGGGTAAACTGATAGCGGCCCCGGGGCAACTCCTCGATGAGCAATGCTGCCATCGCCTCCTGCAGCACCTCTCGGAGCCGGTCTTCAGACGTGTTCTCGACCAATGGGGCAATCAGGCTCGGCTCAAATTCCCGGCCGCTGACTGTCGCGATGGTCAGGATATCGTTGCATTCGTCCGACAGGCTATTAAGCCGTCGGCCAATCACGTCTCTGACACCCTTGGGAATACGGCCGATCCACGGTTCTAGC
>Ga0208391_1000933_pt1 | contig 14838 bp, 14 predicted proteins | sample Knorr_S23_td_Bot_FD_185612 | JGI IMG/M metagenome (GOLD analysis project Ga0208391, IMG submission 185612) | Marine microbial communities from Southern Atlantic Ocean transect - Knorr_S23_td_Bottom_ad_3770_LV_A (SPAdes) (version 2) | ecosystem: Environmental > Aquatic > Marine > Oceanic | place... | reverse complement strand
AATTATTGCTCCAGTTAAAGTTGCAAAATTTATCATTTTTTTTACATTATATTTTTCTTGGCAATACCAAAGAGCGTCAGCTAAAACAAGTCTTCCTTCTGCATCAGTGTTTAAAACTTCAATTGTTTGCCCAGACATAGATTTTACTATATCACTTGGTCTTTGAGCGTTAGCGCTAACCATATTCTCAACGGAACCAATTACACCAACAACATTCGACTTTGATTTTCTTAACGCTAAGGCTTTTATTACTCCTAAAACCAGTGCAGAACCCCCCATATCCATTTTCATTTCTTCCATTCCAGTAGAAGGTTTTAAAGAGTATCCACCTGTATCAAATGTAACTCCTTTTCCTACAAGCCCTAATGGAGGAGATTTTAAATTTGGATTACCATTCCATTCTAAAGTAATAAGTCTTGAAGGATTTGCACTACCCATTCCGACTCCTAAAAGTGCGCCCATACCAAGTTTTTTCATTTTTTTTTCATCTAAAATATTTACTTTTACATTAAGTTTTGATAATTCCTTAGCTCTTAAAGCAAGAGTAACGGGGTTTAATACATTTGGTGGTTCATGTAAAAGGTCACGCGCAAAAAATACACCTTCTGATACAGCTTTAAAATTTAAAAAAAATTTTTTAAATTTAACTGGATTAGAAGTAATAAAATCAATATTGGGTAAAGTATTATTATCGTCTTTTTCTTTCTTTTTTTTATACTTTTTAAATGAATATGATTTTAAACAAATACCTGAAGCAAAATTTAAAATAATATTGTCATAACTTACTTTTACTTTTTTTACATTGCCTACATAAATAGATATTTTTTTATATTTAAGATTCTCAAGATAAGGTAATAAAAGACCACCAAAATACTGAAAATTAAAGTCTTCAATTTTTGTTTCATCCCCTATTCCAATAAATAATATAGTGTTTTCTGCATGTTTATCGTTAATTGTTTCAATATGACAAATTTGACCCAAACTACCTTTAAATTTTTTTTTTGATAAACTATTTAAGACATTTTTTTTTATTTCTGAATTAGAAGAAATATTATGATATTTTAAATTTTTTTTATCTTTATTAATAAAAAAAATTTTAAAATTTGGTGAAATTTTTTTACTGGTAAAATTTACAATCATAAAATACAAATTAATATAGTTCTTATGTCGATAATATCCAATTATATTTTTAAACAAATAGGATCATATTTTATATATATAACAATTTTTTTTATAAGTTTAATATGGCTCGTCCTATCTTTAAAATTTATAGAATATGTAACTACAAATGGTTTGAATCTCAAAGATTTTATAAAAATGACTTCTTTACTATTACCTACTGTTATACCTTCTATAACACCAATAACTTTAACTTTAGCCTGTATTTTTGTTTATAATAAGCTTTCAAATGATAATGAGTTAATAATAATTAAATCATCTGGATTTAGTACATTGCAAATATTAAAACCTGCAATATTACTTTCATTTATCATTGGTTTGTTCAATTTATTTTTAAATTTATATTTTAGTCCTTTAAGTAAATCTATATTCAAAGAAAATCAAAATAATCTCAGAGAAGATATTGCACGTATAGCATTTAAAGAAGGAAGTTTTTCAAATCTTTTTCAAGATATAACTATATATATTGAAAAAATAATAGATAAAAATAATTATGAATATGTTTTTGTCTACGATAATAGAAATAAAAAAAATCCTGCAACATATATATCTAAACAAGCAGAATTAGTTCAGATTGATAATTCAAATAAAGTAATTTTAAAGGATGGTAATAGACAAGTTATTGATAAAAAGAATTCACAATTAAGTATTATTAAATTTAATGAATATGAGGTTAATTTAGATCTTTTATTTAAAGACATGAATAAAGAAAGAATTAAAGAACCGGAAGAAATGTTTTTAAGCGAATTATGGGATGATAAGCACAAAATAAGCGGTCGGTACGATTCAAGGCAGATTTCAAGTATGATTATTGAAGGACACAAAAGAATAATAGACCCTCTATATTGTATAATTTTTACATTAATAACTTTAACTTTTTTATTATCTGATAAATTAGTTCTGCAATCAGCATTAAAAAAAATATCTATTATTATATTTGTAATTTTTTTAATTGAAGTTTTCTATTTATCTTTACCTAATTTTATTGTAAAAAAATTTACATTATTGCCTATCATATACATTTTTCCGTTATCACTGCTTTTATTTTTAATTGTTTGGAATCTAAACAAAACTTATAAGAAATTTAAAAAATGAAAATTTCATCGTTTAATATTTTTGATAGAAAATTAGAAAAATATCTTTTTAAAAAATTTGTAAAAAATTTTATTTTTTTTATATCTATTTCGTTACTAATAGTTTTTTTAGTTGAGTTTGTAGAATTACTTAGAAGAACCTCTGAAAATCCTAATATATCATCGATGTTTTATGTACTTTATTTAGCCTTTTTAAAAATAACAGAGAGTATAGCTTTTATAATACCGATTAGTATTTTTGTAACGACAATGATAACGTGTCGTTCTTTTAATAGACATAGAGAAATGGTTATAATTCAAAATGCCGGCCTACATTCTTTTAGAATTCTATATCCATTCATTATTTTTACAATACTATTCTGTGCAATTTATTTTACTATTCTTAACCCATTTTTATCACACGCATCTAACTCATATCAAAAAATTGAACAGGAGATATTTAGAGGCAAACTGAGTAAAACTTCGATTAGTAAATCTGGTATTTGGTTAAGACAAGGATCTGAAAATAATAAAATTGTAATAAGAGCAGCAAATTTTTTACCAACAGAAAGTTTATTTAAAGATACAACTTTTTATATTTATACAAAAAAAAACAATTTCATTGAAAGAATAGATGCTGAAAGTGTTCAACTCGAAAAAAACTTTTGGGTTATGAAAAATGTTATAATAAATAAGCCAAATAAAAAAGTAGTAAAAATAGATGAATATACTCTTAAAACAAATTTAACAATTAAAAAAATCGAGGATAGTTTTCTAGATCCTCAAAGTTTGTCAATTTGGAAAATCCCAGACTTTATAGTGCTACTTAAAGAGTCTGGATTTTCAGCCACTAAACATCATATATATCTTTATAAAACAATTTGTTTACCTCTATATTTAATTGGTTTAATACTCATTGCTGGTTCTTTTACAATTAAATTTACAAAAACTAAGGCAAGAACCTTCTTTTTAGTATTAACTGGAATTGTAATTGGTTTCTTGATTCATATACTCTCAGAAACCATATATTCCCTTGGGATTGCTAATAAATTACCTACATGGCTTGCATCTGTATCGCCATCTATTATAACTATTATGGTAGGGGGTTTTTTTGTAATTCATTTCGAAAAAATAAATTAAAAAATGAAAAAAACAATTTTATTACTTTTCTTTATAATTTTTTTATTTAATAAAAATCTTTTATCAAAAGATAATGTACCCTTTATTTTAAATGCGCAAAAAATAGTAAATAATCATAATGAATCAAAAGTGATAGCAACAGGGGCTGTTGAAGTTATTCAAGGTAAAGAGGTACTTAGGGCTGATTATTTAGAATTTGATAAAATAAAAAATAAGGTATATGCAAAAGGAAATGTTAGCATTTTAGATGAAGACGGTGTTGTTTATTTTGCAGATTATGCTGAAATTGATAAAGACTTTAAAAATGGTCTTACAAAAAATATTTCCATACTTTTTCCAGATAATTCTAGAATGGCTGCATCAAGAGGTGAAAGATTTAAGGGGCAAATTTCTAGATTAAAGAAAGCTTTGTACACGGCTTGTAACTGTGATGATCCTAATAAAAAACCAACTTGGCAAATTAAAGCATCTGAAGTTGTTCATGATTCAAAAAGAAAAAAAATAAGTTATAAAAATGCTTTTTTTGAATTTCTTGGGTTTCCAGTAGCGTACGCACCATATTATTCTCATCCAGATCCAAGTGTAAAAAGACAAAGTGGTTTTTTATTTCCAAGTTATACATCAAACTCAGAATTAGGTACTATTGTTAGTACCCCATATTATTATGCTCTTTCTCCTTATAAAGATCTTACAATAGAGCCTATGTATATCAGTAATCAAAGACCTTTAGTGTATGCTCAATACAGACAAAGATTTAAAAATGGGGAATTAAATATAGAAAGTAGTTTTACTAATGCTGACAGAAGAACAAGAGTTAAAACATTCTCGAATAAAAATAGAGGGCACCTTTTTATTGATGGAAGATTTGATCATAATGATTTTTGGAGATATGGGTTTAATGTTAAACGTGCCACTGATGATACTTATTTATCAAGATATATGTTTGAAGGAGCTACCGATAGACTCCAATCAGACTTTTTTATAGAAGGTTTTGATGATAGAAATTACTTCTATGCTACAGGAATAGCAACACAAGTTCAATCAAGTGCATATCAAAGTAGTAAAGCGCCACTGATTTTACCATCAATTAATTATAACTATCAGAGTAAAAAAACTAAAATTGGTTTTGTTGATTTTAATGCAAATTTTTTATCTTTAACACGCCGTCAAGGAGCTGATATAAGAAAAATTTCTTTACAACCAATTGTTACATATCCATTTCAAGACAATTTTGGAAACAGATTCAAATTTGAAGCTAAAACAACTTTATCTTCATATATGTTAAGTCATGTTCAAAGAACTGGTAAAAATGATTTTAAAGGAATTAAAAATAGAGTACATCCTGAATTGCTTTTTGGATGGGATCTTCCTTTACAAAAAATACAAAATAACTCAGTATTCTTTTTAAAACCCCAAGCCGCAATAATTTTAGCACCAAATAGAGGTGGAAATGAAGATATACCTAATGAAGACAGCGATAGCTTTGAATTTAGTGAAACTCATTTATTTAATTCAAGTTTATATCCAGGAGACGATAAATTGGAAAAATCAAATCAAAGAATAGATTATGGTTTAAATTTTTCTGTTAAATCTAAAAAGAAAAATATTAATTCTGATTTTTTTATAGGTCAAAGTTATAGATTTAGAAAAAATCATAATTTTGGTGTTGAATCTGGATTAGATGATAAGTTATCTGATTTAATAGGAAAAATAGGATTTGGATTTGGAGAGAATCTTAATTTATCATACAGATTTTTACTTAACAAAGATGCGTTGTTTTCCACTAGAAGAGATCAATTTACTGTTTCAACAAAAGTTTATAATAATGATATAGCTCTAAATTATATCTATTTAGAACCAACTACAGGAATTTCAGATGAAAGAGAGGAACTTGATCTTTCAATCACACATGCTTTTAATGATAATTATTCTTTAAGGTATTCAATAAAAGAAGATTTAACAAGTTCTGGAGGATTGCTAGGACAAAGTTTAGGATTAACATTTACGAATGAATGTTTTACTACTGTAATAGGTTTAAATAGATCATATTATTTAGATAGAGAAATTAAACCAAATGATACGTTTATGATCACTTTTATTTTTAAAACACTTGGATCTGTTGCCACTGGAAGAAATATTTCTAATTAATGAGTTAGTAAATAAGAAAATTAAATGAATTTAATAAAAAAAATATTTAATAAGTTTTTTTTATTAAAAATTTTTTTTGCCATAGTTATTTTTTCTAAATTAGTTTTAGCAAATAATGATAATGAAACTAATACGCCAATTTTAAAAAGACTTCCTACTAGTATATTTGCAACAATTAATAATGAGCCAATATCAATATATGACATAATACAAAGATCTAATTTGTTTAGTGTTTCAGCTAAAATTCCTATAAATGAAGAATTTGAAATTAGAATCCTACCAGATTTAATATCAGGCTACATAGATGAAGTAATACAAATGCAAGAAATGAAAAAAGAAAATATATTTGTGTCTGATAATCAAGTCAAAGAAATGGTTTTACAAATTGAAAAAGAAAATGGTTTCAAAAAAGGTAAATTAAAAGAATTTTTAAAAAAAAATAAAACTGAAATATCTATCTTAGAAAAACAAGTGACTGCTAATATTGGATGGAGACAATTAATAGCAAATAAATTTAGAAATAAAATAGCAATACAAGATGCAGAAATTGAAACGATACATAAAAAATTAAAATCTAATGTTGGAAAAGAAGAATTATTTATTGAACAAATATTTCTTTCGTTTGAAAATAATAAAGAAAATGAAGTATTAAAAAAAATTAATAATCTTTATGAACAAATATTTAAAGGCGGAAATTTTGGATTAATAGCAAAACAATTTTCAGATAGTTTTGGTGGAAAAATTGGAAAAATAGGATGGATACCAGAGACTAATTTAGATATAAAAATTATGAATGAAGTAAAAAAATTAGAAATTAACAAATATTCAAAACCATTAAAAGGTGAAAATGGGTATTTTATAATTAAAGTGCTTAATAAAAGAATAATAGGAGAAGAAATAATCAGTCAAGTATCCTTATTTAGATTTAAACTTATTACAATTAATGAAGAAATAAATTTATTAATGAATAAAATCAAAAATTGTAATGAATTAGAAGATTTTTCAAAAAAATATGCTTCAGTCGATTCAGGATCACTAGGAATGTTAAATTATGATGAATTATCTAATAATTTAAAATCTACAATAAAAAAAATGGATAAAAATGAAATAAGTGATCCTTTAAAATTTGGTTCTGAAGAATTTAGAATAATGATATGTGATATAAAAAAAAAAAAACCTATTATACCTAGCAAGTTTAAAATTAGAGATATTTTAACAAATAAAAAACTAGATACAATTGCCAGACAATATATGTCAGAGTTACGAACAAAGGCAGTAATTGATATAAGAATTTAAAAAAATGAAAAAAAGAATTGTTACTGGAATAACTATGGGGGAACCTGCAGGTATTTCATCTGAAATAACATTAAAAATTTGGAAAAATCATAGAAAAAAGATAGAACCTTTTATATTTTTTGGCGATCCTATTCATTTATTAAAAACTAGCTCAAAGTTAAAATTTAAAATTCCTATAAAGATAATTAAAGAAATTAATGAATGTTTTAAAGTTTTTAAAAATTATTTACCAGTTTACAAAATAAAATTAAATCAGAAAGTAAAATTTGGTTATCCATCAGTTAAAAATGCTAATAAAATACTAACTTCCATTGATGTAGTAGTAAAATTTGCTTCTAAAAAAAAAATTTCATGTATTGTAACAAATCCTATTGAAAAAAATATTATAAAAAAAAAAAAAAAATCTTTTGATGGTCATACTTTTTATATTGCAAAATTATTAGATGTGAAAAAACCGGTAATGTTATTAACATCTCCTAAAATAAGTGTTGTTCCAATAACGCAACATTTATCTTTAAGTAAAGCATTGAAATCTATAAATAAAAACGCGATAGTATCAACAACTAAGATAACTAATAAATATTTGAAAATTTTTTTCGGAAAAAAAACTCCAAAAATTGCAATTGCAAGTTTAAACCCACATGCTAGCGATGGAGGAATTTTTGGTAGCGAAGAAAAAAAAATTATTATACCTGCAATTAAAATAATTAAAAAAGAAAATATTGATGTTTTTGGTCCTTATCCAGCAGATACAATCTTTAATAAAAAAATTTCAAAAAAATTTGATGTAATTATTTGTATGTATCATGATCAAGCAACTATACCAATTAAAACACTTGATTTTGAGAATGGAGTTAATGTAACTCTCGGCTTACCAATCATAAGAACTTCTCCAGATCATGGTACAGCATTAGACATAGCAGGAAAAGGAGTAGCGTCAGAAAAAAGCTTATATGCCTCAATTAAAATGTCTCAATACATTGCAAAAAAAAGAAAATTGTGGATACAATAAAACAAATCATTGATAAGTTTAGTTTAATTTCAAAAAAATCCCTTGGACAAAACTTTATACTTGATGAAAATATAACTGACAAAATTGTAAGATTCTCAGATATAAAAGACCAATTTGTTCTAGAAATTGGTCCAGGACCCGGTTGTTTAACAAGATCTTTAATAAAAGCTGGTGCAAAAAAAATTATTGCTGTAGAAAAAGATTCAAAGTGTGTAGATATTATAAATTATCAAAAAAAAATTTTTTTAAATAAAGTTATGTTAATTGAAGGGGATTTTTTAAAAGATTATGTTTTTAAAAAAATTTTAAAAGAAGTTAGTAAACATAAAAAAAAAATTATTATTGTTTCAAATCTCCCATATAAAACATCAATTCCGATACTTGCAAAAATTTTAAAAAATAGAGTTTTTTTTCAAAAATTAATTTTAATGTTTCAAAAAGAACAAGCAGAAAGAATATTGGCTAAAAAAAATAAAAAAGATTATGGACGAATTTCTGTTTTAGCTCAATGGCTATGCAATATAGAAAAAAAAATGCATTTATCTCCAAATTATTTTTTTCCAAAACCAAAAGTAAATTCTTTGATTTTAGAATTTAAATTTAAAAAAAAAATTAAGAAAGTAAATAATGAAAATTTACTTACTGAACTAATAAAAAAATGTTTTAATCAAAGAAGAAAAACTATTAAAAATAACTTAAAAAAAACAATAAATTTTTCAGATCAAATATTATTAAATTGTAAAATTAATCCAAATAAAAGAGCTCAAGAACTAGATTTTAGTGATTTTATTAATCTATCTAATTCTTTTAGTAAAAATATGAAAATCTTATAAAGATCTAACTTTTTTAAGAATCAAAGTTTGTTTTTGATTAATTATTCTTTCTGCTTCTAAAATTGATTTAATTTTTTTTACAGTCTCTGTTAAATTTTTATTTATTAAAACATATTTATATTCCCTCCAATGACTTAATTCCATTTTATAAAATGATAGTCTTTGTTTAACTATGTGAGCAGGATCTTGGGCTCTTTTTTTTAATCTTCTAATTAATTCTTTTTTTGAAGGAGGTAATATAAAAATGCTGACAACATCTTTTCCTAGTTTTTTTTTTATTTTTCTAGATCCTTGCCAATCAATATCAAACAAAACATCTTTTCCTTTATTATTTATTTTTTTAACTTTTATTAAAGAAGTTCCGTAATAATTATTAAAAACTTTTGCCCATTCTATAAAATATTTTTTTTTCTTTAATTTCTTAAATTCTTTTACAGAAACAAAATTATAATCTTTGCTATTTTTTTCTAATGTTCTTTTTTTTCTAGTTGTATATGAAATAGATAACTCAATATTTTTATTATTTTTTAAAAGTTTTTTTGCTAGAGTTGTTTTACCCGCACCTGATGGAGAGGATAAAATGATAAATAAACCCTTTTTCCTAGTTTTCATACTTTTGATTGTTTACTTGTTTTAATTTATCAACATTTTCTAAATGTGTTTTATAATCTGATGAAAAATTATGTCCTCCTTTACCATTTGAAACAAAATATAATAAATCGCCTTTACTAGAATTTGTTACTGCGAGGATAGATTCTCTTCCTGGGTTACATATTGGACCTTTTGGAAGCCCACGATTTAAATAGGTATTAAAATCTGATTTATGATTAAGATCCTTTTTTTTTAATTCTTTTTTTTCTATTCCCAATTCTTTTTCTATACCATAAATTACACTTGGATCCGATTGTAGTTTCATACTAAGTCTTAATCTATTTAAAAAAACTTGGGCAATCTTTGATTTTTCATAACTTAAAGATGTTTCCTTTTCTATTAATGATGCAAGAGTTAATACATCGTCATAATTATTGAGGCCTAGATCTTTATCTCTATTTTCCCAAGCATTAATTAGCGTTGATATCATTTTTTTTTTCATAGTATCTATAATTATATTAAAATTTGTCCCATAAGCATAAAAATAAGTACTTGGAAAAAGTGTTCCTTCTTTAATTATTTTTTTGGATTTTTTTTCATCTATAACAATACCCTCTTTTTTTTTTATAATCTCAACTATTTCTTTTGAAGTTAAACCTTCAGGGATAGTAATTCTTCTTTGATAAGCATCGCCTATTTTAATTTTTTTTATTATTTGAAAAATATTATTATTATAAAATTTATATTCACCTGCCTTTAATTTTTTTTCAGCTAGAGTTAAGCGAATAATAAATTTAAAGAAAAATTTGTTATCAATTATTTTTTCTTTATATAAATTTTTTGTTATATGATTTAAAGTCTGATTAGGTTTAATAAAAAAAGTGTGGGTATATTCATATTTTTTTATTACTAAATCAAAAATTAACAAAAAAAATAAAAAAAAATATAAAAAAAAAATATATATATATTTTTTTATTAAATACATATTTTTCATTTTTTTAAATTGATTTAAAAATTAAAGATGCATTTGTACCACCAAATCCAAAAGAGTTTGATAGTACACAATCAACTTTATGGTCTATAGAATTTAAAGGTATTAAATCTAAACCTTCTGCCTCAGAGATAGGAGACACTAAATTTAAAGTAGGAGGTAACACTCTATTTTTTATTGAAAGCATTGAATATATTGACTCAACGCTTCCAGATGCGCCTAATAAATGCCCAATCGAAGATTTCGTTGATGACATTTTTACTTTATCTAAATTTTTAGAAAAAATTTTTTTAATACATCCTACCTCAACTTTATCACCTACTTGTGTTGAAGTACCATGGGCATTAATATAATCTATATCCTCGGGGTTTTTTTTTGCATCATTTAATGCTGATAATATGCATTTTTCTGCTCCATTACCATCTTCAGGAGGTGACGTAATGTGATGTGCATCTCCACTAGATCCATAACCTATTATTTCAGCCAAAATATCAGCATTTCTTTTTTTTGCATGTTCATATTCTTCTACAATTAACACACCTGCTCCATCCCCCATTACAAATCCATCTCTATCTTTATCAAAAGGTCTGGAAGCTTTTTTTGGTTCATCATTAAATTTTGTTGATAAGGCTCTTAGAGCACAAAAACCGGCCATACCAATCCTAGAAATTGCTGCTTCTGCTCCTCCAGCAATCATTACATCGGCTTTGTCTAATTGAATTAATCTGAAGCAATCCCCTATAGCATGTGCACCTGAAGCACAAGCGGAAACTGTTGAATGATTGGGTCCTTTAAAATTGTATTTAATTGAAACTTGTCCTGATGCCAAATTGATTAAACTTGAAGGAATAAAAAAAGGACTTATTTTTTTTGGGCCACTTTTTTCTAATAAAATAGAATTATCATATATAGTTGAAAGACCCCCAATACCAGAGCCTATAATTACTCCAGACCTAGATGCTTTCTTATCGTCATTTACAACCCAGCCAGAGTTTTTAATTGCTTCTTCAGTTGCTATTAATGAATAAAGTATGAATTTATCCATTTTTCTTTTATCTTTTTCGCTGAAATTATTATCAATTATTTCATCTTGGATTACACCGCCAACTCTTGAGGATAAATCATCTGTTTTAAAAGAATCAATTAAAGATATACCCGATGTAGCAGAGATTAATTTTTTCCAATTGTCATTTATCCCACAACCAAGTGCGGTTATAATCCCCATTCCGGTTACAACAACTCTTCTCATATTACCTAATTAAGAAGTTTTATTTTTAATAAGGTCTATAGCATCTTTAACCGTTATAATCTTTTCAGCTGATTCATCTGGTATCTCACATTTAAATTCTTCCTCAAAAGCCATTACAAGTTCGACTTGATCCAGACTATCAGCTCCTAAATCTTCAATAAATTTTGCGTTTTCTGTAACTTTGTCTTCTTTTACACCAAGATGATTGGTAATAACTTTTTTTATTCTACTAACAACTTCTTCTGACATTTGATAATTCCTTAAAAAAAAAATATTAATAAACTATAATAATTAAACCATTAACATTCCACCATTAATATTAACTGTAGAACCTGTTATAAAAGAAGCTTTTTCATCAGTCAAGAACGCAACACAATTAGCAACATCATCGGGCTTACCAACATTCCCAACAGGTATTTTTTTTAACATAATTCCTTTTTGTTCATCGGACAAAGCTTCTGTCATTGGACTTTCAATGAATCCAGGCGCGATACAATTAACTGTTATTCCTCTTGAAGCGAATTCTAATGCTAAAGATTTATGTAGTGCAATCATACCAGCTTTTGAGGCAGCGTAATTAGCTTGTCCAATATTACCACCTAACCCAATAATGGAGCTTATGCCTATAATTCTTCCCCATTTTTGCTTTAACATAGATTTTATAGCTAGTTGAGATAACTTAAAAGTTGCTGAAAGATTTATATTTATTACTTCGTTCCATTCCTCCTTTGTCATTCTGATACTCAAAGCGTCTTTATTAGTTCCTGCATTATTAACTAAAATATCAACTGATTTAAATTTTTTAATTGATTGTTCAAAAAGATTACCAATTTCTTTATCTTTGGAAAGATCAGCAATTAAACCTATGCAATTTGACCCTAGTTTTTTTTTTAAATCATCAATTTTTTTCTTATTTGTACCAGTTAGTATTACGTTAGCACCCAATGATGAGAGTTTTTTTACAATAGATCCACCAATTGCCCCTGAAGCACCTGTTACTAAAGCAGTTTTATTTTTTAATCTTAAATCAGTCATAAAATTATTATTCTAGATTATCCATATCCCCTGGATTTTGTATAGAAAAACATTCAATATTTTTTGTTATTTTTTTAACTAATCTACCTAAAACATTACCTGGCCCAATTTCAAAAATTTTTTTTACACCACTATTTTCCATTAATATAATTGTTTCACGCCATTTAACAGTCTTTGTAATCTGTTGTGATAATAATGACTTAAATTCCAAACTATTTTTGCAAGGAATTGCTTTTACATTTGAAATTACTGGTATTTTGCATTGATTAAATGAAATCTTATTTATTTCTGTGTCCATTTTTATAGCAGCTTCTTCCATCAACATACAATGGAATGGGGCACTTACTTTTAAATCAATTGCCAATTTAGCTCCATTATTTTTTGCAATTGATTTAAATGAATCTACAGATTCTTTATTGCCACTAATAACAACTTGGCCTTCGGAATTATCATTAGCTATTTCACAAACCCCTTCTTTTTTAAAATCTTTAAGAATTTTTTCTATTTCATTTATTTTTAATCCTATAATTGCTGTCATTTTACCTTTTCCACTTTTATCAGATTTGTTCATCAATTCGCCCCTATATTTTACTAATTTTACTACAGACTCGAAATCTAGAACTCCTGATGCATAAAGAGCAGTATACTCACCAAGAGAATGGCCTGCTATAAATTGACAGAAATTACTTAAATCTATTTTTTTTTGAGATTTTATTACTTCTAAAATTGCAATACTAACAACTAAAATTGCGGGTTGGGCATTATTAGTTTTTGTTAAAAAATCCTCAGGTCCTTTAAAAATTATATTTGATAATGGTTCTTTTAAAATTTTATCTGTTTCATTGAAAATTTTTTTTGCTTCAGAATAATTTTTATACCAATCATAGCCCATTCCAACATATTGAGAACCTTGTCCTGGAAAAATTATTGAATTCATAACTTAAAAAAAAAAATAGTTTATGTTGATGTTTAAACTATTTTGGAGTAAAAAAAGCTTATTTTTAAAATATATATTATAAAAAAATTATGTCACTATATGAATTAGTTTTTATTGCTAGACAAGAAATTTCCCCAGTTCGTGCTAAGGAGTTGGCAAAAAAGGTAATTGATTTTATAACAACAAAAGGTGGAAAAATAAAAAAAGAAGAATATTGGGGCTTTAAAAGTCTTGCTTATCAAATAAAAAAAAATAGAAAGGGGCATTATGTTTTCTTTATACTAGATGCTTCAGGGGTAGCAATTCATGAGTTAGGCTCACAAATCAAGCTTACACAAGATATAATTAGACATTTATTTATAAAAATTAAAGAAAAAGATTTTGATAAAAAACCAACAAAAATGATCGAAGAAAACGAGGATGGAAAATAACACAATAATGATTGAATTACAAAAACAAGATCTAAAAACTGATAAAAGACCATATAATTTTAAAAAAAGATCTTGTCCATTATCTATAACTGGCGCACCAAAAGTTGACTACAAAAACATAAAGCTTTTAAAAAAATTTATGTCAGAAAAAGGAAAAATACTACCTAGTAGAATAACTTCTGTTTCTACAAAAAAACAACGAGAACTATCTAAAGCAATTAAAAGAGCAAGATTTTTAGCTCTTTTACCCTATGTAAATAAATAATATGGAAGTAATTTTAATTGAAAATATAGAAAAGTTAGGAAAAGTAGGAGATGTTGTTAAAGTTAAAGATGGTTATGCAAGAAACTATCTTATACCCAAAAAAAAAGTTCTTCGTGCAAATAAAGAAAATTTAAAAGTTTTTGATGAAAAAAAGTCTGTAATTGAGGCTGAGGAAAAAAAAAGAAAAGAAAAATCAGAAGAAATTGCAAAAAAAATCAAAAATTTAGAAATAATAATTATAAGAAATGCTGCAGAAAATGGTCAATTGTATGGTTCTGTTACATCTAAAGATATTGTTAAAGAAATTCTGTTGCTAAATAAAATCGAACTTTTAAATGAACAAATTAATTTAAAAAAAACTTTAAAATCGATAGGGGTATATGAAGTTGAGATTTCTGTTTATACTGATTTAAAAATAAAAATTTTGGTAGTTGTTGCAAAAACAAAAGAATTAGGATTGAAACAAATTAAAGAATTTAAAAGTCCAAAAAAAATAAAAAAAATTCAAAAAAAAGAAGATGTAGATAATAAAAAAAATGAAACTGAAGAAAAAACTGAACTTAACACAAAAGATTTGATTAGTGAAATTGAAAAAAAAGAAGAAATTACTATAAAATCATCAAAAACTAAGGAAAAAAAACCAATAACAAAGAAAAAA
>Ga0208391_1000927_pt1 | contig 14906 bp, 14 predicted proteins | sample Knorr_S23_td_Bot_FD_185612 | JGI IMG/M metagenome (GOLD analysis project Ga0208391, IMG submission 185612) | Marine microbial communities from Southern Atlantic Ocean transect - Knorr_S23_td_Bottom_ad_3770_LV_A (SPAdes) (version 2) | ecosystem: Environmental > Aquatic > Marine > Oceanic | place... | reverse complement strand
CCCATTAAGAGCCCTTTCCAGGATGGTCACTATATTTACACTGTGATTGCCGGTTCCGGGTCAGGCACCAGTTCAGTTTCACCGATCCTCTTTATAGCGGATCTTGAAAGCGCAAAAAACTTTAACAAAAAACTTCAACCGTAAATAACCATTAACAACCCCAGTTACTTTGAAGCACACCACAACCAAAGGAAAAAACAACAAGGAGTCTAAAATGACTAACTCTAATAACACTAAAGGATTTACCCTGATCGAATTGATTATGGTCACAATCATACTCGGTATTCTAGCTGCAGTGGCGATCCCAAGATATCTGACATCCATCACGAAAGCTGAAGAAGCTGCCGAAGATGCAGTGATCTCTTCGATCACCGCTGGCCTGGAAAGCTATGCCACAGAACAATTGATGGCCAATGGCCGTCGATCCTGGCCCGATAATCCATGGGAAGGACTGCAAACCAAGCCTGCTGGCTATGCGACTACAAATGCTGATGCTTCTGGGGATGGAGAGTGGCGGTTTACAACAGGCACAGCAAACATCACCCATCAGCGGGGAGACAACACAGTACATCACTGGGATTACACTAAAGGAACCCAGACCGGCGCCAGTGCAGCTCCTGGAAGCATGGGTGCAAGAGAAGTAGGTGTTGGTAATTAATAATTCCTGATTGATCCTGTAGTTTCAAACACTTAAAAAAGCTAAAAAGGCTCCGGTATAACACCGGAGCCTTTTTAAATTCAGGACGAAAAACCGATATAATTTTGGGGTAATGAAAAATTTAATTCAACAATGGACAGATAGGGATGATGGTTTCACCCTGATGGAGCTGGTGGTCACACTAGCCATTTTGGGAATCTTGGTGAGTGCTTCCATTCCTGCTTATAACGGTGTGGCGGAACGGACGCAGGGAAAACGAAATGAAGTCAACATGCAAACGATCCGAGAAGTATTTTTCCATTATTTTTACCGGATGCACCAGGAAAGTGGCAGGACCGCCCACTTTCCTCCTGCACCCACGAATCAAACCCATGTAATGGATGATGAATGGGCCAGCACACCCATGGACTCCACCCTCTCCCCACAGGCGCCCAAACATTTGTTCTCCCAAGATGAAGTGCCCAAAAACGCCAATAATAATCCATTCAGGTATGAAACATGGATGGATACGGTCAGTGCCACAGGTGAGATCAGGCATTATATCAAGTTAGAAGACATCGATGAGGATAGTCCATCCTTCGCAAAAACCTTTACTTACTCGATTTAACCATGTATTCTTCCGGTCGTAAGTAAATTCCGGCCATGGAAAATCAAACTAAAACTAATTTAAAAAAATCAAGCGCTGGGTTTTCCCTCACAGAACTGATTATCGTTATTGTTCTGATTGGTATTTTTGGTGCCATGGCCATGACACGAACCCGAAGCGGTTTGACAACCATCCAGGTTCAAATTGCTATCGATCAAATAACCACTGACATTGATTATTCAAAATCCATGGCATTTGCCCGGCATGATACTATTACACTCGTTTTTTCTACATCTCAGGAACAATACACTGTTTACAACGGTCCTGACGGTTCAAGATCAGCTATAACCGATTTCCCAAACAGTAATAATGGCGTTATTTCATTTGATCAGGCAGATTTTATTGAAGTGGATATCACATCCGCGAATTTTAACGGATCAGCAGAACTTCAGTTTCTTCCACTGGGGGACCCAAAATCCGGTGGTTCCATCGTGCTCAATTTAAAAACGATCTCTGTGGAACCTGTGACAGGGAAATGGAGCGTGAATTGATGGAAGAGTCTAATACTAAAAGGTCAATTTGGGCTATTATTCTGGCAATGGTTACTCGTATGTTAATATCCTTTTCTTCCCAGAAATCGGGGCTAAGGACAGGTATGTTTCCCCTATTAGCGATTGCGAAAGGGAAAGTGGAAGGATTAAAATGGAATCCCTTGACCATCTCCCTTATGATGGGGAAGAATTAAAGAGGGGTCCCTAAAAATGGATGGAATGGTGAATAACCGACACCGGAATAATTTCCTGTTTTTGCAGAGCTGACTTATGAAATATTCTGAAAAAGGATTTACCCTTATTGAAGTAATGGTGGTCATGATCCTGCTCACGCTTTCTTTTATGGTTTTTCTCCAAGCGCTCAACACAGGGAAATCTGTGCGGGTTAATTCGGAATTAAGAACAGTCCAGGCTGTGATCTTAAATAGCCTGGAGCAACAGATCCGTGCCCGGCGATATGATGAAAATACATCATCGCCTTGGTCATCCACGCTGGGTCCGGAGGCAGGCGAATCATCCATCACACTTTTCGATGATATTGATGATTTTCACGAATATATTGTTTCCGCAGTTACCAATAACCCGGCCTATAGTTGTTCAGTTGCTGTGAATTATGTTTCAGCAACATCGGGATTTCATACATCTCAATCGGGACAAACAGATTACAAAAGCGTCATGGTGAAAGTGTCCCACAAAACACTTTCTGCTTTGACAGATACGCTTATTATAAGTTCGGGAATAAATTAAACTTGCCATGATTAATTGGAATAAAATAATAAATATTATATCAGGACTTATCGTTCTTAACTCCATGGCTGCATTTCGACAAGCTCAATGAACAGCCGATTTCTGGTCAGCAGGAGCGACAGCACAGGCAGGAAGTCCGATTCTTTCGACTATTTGGTGCCCGGACTCATAGGATGAAAAGAAACTCTCAAAAAGGCTTCACCCTCATCGAAATGGTATTGGTCATTATTATGGTGGGCATCATTGGTTCCATGGCCGCCACCATGCTTTTCCAGGGTGCTGACATTTTTGTATCAGAAACCAACCGCCAAGGATTTGTGAGTGAATCCAGGTCTGCTTTTTGGCGCCTGATGCGAGAAACCCAAGGACAAACAACCGCCTCCGACTTTCTCCTGTCCGATGCGAATAGTCTTTACTTAAAAGACAGCCAGGGGAATTTGAAAGATTTTCAAACCGGATCACCCAGTTATTTCAATTTCAGGTTAGGAACGGGGAGTTATAATTCGCTTTCCAATGCTTTAGAATACACGTTGTCCCCAGGGTTCCAATTTTATAATTCCAATTATTCTACCATTTCTCCCTCGTCTGGAGGCATGTCGCTTTCTGAAGCAAAAACGGTCCATATTTCAAAACTGGATTTGACCTTTGTAAATGACACAGACACACTTTCCCTTTCATCTTGGATTTATCCGCAAAATTTCCGGTTTGGGCCAAAAATGAGTTTTCACAACTAATGAAACAGTTTAAGGAACAGATCAAATCAGAATCAGGTGTTATTCTCATGGCATCCACCATGGGTATATTCATCATCTTGAGCCTTTTGGCATTTTATCTTGCTCGATTTGCTGTTACGGAAATGCGAACAGGTGGATATCATACCATGGATATCAAAACACGGAATCTCGCTATGACCGGACTTGAGCATGGCATCCAATCTTTTAAATTATCCCGGTCTATTTCCACTTTGACAGGCTCCTTTAATACGGGAGATTATTCTGTCTCTTATGATACCCTGTTTAATGAAGCAGGGGCTGCCCTTCCCTATACCAATTATATTACCCTAAAGAGCAAGGCAACCATAAATGATGTGGAAAGAAACCTGCGGCTTATTATTTCAACCCTGCCGGAAGCATTTTGCTTTTCTTACTACGGCAAGAATACCGGTTCAGTTACGTTCAATGAATCCCTGGGCGCCATTTCCGGTGACATGTACCATAACGGAAATGTGAATACTTCGATTGTATCATCGGGAACGATCTACAACAGCACAGGATCCGGCGGTACCCAACTCTCATCCCCTCCGCTATTTCCTGACCTGGATATAACAAATTATGAATCACTATTGTCCAGCGCTGCTTCATCTCCAGGATCTTACCAGAACTACGCCCTGGACTTTAACAGCAGTGATTATGTACTTATAGGTGGCAGCAGTGATATCAATAGTGGTATACATTCTCAAAGGACCATCGAAGCCTGGTTCATAACAAATAACAAGGATAGCAGTACCAGGCAGGTGATTTATGAAGAGGGCGGGGGTACCCGCGGATTGAATATTTATATTCAAAGTGGGTATCTATACATAGGAGGGTGGAATCGCAGAACCATTCAGCAAGGAGAAAGCAATTGGACCCCCGGCACATGGAAACAAACAAGCAGTATTCAAAGTAACCAGTGGCACCATGTTGCGCTTACGCTCAATGGTGGCAGCACCGTTTCGGCAAATGCTCTAACCATGTACTTAGATGGAAATTTAATCACAGCGGGGAACGGTTCACAGTTATGGGGGCACAATCCAGCCAATATCGGCCGCACGCGCAATGGATCCCGGTATCATAACGGTACCGGAAATGGGTACACATTCAATGGGAAAATAGATGAAGTCCGAATCTGGAACATAGCTCGTACGCCCAGCCAAATTGCAGGGAAAAAGGATACTGTACTTAATGGTAATGAAACAAATTTAACAGCTTACTACAATTTTCAGGAAAATTCCGGGTCAACAGCCAATGATACTCAAACCCAGTCCAACAACGACGGAACAATCAGCGGTGCAACCTGGACCAGCGGGCCGCCTTTGAGCAAAATGTCGCAATCCACCTATACCAATACCACAATTAATTTATCGACTTATTCAAACAACCAATTATTAAAGAACGGAGACTTGACGCTTACCAATGTAACCGTGAATGGGCCTGGCTACCTGGCTGTAGCAGGAGACTTGACGGTTCAATCCAATTCTATCATCAAAAAAAATGTAACCATCCTATGCTCTGGCGACCTGACAATGACTGGATCTCAAATTGGAAACGGCATCAGAACGGCCGCAGTTCTTTATATAAAGGGGACAACATCATTATCTAGTTCCACAATAAACGGCCTCGTGGTTGCCAAGGGATCAACCTGTATCCTCTCTTCTACAAATGTGAGCGGTGCCATTTTAAATTATGGCTCCACTTTTACTCTGGCCAACAACTCTGATATTACCGGTTCAGTTGTTTCAAATTATTCCGTGGATATCCAGGATGCCAATTCTTCCATCATGAAAGGCAGTCTTCCTCCTTTTTTCGGGCTTGGTATTGGACTCGATCCAATGGTGGTTCCTGGTTCCTATTTAGAATATTAATTTTCAGACGGCAAGAGGGTTATCTTTATCTCTATTTTATTCTTAAATTAATCGATCGAGGAAGGGGTGAGTTGCGCCCTTTTTCACCGGTTTTTGAATAAACCGATTTTCATCGAAATGAAATCAGAGGTTCAAATATGGTAAATCCCATGATAATTATCCTGGTAATTGGGATAATATCCGCTGTTTTTGGTGCATTATTGATCTTTGCTCCGGAAGCGATCTTAAAAGCCGAGCGCCAGGCCAACCGCTTGTTTATGACAGATACTATTTTCCTGAAAAACAGGATCCCCATTGGTATAGGACTGCTAGGTACATCCGCTTTTCTCGGATATACGTATGCGGCCAAACCGTTGAATGAAATTATTTTTTTAGTGACGGCTGTTCTGGCAGGTGTTTTTGGACTATTACTTCTTGTATCGCCCAATACAATTCTGCAAGCAGAGAGACACGCAAATAAACTGTATATGACGGATGCGTTCTTTTTGAGGAATCGTGTCGTCATTGGTGTGGGGCTTTTGGCATCATCCGCCTTTATGGTTTGGACCTACTTTTCATTTTCATAACGAGTTAAACCGGGGAGGTTTTATTGAATCTGTTTGATTCAATCGGATTAAAAGCGGACCCATTTTCAACGTCACCCAACGTTGATCTGTTCTATCCTGCCGTCCAGCATCGTCAGTGCTTAGAAGGGTTGGAATTAGCTATCAGGATGCGGCGTGGCTTATCTGTGATCCGGGGCGGAATCGGTGTAGGGAAAACCACCATCAGCCGAAAACTGATCCAGAATTTTAAAAGTGAATCGGACGATTTTGATTTTTACCTGATCCTGGACCCCAAGTTCGAATCTGAATTGATTCTCTTGAAATACATTATTGATTTGTTTGGCGTAAATGATACGGGTGAATCTGTCCAAGTATGCCGGAACATTATTGAGAATTACCTCCTGAAAATTGGTGTTGAGCAAGGAAAGATTCTTGTGTTGATCATTGACGAGGGTCAAAACCTGCCTGGTGAAATGCTGGATGTTTTTAGGACCCTTTTGAATTTTGAAACGGATGATTTTAAATTGCTCCAGTTGATCATATTTGGCCAGCCGGAAATGGGGACCATGATCCATAAATATCCCAATTTTGAAGATAGGATTTCTTTCGATTTTGAGATTGGCCCAATTGCATTGGAGGATATGCAGGGTATGATCGATCACCGTATCGAAGTTTCTGGCGGTATTGTCGGCAATTGGTTTACCGAAGAAGCCATTTTGAAAATTTATAAAAATACCCAAGGGTATCCACGGAAGGTGACACAATTGTGTCACCAACTTCTTCTCACCATGATGAGCGAGAATAAGACAGGGATCAGCGAAGAAATGGTGCAGCGGGTCATTGCAGGCAAGGTAAGCACAGGCGGACTTCTTCAGCAAAAGAAAAAGAATTACAACGAGATTGCTGTCAATAAATTGTTGGATGTCCTTCGAAAAGACAGCCCCGAAAAAGAAGCAACTCCTGAACCCGTGGAACAGGAAGAGAAAGAGAATGATTGGATCGGTAGCGGTAAACCTCAGATGAAACCGGTTGTTGAAAAAGAAGAACAAAAAGATGTGTCGGAACCTATTCCCGCTGCATCTGTTGCAGCAAAACCAAAAGATGTTATTACCGATCAAACGCCTGCCGAAGATCCTTCCCCGGAAATTTCATCTGATCCAACAGATGATGTATTACCGCGACCAGGAAAATACCCCGTCCATATTCCGCCGAAAAAAATTCCATTAGACAATGCCATCTTAGGTGTCAGTGTTGACAGCGGCCGGATTTCCTCGGTTCTTATGGAAGAAGTCAAAGGCATAAAGACTCTTTTAACCTATGATATAACCTCTTCAAAGGTACGGAACCTGGACCCGTCCAAAAACCCGTCCGAGTTTTCAAATGCCTGTGAGAATGCCATGACGAGTTTGGAAGATTGTTTTTCGGAACGCATGGAGATTTATAAATCCGCAACAAAATCATTGCAGAATAAGAATACGATTTCCCTCAATATAAATGATGACAAGATGCTGTTTAAACTGGTTGAAGTTCCAAAAGAGAATAAAAAAGATAAAAAACAGATCATTGAATGGGCCATCAAAAAGGGACTTCCCTTCCCTGCAGAAGATGCGATTTTGGACCATACACCTGGATATACCGATCATGTGAATGTTGGCATTGGTGATAATACAGCACTCATTGGGATCAGCGCATTATTAAACGAATTGGATTGGGAGATTCGATGGTGGCATCCCACGGCACAATCCGTTTTCAATGCCTTTACCTGGAACTACCCTGAACATCGACAAAAGACAACCCTGATCCTTCATTTTGGAGAGAATACCAGCCTGCTAATCGGGTGTGTCCGCGGAACAATTCGCATTGTTGAATTACTGCACATTGGACTCCAGAGCCTGACGGATGCCTTGAGAGACCAGGGACATTCTACCGAAAAATGGCATGAACGAGGTGCATTTCAGGTGCCGGAATCTTTTATTCGGGCTATGGGTAAAAAAGTCAATTCTGGTGAATTTGATGATATTTTTCGTCCGGTATTTGACAGTTGGCGTCAGGAAATTGACCGAACGATCAATGGTATCCGGAAAGATTTTACAATTTCGGATGATACGGAAGTTCTATTAAGCGGTTCTGCAGGAGATATCCTTTACCTGGATCAATTCATCGCAGGCATCCTGGGCCTTCATACTCAATATTTGAATCCTGTTCGAAACCTGGCATTTTCTCCCAGTGAAGATGAACGGGGAAATATCCCCTTCCACCCCACGCTGCTCACTGCAGCCATCGGCTCCGCCCTGACGCTTTCCGGCACAGTGAATGTGCTGCCCATGACCCTGAAACAAAATGAGATTTTCCGCTGGGCAAACCGGATCAGTATCCCCATTGCGGCAGCATTATTGGTCATTCTTTTTGTTATCACAGGGATAACGAAGGCAGAGTTCAATACTATGAGTTCTGAAATCCAACCTCTTCAGGAAGAAACAAGTGAATTGTCTTATGTCCATGAAGAGCATACTCTCCTCACTAGCAACAAAAACAATGTGCAAGAGCAACTTGCACTTTTGAGTTATGATACGGAATATTTTCAGCGAGTTCTGGCCATTACACGATTCCTGAGTTTTAACACGCCCAAGGAAATCATCATGGGTAATGTGAGTTACCAGCAAGGATGGGAAGTAAAGAAATTTAAAAAAATGGGGCGGGACCTTGTTCAACTGGTGGAAATGGAAGATGAGGATAAGCGAACCTTGCGAATGGTGGGCAATGTAAATGCAAATCCGGCCTTGAAGGACCGATATTTCAATAATTTTATCTCGACTCTCGAAAATTCCGGTTTATTTCAATCCGTGAAAGTTATCTTTCAAAATTCGCAGGCCAATATGGGATCTCACCGCTTACAATTCGAAATAAAGTGTATCATTTGATGGGTGATTTATTAAAAAATCAACGGAATCTTTTCGTGGCCATTTTCAGTGGGATGATGCTGATGGTTTCGATCTGGTATTACGGATTTCATCAAAGCCTGGCATCTGCATATACCGATATGAAAAAATCTCAAAAGAGCCTTGTATCCAAGCGAAACAAATATAGACGCATGGAGTCGGAAATCATCAATATCCAGGATGAATGGGATATTCTGAATGATGAGTTTGAAACGGTCATCCGCCGAATCCCAGATAAATTATCTTTTGATAATGTATCCAATGCCCTTTATAACATGATGAAAAATAATGGATTGTCTATAAAAAATTATTCACCATCCAATATCGCTATTGATAAAAAAACAATTCTCATCCCCGAGAGTGGTGATGAAATCATTATTGAGAAGATTCCCTTCGATATTGAGGTTAAGGGGACTTTTGTCAATTTTGGAAAATTTTTAGAGACTATGTCTGAAAGCCGGTATCGACTCACAGCATCCAATATCGATATTGTGCAAAAGGGGAATTCACCCGGCCAGATCATAAAATTCATTTCTTATGCCTATTTTCAAACTGCCGTTTACCACAAACCTGTGGTAAACGTAACTAAACCAAAGCCGAAAAAGAAATCCACTTCTAAAAAACTGGCTAAAGCTTCATCAAAAAAAATAGACCGGCCCGAGGATGCACCGGATGATGTCCCTGACTGGATGTTTGAACCGGCGACAGAACCGATAGTAGAATCTGGGTCAACACAGAAGAGTGAGACCAAAACTCAAAAAAAGACCAATAAAAAGAACTTACCCCAAAAGTCGGATACAAAAAATAATAACCAAAAAAAATCCAAAGGGCTATCTCCTGAGCGTGTAGGTAAGATTACCGAAACAATTCTTACACAATTAAAGCACAGCGCATATATTCTGGATGATTTAAAGTTTATGATTGACGATTATGATCCCAATTATGCTGATGTGATTCAACTTCTTTTGGAAAACAATACTATCGCTTATAACGACAAGAACGAACTTTTTATAGTAGAGGTAGAGTGAGCATAAGCAACAATATTCCCATCGATCCCGGGTCGAAATTCTCTACTGACATTGGAGAGGTTTACTGTCATTCCCTTCTGGAAGATAACAGTGATAAATCCGCTACAATATATCACAATTGGTATTTGAATGGAGAGATGAAAGCAAAATTTCGGATCCGTGTGAGAGATGGGAAGGATATTCCTGCTGTATCCCACCGGGAAGTGGCCACAAGCGATAAAGGGACATGGAAGGTTGAGATTACTGATGGCGATAAAAAGATTTTAGATACCATCATTTTTGAGTTAGTTTAAGGTGTAATCCGTAATGACTACGAGACTCAAAATTCTAATAGCTGGACTTGTCCTGTCGCTCATCTATGCGATCGGTGATTATATCATGCGAAACAGTGATAAGCCTGTTGTAGAGGTAAAGAAGGAAATCAAGAAACGCCCAAAAACGGCACGGATCAGTCTAGAAAGAATCAGGCGGATCAAAGAAAAAAGCGCAAAACTGGCAAAATTAAGAGAGCGAAAAAGTGGCATAATACCCCAAGCAGATTTCAATCCGATTCCAGATGAGATTTTAGCTTTAAAAGGTTGGGGGAGGAATCCATTTATCGCAGTGAAAGAAAAACCCCGGAATCTTCCACAGGTAACCCAAAAGGAAATTGTACAGGAACAGGCATTTTCAGACCTGAATGATTTAAAAATTGAATCGGTTGCCAGACTGGGTGACAAGGTTTTTGTGATTATCAACGGGCAAAGATTTAAAGAAGGAGATTTTATCAATAATATGTTGATTGAATTGATTGAAAATCAGAAAATCACCTTTCTCATGGGCAAGACAAGGATCATTAAAGACGTTGGTACCTAAACTTCACATCATACTTTTATTGTCATTTATGGCAATATCCACTCTATTCGGGCAAATTTATTCGAATTATGTCCCCTTAAATAAGGACGGGGAAGAATACAATTTGAATGTAAAAATGTCCATCAACATGAAAAATTCGGACATTAAAAATGTCCTCATGTTGATTGGCGAACTCACAGGCCTTAATATTGTGATTAGTCCCGCCGTGAAGGACACCATTACCGCTAACCTGGAAAATGTATCCGTAAAGGCAGCCTTAGATGCGATACTGAAACCCAATGGCTACAATTATTTTGTCCAGGAAAATATCATTATTGTGAAAGGAATTGATACACAAATGGTGGGCGAACTGGAAACAGTGGTTGTCAAATTAAAATATATTAATGCGAATGATATTCAAGCGCCTTTATCAGCTGTTATGTCCGGCCGCGGCAAGTTACAAACATTTACACGCCTGGTCACGTCGGCGAGTTCTTCAGGTGCATCTAATATTGTTGTCATCTCAGATGTCCAAGAGAATATTCCTCATATTATGAAAATGATCGAACAACTTGATCAACCGATCCCCAACATTAATATCGCCGTAAAATTCATCGAATCCACTGTAGACACAACCCGCGGTAGTGGAATTGACTGGTTTAATCAGCAGCCACTTTCCCTTGGCGGGGCAGGAACGGATACAAGCTCTTCTTTGATCCCAATCAATTTTAGCAATATGACCATTGCTACATTAAATCCATTGCAGTTTGGAAGGGCATGGAAAATCATGCAGGCTCGCGGACAATCAAAAGTGCTTTCGAGTCCACACATAACAACCCTGGATAATCATCAGGCAACGGCATCAATTCAAACGACCGTTTATATTGAAGGGAATGTGAACACTCAAAACTCTAATCAGCAGTATAGGCAGGGGAATAACCCGACAGCAAATTCGTTTTTGAATTTAAATGCGAATACAGTGACCGAAAAGAGTATTGGAATCGAACTCTCGGTGACACCCAGGATTAACGACGGATCTATGATCACTTTATTGGTGGAAGCCAGTGTGGAAGCATTACTCTCTGCTGCCGAGATCAAAACAGATAAGCCGCGTTCCACAAGCCGCACCGTCAAAACACAAGTAACCGTAAACGATGGTGATACAGTTGTGATTGGCGGGTTAATCACTGAAAATGCTATAGAAAATAAAAAATTTATCCCTATACTCAGTGACATTCCATTTTTAGGAAAAATGTTTCAATCAACCTCCATCGAAAAAGAACAGCGCGAACTTTTTATCTTTATTACCCCTAACATTATCCCCTAAACCACCTATGCAAAAAAACCTTCCTTTTATCCTGATTGCCTTTGGTGTTGCGTTCTTAGTTGCATTCATGTCCCTGCTGGATATTTATGACACCATCGAACACAAATTTTTAGATATGCGCTTCACCTCCCGCGGACTCATGGAGACGCGAGATGATATTGCCACATTGGACATTGACGTCCGGGCACTCCAAACCGAGGGGAAATGGGATCCCTGGAGTCGTGAAAAACATATTCCCATGGTGAAAGCAGCCGGTCAACACGGCATGGATGTATTGGCTTTTGATATTTATTTTATTGAAGAGAGTGAACGGCAACTCAATTATAAAGTGCTCGGCAATATTCAAGATTCTATCCTATCTATGGATGCAGTAAAAGATTTATTTCCTGACCCAGATTTTGATCTTGCCGGCGAAGCAGAAGCTGCGGGAAATATCGTATTTGCTCAAAGTTTTAAACCCCAGCCAAAAAAGAAAGAAAAAGTCAAAGAAAGAACCGATTCCCAAAATTCCCGCTTGGCACTCATGGAAGAGAAAGGATTATTCCGGAAAGTGAATCGGGATGATTTTTCGTCCCTGTTTGATTTTTATGATGGTGAATTTCCCGTGGAAATCTTTATCGACAAAGGAGCCGGAATTTATTTTTTCCAGGCTAAGGCAGATAGAGATGGTGTCATGCGGAAATATCCATTATTGGGATTGTACGAAGATCGCCTTTTCCCTTCCATTACCCTGGCCATTGCATTGAATCATTATGGTGTTTCCTTTCATGATGTAGAAATTGTCCCAGGAGAACATTTACGATTTGATCTGGCAGAACCGGATGAACATGGTCGATCTGAAATTGTGATTCCCATCAATGATGAGGGTATGATGCAGGTGAACTGGGCCGGGAATTGGGAAAATGCAGACGGGAATTTTGACCTTATGCATTATCCATATAATGTTCTGAAGGATTTCCAGGAAACGGAATTTATGAACCATGTCATGGCGGAGTATAAAAAACTCGCCAACTTATCCTTTGGTGGAAATATCAAGGCTGCGCTCAAACCGGCTGTTGCGTTCATTCATGCGAGCAAAAAACAAATTATGGGTGCTGCAAAAAAGATTTTCCCCATGAGCATGGCTGAAAAATGGGTTTTAGCCAATCCAAATGGTACAGCTTCCGATTTCAAAAAACTGCCGCCATTTATGTTCAATGAGATTAAAAATAACAATACCATCGCTAATGCCTTTTTGGATTCTAACCGAACGTCAAATCCCACCCTGGATGAATTAATGGGAAGCGGGTCCATCATTTTTGAATCCAGATTGACAGACTATGCTTTTTCTTCTGTTAACCAATTGGCAAATGACTTTAAAGATGCCATCAAGAATGCAGATGATGATCAAAAAAAGGTCCTGAAAAAAGCACAAGCCAAATTTTCACTCATTGAACGAAATTATCAAATTATCACCAATCTTTATAACAACAATATGGTTGACGAGCAGCGCCCGCTCTACTTTTTTCCAAGTTCTCAACGGCTGGTTGCCGGTAAAGAAGAAAAAGGGAATGCCAAACTCATTGTTCCCTTCGAATTTGTAGGCAAGAAACTTTATTACGGCTTAACAGCAACGGGAACCCACGATTTGAATCCAATGCCTTTCAATCCACGTTATCCCATGGTGGGACTCCACGCCAATGCGCTCAATACAATTCTGGATAATAAACTCATTCATGAAGTATCCAAAGCTTGGGTTGTATTGATTATTATTATTCTGGGTGTTGTCCTGGCTTTTGGCATCCCAAGCCTGAGCCCGGTTCAAGGTGGCGCTACCATTGGCGGACTTCTCATTGGATATACCTATCTTTGCTTCTGGCTTTTTTCAAGCCAGCATATTTGGTTAGATCTTTTTGGCCCGGCAACTACCATGGCGGTAGGCTATCTTGGCATCACAATTTATAATTACATCCAGGAAGAAAAGAATAAACAATTCCTGAAGGAATCTTTCGGGACCTATGTTTCCCCTGAATTGATTGACCAAATGTATGAAAGTGGCGAAGAGCCGTCTCTTGGGGGTGAAGAAGGATACCATACTGCTTTTTTTACAGACATTCAGAGCTTTTCCGCTTTCTCTGAAAAATTATCGGCAACGGATCTTGTCAGTCTGTTGAACGAATATTTAACGGATATGACCGATGTGCTTTTGGATAACAAAGGAACCCTGGATAAATACATCGGTGACGCCATTGTGGCTTTTTACGGCGCACCTATTGAAATAGAGAACCACGAATTGTGGGCTTGCAAAACGGCCATTATCATGCAAGATAATCTCGAATTACTGCGACAAAAATGGCAATCGGAAGGAGATAGATGGCCCGAGATTGTACATCATATGCAGAATCGAATCGGAATCAATACGGGGCAAATGGTCACGGGGAATATGGGATCTGCATCCAGGATGAATTATACCATGATGGGTGATACAGTGAACCTGGCTGCACGCTTGGAAGCATCCGCTAAGCAATATGGCATTTATATTCAAATTGCCGATACCACCTACCAACCTGTAAAGGATCAAATTGTAATCCGAGATTTAGATTTCGTCCGGGTGATGGGTAAAACAGAACCGGCCCAGGTTTATGAATTGATTTCAGAAACAGGTCAGGAACCAGAATTATATAAAAAGATCCTCCCCGCTTTCCACGAAGCGTTGGCTCTCTATCGCAATCAGGAATGGAACAATGCCATCGAAGCCTTCAAAGCATCAGATGAACTGGAGGATATGTTCCCGGGTCGTAAAACCAACCCCAGTCGTATCTATATTCCTCGCTGTGAACATTACAGGGATAATTCCCCAGGTGATGATTGGGATGGTGCCTGGACACTCACCAGCAAATAACCAATCCAACAAGATGAAGTGGTATAGCCGATTCCTGTTTAATCTTGCTGTCGGGATGGGACTCTCCCTCCTATCTGCACAAGATCCTTTTGTTCTGGATACTGCCCTGTCGAATGTGCTGCCGCAATCCATGGCCAATTCTATTCAAATCGCAGATGTGAATAATGATGGAACGAATGATATTATA
>Ga0208391_1000925_pt1 | contig 14954 bp, 16 predicted proteins | sample Knorr_S23_td_Bot_FD_185612 | JGI IMG/M metagenome (GOLD analysis project Ga0208391, IMG submission 185612) | Marine microbial communities from Southern Atlantic Ocean transect - Knorr_S23_td_Bottom_ad_3770_LV_A (SPAdes) (version 2) | ecosystem: Environmental > Aquatic > Marine > Oceanic | place... | reverse complement strand
TAGTGCTTGATTAGAGGACATTGAATTTGGTATATGCGCTACATGAAATGGCAACCACAAATTGCGAAGACCAGGAAATTTGCGCATGGCTAAATTTTCAACCCTGGCATCTTCAAGAATTGAAATGACAGCTATCTGAACTGGTTTAAGTTCTCTTACAGGGAAGCTTGATCCAGAAAAATGAAAATGTGCTCCAATATGGGCAATACAAGCGCGGTAGAGATCTTCAGCTTGTTCGCGATCAAAGCCAGGAAAGGAAGTTGGTAACCTTATTATACCCCTTCCAAAACTTGAACGGCGTTTTGTATTCTTAGTACCAGAAAGAGGTAGCTCACGAAGAGGTGGCCCTATATTCCATAGAGCTCTTATTAACGTCCTTAAGCGGGGTGCCATTGATGTGAAATTAACCGTTCCAGATTCAAACAACAACCAGCGGTTTGATTCTGAATTTTCTAGAGAAAAGAACTTTAACCGCTGATCAGGGTTTCCTCCGCTTGAGCGGATTCCTGCAAGGATCCATGACTCGAGACGTGATACTGATAGGCTTGATAAAAGACTCTCCATTTTGTCCAACAAAGTGAAGGTGGACTCAGGAGCAAGCGTAATAAATCTTTCGATGATTCTGATCCAGGCTTTAAAGCTGTTCTGATCTTTTAATAGATTAGCAGCAACGTATGAGGCATATGGTAGACTTTCAGCTTCAATTCGTCCGGTCTTTACTGCAATTTTTGATACAGAATTTGCTAAGTCTAGGGCTACTTGAGGATCAAATTTTTGAGCAATTTTTGGGGCAAAGTGGATATATGCTGATAGTACGTTGAATCCATAACCTGCTGATGACAAACGGTTACAACATTGAACCCAATGATTGAACCATTTGCCAGGGAATGCCGACCTAGTTTCAGGTGTATCGATTGACTTGCTAACAAGCTTCGATTGAATCGTGCCTAGGTCAGCTCGATTGGTAGGATCCGTAACGGGCATTAATAAATTAAAAAACTTAGACGCATGCTGCAATCGCTGTCTTGAGAGAGTCTCTCAATTCCAAGTCGTCTGTTATAGGTACAATGAGTGCAATATTGCAGGCTTCTGGCAGTGATATTCCTCTAACAATAAGTTTTCCGGCGTGGATTAGCATTCTGGTTGAAGCGCCTTCGGCTAGGCCATGACCTTTCAAGTTTCGTGAACGTTCAGCTATAGCTATAAGTAACGAGGCAGTTGCTTCATTAACTTTAGCTTCATGGGTAACTATTTCAACCTCAGTTTTCGAGTCTGGGTAGCTGAAATCGAGTGCTGCAAATCTTTGCTTAGTCGATTCTTTTAAGTCTTTTAGGACACTTTGGTAACCGGGGTTATATGAGATGACAATTTGGAAGTCAGGATGAGCCTTAACAACTTCATTCTTCTTTTCTAAAGTAAGTACCCGCCGATCGTCGGTAAGAGAATGTATTATTACTGTAGTGTCCTGGCGCGCTTCGACAATTTCATCAAGGTAACAAATCCCACCGTGACGGACTGCTAGTGTTAGGGGACCGTCATGCCATAAGGTGCCATCAGCATCAAGAAGATAGCGACCAACAAGATCAGTAGCCGTCATGTCCTCGTGACAGGAGACTGTGATCAAGGGCTTATTCAATGTGTAGGCCATATGTTCTATGAACCGCGTCTTGCCGCAGCCCGTAGGCCCTTTGAGCATAATTGGCAACCTGTCACTATAAGCTGCTTCAAAATATAAAACTTCATTACCCAAGGCCCGATAAAAGGGCTCGGAGTTAATTAAGTATTGATCGAGATACAAGTTATACTGATAGCTGATTTACGGTTTGCTAAAGAGAAATAAAATTTTAAGAATAGTGGAAAAAGACATTTGAAAGAGGGCAGCTATTTAGCCGCCCTCTTCCTCCCTATGAACCGTTAGCGATGGGCTGTGGGATTAGGAATACCTTCTATAGGACATTCCTCGGTCCCTACAGTATCACGGGTCATTGCTTCTACCATTTCACGTGTACCCTCTGGGTCATTTACCCATTTACTGTAAAACTCAAATGGGCAATCTGCGACACCTTTGTCGCCTTCTCCGGAGTTGATCATGCCCGTATAACCACGATGTAATAACTTAAACAGATGATTATTGGATTGGGAATTTTTCCGAGCATCTCGAATTGCAGAAATTCCTAACTGGGCATATTGGATTCCCATCTCTTCTTCAGCACAGGCCCCCAATGTCCGACCATCAAAACCTATTATCGTAGAATAACCAAAGTATGAATATACTCCGTCAAAACCAGTTGCATTCGATACCGCAACATATGAGTTATTGGCCCACGCCATCGCCTTAGCCATTGTTACCTGCTGTTCTTTAGCAGGATACATATAGCCTTGACAACGCACAATCAATTCAGCCCCTTTCATGGCGCAATCCCTCCATATCTCCGGATAATTACCATCATCGCAAATGATGAGGCTGACTTTAAGACCTTTGGGACCGTCCGATACATAGGTTGAATTACCTGGATACCATCCTTCTATAGGTACCCATGGCATTATTTTTCTGTATTTTTGAACAATTTCGCCCTGATCATTCATTAGGATCAATGTGTTGTAAGGCGCTTTGTTTGGATGATCTTCATGACGTTCTCCCGTTAATGAGAAAACACCCCAAACTTTTGCGTTTCTACACGCTTGACCTAAAATTTCAGTTTCTTCGCCAGGGCATGAAGATGCTGTTTCATACATTTCTTTTTCATCGTACATGATTCCATGGGTCGAATATTCTGGAAAAATCACTAGGTCCATCCCGGGCAAGCCAACTTTCATGCCTTCGAGCATCTCTGCGATCTTGCGTGTATTTTCTAAAACCTCTGCCTTGGAATGTAAGCGGGGCATTTTATAATTGACTACGGCAGTTCCCACTGTGTCTTTGCTACTTCCAATATCTCCATGATACATATTGACCTTTATTTGTTGTTACTAAAGTAAAGAAAAAAATTAAAGTATATAGAAAATTTTCAATTTGTCAAGCGTTTTTTTAACGTTTATATCCTCTGATCGAATAATATCAGTTTAAGTTTAAGCATGACACTGTACTTGTATTGATTTGGATACGACGTAATTTATTTTGATTTCCCTATTTTTAAATTTTTTAATAAAAAACTTGACACATAATATAAAGTTGATAAGAATTAATGCAAAAGATTATATCCCAGCAAGAAAGTGAGGTGAGCGTAGAATTTAAAAAATATATGCCGAAGTCCAGATTGGTTTGGAAATGAAAAATCCTAAGTTCCAATTTTATAGTAAATTAGCTCGAATCGAGTTAATAAACATTTTAATTTCTCAAAGAAAGGTTTACTAATGGAAAATCAAAATAAAGGAAGGGGCCATGACCTCAAGCGTCGTAGTTTTATCAAGAAAAGTCTTGCCACGGCAGCTGCGGGCACATTACCAGCGCCCTTTATCTGGCCGACTGGAGCCCATGCTGCGCCGACTGTCAAGATGGGCATTCTGCATTCACTTACTGGAACAATAGCGATCGCTGAGAAGTCCGTTGTGGACGCAGAAATGTTAGCGGTTGAGGAAATCAACGCTGCCGGTGGTGTACGGGGGCTTCAGATAGAAGCAATCATCGAAGATGGCGCCAGTGATTGGCCAACATTTGCAGAGAAAGCTCGAAAACTAATCGGAAAAGACAAGGTAGCGGCAGTTCAGGGATGTTATACATCCGCATCTCGAAAGGCGGTACTGCCGGTTTTTGAGAAAATGAAGGGCCTGTTGTACTACCCGACATATTATGAAGGCCTCGAAATCTCGCCGAACATTATGTACACCGCCCAGGAGGCAACACAGTCTTCGATAGCGGCAACTAACTGGCTTTTCGAGAACCGTGGCGAAACGTTTTACATGGTGGGGTCGGACTACATTTGGCCTCGGACAACGATTAAGCTTTCAAACATGGCGTTAAAGCGGCTGGGGGGTAAGTCTCTGGGAGAGACTTTTTTCCCACTGGGGCACATTGAATGGTCGTCCGCGATCAACAAGATTAAAGTCACTAAGCCTAAAGTTGTATTGAACTGCGTGGTGGGTGGCAGCAATGTGGCATTCTTCAAGCAGATGAAAGCTGCCGGTATCATCGATGATCCAAACATAACCGTCTTGTCGCTGGCAGTGTCCGAGGAAGAAGTCTCAGGAATTGGACGAGAGAACGCAGCGGGTAGTTTGTCCTTGATGGGATACTTCCAGAGCTTGGACAACGCGGCAAATCGTAAGTTTGTTTCAGGATTTAAAGCGAAGTACGGCCAAGACCGGGTAACAGGTGACACGCTTGCTTGTGGTTACACAGGGGTTTATCTCTGGAAACTGGCATGCGAGAGAGCCGACAGTTTTGCTGTTAAAGATGTCATTGCGGCGTCTTCGGAGCTCCCGATTAGGGCGCCAGAAGGAAACGTGTGGTTTCATAAGAATAACCACCACCTTTGGAAGTACGCTCGAGTTGGTGAATTCTTGCCGAATGGTCAGGTCAACATGATTTACGAGTCTGAGCTGATTGAACCGGATCCATTCCCCAAAGTTGTGTAAGGGGGGTTTTAATACCCTACAGAGGGTGCAGCGTCGGTGTTTACACTGACCTGAAAGCGTCCAGTCAGTGAAAGGAAGGGCAGTTTTGCACGGCCCTTCCTTGTTGCTGGCGTCCTTTTACTATGCCGGGTGGGGGGTAGTTGTTGGTGACAGATTCTGGTAAAACTGTGCGCCAACCCTAAACGCACTTATGGGTGACAAAGAGGGCCGTTTAATGCGGTCCGTCCCTCTCGTTTTGGGGTGCTTGTTTTAACGAATTGAGTTACGGAACTGCTAATTATTATGGATCTAGAATTATTAGCCTTGCAGGCTTTTACGGGCCTCAGCATTTTTACCATCCTGATGTTAATGGCGCTGGGGTTAGCCATCGTATTCGGCCTGATGGGTGTAATCAATATGGCGCATGGCGAGCTAATGGCGATGGGTGCGTATACCACATACGGGACGTCCTTACTTTTTGAAGCCTATTTCCCGGACCTAATGGGCATCTATTTTATTGTCGGGATCATACTGGCATTTTGTTTGACTTTTCTATTCGGGTTGTTGTTGGAACGAGGGCTGATTCAATTTCTCTATAAGAGACCGCTCGATACGTTGTTGGCGACTTGGGGTGTTGGACTCATTTTGCAACAGATATACCGCCAATTTATTAATCCAAGGCCTGTTGAGGTTCCGACAGCATCCTGGTTACAAGGGCAATTACACATCACGGATATGGTCACATTACCTTATAGCCGTTTGTTCATCATTGGCCTTGCAATTGTGACAGCACTTCTAGTTTACGTTTTGCTATATAAGACACGACTAGGATTGTTGATTCGTGCCGTGAATCAGAATCGAGAAATGAGCGGGGCCATTGGAATCAACCAAAAGCGGGTCGATGCTTTCACTTTTGGCTTAGGTAGCGGATTGGCGGGAATCGCGGGTAGCGCATTTACCATGTTGGCATCTACTGCGCCGGACACCGGTCAGCATTACATTGTAGATACGTTTATCGTCGTTGTTTTTGGAGGCGTTGAAAGTATCCTCGGAACAATATTGTCGGCATTTTTCATTGGCCAAGCGCAGGGCTTATTTGAATACTATCTAAGTGGTTCAATGGCGAGGGCCCTCATTCTACTGATGGTGATTGTTGTGTTGTATTTTCGGCCAAACGGGTTATTTGCCACGAGAGTGCGTCGCTGATGGCAAATAATGTCCTAAGTAGGTCGGCGGGGAATAGTCAGGTTGGGGGTCGAGTAGCTTTAGCAAATTTTCTAGACCGGTTTGGCCTTGTAATCCTGGCGGTACTGATTCTGGCGGTTTTGCCTGGTTATCTTGGCATGTTCCGACTTGGACTGGCCGCCAAATACCTTTCTTTCGCTTTTCCAGCGGTAGGCATCGTTTTAATCTGGGGCTATGGTGGAATCCTGAGTTTGGGCCAGGCCGCATTTTTTGGCCTTGGCAGTTATATGATGGCCATGTTTCTCAAGCTCGAGGGCGCAGCCAACCCGGAATCGTCTTCGGGTACGGAACTAGCTGCTTTTTTTGGAACGGCAGGGTTACCGGACTTTATGGCCTGGAACAGTATTGAAGAATTGCCATGGTGGTGGGAGCCTTTCCATTACGCGTGGTTCACAATTCCTGCCATTCTAATTATCCCACCCCTGGTAGCTTTTGCGATTAGCTACCTTAATTTCAGGAAGCGTGTCAGCGGGGTTTACTTTGCCATCGTAACGTTGGCTATCTCATCAATCATGATGGTCGTCATCATCGGAAATCAAGGTCTGACAGGAGGCGTTAACGGAATTAACGATTTCAAGACTTTTATGGGGATGGATTTAGATAATGATCGAGCCAAAATGGTGCTGTACTTCATTACCGCAGTTCTCCTTTTATTGGCTGTAATGGTTGGCCGCTTCATATTAAAGAGTCGAGCAGGGCGGGTTTTAGTGGCGATTCGAGATCTAGAAGATCGGTCGCGCTTTTCAGGCTATGACCCAGCCATGTTTAAAGCGTTTATCTTCGCAGTAGCGGCGCTGTTTGCATCGATTGGGGGGGCTATGTTCACTATTCAGTGGGGGCTTGCATCGCCTGCGCTGGTTGGAATTGTGCCGTCAATTGAAATGGTGATTTATGCCGCAGTTGGCGGGCGACTTTCGCTGATTGGAGCGGTCTATGGAGCATTCTTGGTGGGTTATGCCAAGACGGTTTTCTCTGAAAACTTTGTCGAGTACTGGATCTATTTTGTTGGTGGTCTTTTTGTCGTAGTCGTTATGTTTCTACCTAAGGGTCTTGCCGGACTCATTGAGAACCTCAGGGGCAGTGGAGGCCGTACATAACGTGGCTACGGGTAATTTTCTCTCAATCACAAACTTGACCGTTTCATTTGACGGTTTCAAAGCTGTGGATGAACTTAATTTTTCGGTGGATGAGGGAGAGCTTCGAGTCGTAATTGGTCCCAACGGTGCTGGGAAAACGACGTTACTGGATATGATCTGCGGAAAAACGAAGCCAACAAACGGCACGATTAAGTTTAGAGATCTTGAACTGACCCAGATGATCGAATACCAGATCAACCGTGCTGGCGTTGGAAGAAAATTCCAAACACCATCCATCTACGAAGACCTAACAGTGTTGGAAAATCTAGAGATCTCCTATCCTGAAAAGCGCAGTGTTACTGGGTCCCTGTTTTTCAAGCGAACGGCGGAGATTATGGAGAAGATCGAGATTGTTGCGGCCCAAATTTTCTTGACTGAGGAATTGGGGACTAAAGCGGGTTTGTTATCTCATGGGCAAAAACAGTGGCTGGAGATTGGGTTGTGCCTCACGCAAGATCCCGAGTTGCTATTGCTCGACGAGCCGGTTGCGGGGATGAGTGCCCGTGAGCGTGAACAAACCGCAGAATTGTTAAAAAGTGTATCAGCAGGACGAACTCTAATTTTGATTGAGCACGACATGGTTTTTGTCGAGCTGATTGCGCAGACCGTTACTGTACTTCATCAAGGAAAATTGTTGGCGGAAGGCAGCATGCAAGAAGTGCAGAGCGATGAGCGCGTGATTGATGTTTACCTTGGTAACTAACCGACCATGACTTTGCTCAAAGTTGACCAATTACATGTTTATTACGGTGACAGCCATGTTATTCGTGGTGTCAGTCTTGAACTAGTGGAGAATGAAACCATTGCAATTATGGGGCGCAACGGGATGGGAAAGACGACCTTGCTCAAAGCGCTCATGGGCCTTTTGCCAGTTCGACAAGGAACGTTACGCGTTCGGGAGCAAGTGCTGACCAATTCAGAGAGTTACCGTCGTGTTGCCGCGGGGATGGGGTATATACCGCAGGGTCGAATGATTTTTCCTTATCTGACTGTTGAGGAAAATCTGCTTGCCGGAATGGAAACGTTAAAAGACCGTGAAATTCCGCAGTTTGTGTACGACGTATTTCCAGTGTTACAGGAGATGAAGAATAGAAAAGGTGGTAATTTGTCAGGTGGCCAACAGCAACAATTGGCTGTTGCGAGAGCGTTGGTGAGTAAGCCGAAGGTGTTGTTATTGGATGAGCCGACCGAAGGTATCCAACCATCGATCATTAAGGATCTTGCAGTGGCTCTGAACCAGTTAAAAGCGGATCTTGGTTTCTCACTTCTTTTGACGGAGCAGGCACTTAGTTTTGCTATGGAAGTTGCCGACCGTTTTCTGATAATGGAGCGGGGGGAATTTGTTCATGAAGAGGCCAGGGCCAACGTGGATGAAACCAAGATACGGTCTTATCTGGCCATCTAAGAGGTATTCTGACAAGTTCAGGCTCGAGTTTGTAATGGGAAAGTCAGTCCACAACACAGTTTCGTTAGATGAATCTTGTGACAAGATCCTACGTTGAAAAAGAGTGGTTTGGGATACAGCAGTCGTATGCTTCGTATTAACCAGTTCTAGAAGCGGTCGTAGGATGACTGCTCAATCAGTTTCAGGGCGCTCCAAGTCGACAATTGAAGGTTGTCGATTTCCCTAAATGACGAATTAGGTGGTATTTAGTAGTGGCAGAAACTATTGATCGAGTCGTTGGTTATATCAGTGATCCGGTGATCTCCGAGAAACTCCACAATCTAAGTCATCAAGGTACTGTGGAGTATGTGGTCATTGAACAGAAGGATACCCTGCGTCGTCGTATTCGAATTCAGTCAGACTGTGGGACGGAATGTCTGGTTGCGATACCACGGAATCAGACTCTGTCTGATGGCGCAGTATTGCTGTTAGAGAAAGATCGTGCCATCGTGATTCGTTTGACTGCAGAGGAGTGGCTATCTTTGCTGCCCACGAGCATTGAAGTTGCTACGGAGCTCGGGTATTTTGCGGGTAACCTACATTGGCGGGTTCGTTTTGATGGGCCGATTTTGTTAATTGCTTTAGAAGGACCTGAGGAGGATTATCTTGCGCGATTAAGGCCTTTCCTTGAATCGGGACGGGCAAAACGGGTCGATCATGAGCGGTAAACACTTAAGTATTCTGAGATCGCTGCAACATGGTGACAGTTTTTTTCCAGCGGGTGCAATCGCTATGTCGGGAGGCCTCGAAACACTGGTAGACGAACGTCGGATCGATTCTGTGCAGACGGTCGAAGATTTTTTGACCGGGCAACTCCAGTGCCGGTGGGCGACCATGGAAAGACCAATCGTTGTTGCTGCGTCCCGCACCTGCACGGATCTCGAAGTTTTGTGTGGCATTGATGCACAGGTAGAAGCGCAGACTCTGGCTGCGGAATTGCGTGTGGGCTCTGTGCGATCGGGTAGGGCATTGTTGCAAGTTCATTCGAGTCTTGATACCAATAATGCGGAAGAATTTAGAGAGATGATCCAGAAGGATCGTGCATTAGGGCACAATATGGTGGTACAGGGGCTGGTGTGGGGGAACGTTGGCTTATCAGAGCATCTGATTGAGGCAATGTCTGCTCATACATTTTGCGTCGGACTCCTCGGGGCGTCACTTCGTCTCGGTGTAATTGGCCATACCAACGCACAAGCAGTATTCGGCCGTTTACATGAAATGATTAGTGGAACACTCAAAGAAACAAGCATACCCCTAGAGGGGGTATCAGCTTTTTCGCCGGAGCAGGAAATTGCAGTCATGCGACACGAAAATTCGACTCACCGCCTTTTTTTTAACTAAGCGGGTGCGTATTTAAGCGGAGGATCCAAAGATGATGCTGACACCAACAGAAATCGAACGATTGACTATCTTTACAGCCGCTGAATTAGCCCGCAAAAGAAGGTCAAAAGGCCTTGCGCTGAATCATCCCGAGGCCGTCGCCTTAATATCAGATGAAATACTCGAAGGCGCACGAGAAGGAAGAAGGGTGGCGGAATTAATGTCATTTGGATCCACATTGCTGACATCCGATGATGTGATGCCAGGTGTCGCTGAATTAATGCCCATGATCCAAGTAGAAGGCACCTTCCCTGATGGGACAAAACTAGTGACGGTGCATGATCCTATTCGTCCAGGTCAGAAAAAAATAGATAAGTCTGATCAAGTTGTTCCAGGCGAACTGTTTCCGGCAGACGGTGAAATAGAAATTAATGCCGGACGTCAGAAGACAGGCATCAAGGTGGTCAATACGGGCGATCGGCCTATACAAGTGGGAAGCCATTATCATTTCTTTGAAACCAATGCTGCTCTTGAGTTTGATCGAGAAGCCGCTTTCGGCATGCATCTTGATATACCGGCCGGCACGGCTGTTCGTTTCGAACCAGGGGAATCTAAGGAGGTACCCTTGACAACGTTTGGGGGAACCAGGGAGCTCTATGGATTAAATGGGCTGACAAATGGTGCGGCTGACAGTGAGCTTCGGAAGTCGGAGGCTGTTCAGCGGGCTAAAAAAAGACATTTTAAAGGGGCTTGAAGCGATGGCAACAATGACGAGAAAAGAATATGCCGAGATGTACGGTCCGACGACCGGTGATGCCATTCGTTTGGGTGACACTTCTTTAATAGCGGAAGTAGAACACGATTTTGCAGTTCCCGGTGACGAATGCTTGCATGGAGGAGGAAAAACACTTCGCGATGGTTTGGGCCTAACGCCCGGATATGACAGCGCAATGGGGTCGTTAGACATGTTGTTATGTAACGCGCTGGTGATTGATCCAGTTCTCGGGATTATCAAGGGTGATATAGGGATTAAAAACGGAAAAGTTGTTGGCGTAGGCAAGGCTGGGAATCCAGCAACTATGGATGGCGTAGATTCGAATCTGATCTGCGGCGCAGCCACCACTGTCAGAGACGCAGAGGGATTGATCGCTACGCCCGGCGGGATCGATGTTCACGTTCATTTTGACAGCGCACAGTTATGTGAGCACGCAATCAGCTCCGGAATTACGACAATGTTGGGAGGGTCTCTTGGCCCGATTACGGTCGGAATTGACTGTGGCGGTGCATGGAACGTCGGAAGGATGCTCCAGGCTGCAGAGCACTGGCCAATCAACTTCGGATTCCTAGGCCGTGGCAACACTTCCAAGCCCCGCTCAATTTACGATCAGGTAGCGGGCGGCTGTTTCGGTATGAAGATCCACGAGGATTGGGGCGCGATGCCGGCGGTTATTGATACCTGCCTTTCCGTTGCAGACGAATTGGATTTCCAGGTGCAATTGCATACCGATACGTTGAACGAAAGTGGTTTTTTGGAAGATACCCTGGCAGCCATAAATGGGCGCACAATTCATATGTATCATACGGAAGGTGCCGGAGGCGGACATGCCCCGGACATAATCCGAGTTGCTGGAGTAAAAAACTGCCTTCCGTCTTCGACCAACCCCACTAATCCGTTTACGGTGAATACTTTCGATGAGCATCTGGACATGACGATGGTCTGCCATCACTTGAGTCCATCTATTCCAGAAGACGTAGCTTTTGCTGAAAGTCGCATCCGCCCGCAGAGTATTGCTGCCGAAGATATTCTGCACGACCTTGGCGCAATTTCGATGTTAGGGTCTGACAGTCAAGGCATGGGGAGAATTAATGAGGTCATCTGTAGAACTTGGCAGCTTGCATCAAAGATGAAGGATCAGCGAGGCCGGTTGCAAGAAGAAAAGAGCAATCAAGGCGACAACGAAAGAATAAAAAGGTTTATCGCTAAATACACCATCAATGCCGCGCGAACTTTTGGCATAGACGAGTATGTTGGATCTCTGGAATCCGGCAAGATGGCTGATGTTGTACTGTGGCGCCCAGGGTTTTTTGGCATTAAGCCGGAACTGGTTGTGAAAGGAGGGTTTATTGCCTGGGCTCCGATGGGAGACAGTGCTGCATCCTTGATGACGTGTGAGCCAGTGATAATGCGCCCCCAGTGGGGCGCATTCGGGTCGGCGCAAAAGTCGCTCAGTGCTTCTTTTGTAAATCCATTGGCAATAGAGTCTGATCTTCAGGGTCAACTAAATTTGACCAAGCCACTGCTGCCTACTAGAGGCACTCGCAAACTCAGCAAACAGCACATGTTGCACAATTCGGTCTGCCCGTCTATCAAAGTAGACCCGCAGACGTTCGAGGTTTTCGTGGATGGGAAGTTGGCCTACTGCGAACCCGCTGAAAGATTGCCTTTGACACAGCGATATATGCTTCGATGACAGCAGAAACGCATACTGCAGCGAGTCCTGCCCGAATCGGTGTCGGCGGACCAGTAGGATCCGGTAAGACTGCGTTGATCGAACGTCTGATGCCAGTATTCGATAAGCGTAATCTCCAGGTCGCAATTGTTACTAATGACTTAGTGACAAAAGAAGACGCCGAACGATTGAAACGAAGCGGGTTAATTGACCCTGCTAGAGTGCTGGCAGTGGAAACCGGCGCTTGTCCCCACACTGCCATTCGTGAGGACCCGACGTTGAATATCCAGTCGGCTGATGAGTTAGTACGATCTTATCCTGATCTTACTGCAGTAATCATCGAGAGCGGTGGTGACAACTTGGCATCTACATTTTCTCTAGAGTTAGTTGACTATTGGCTGTTCGTAATCGATGTCTCTGGGGGTGACGATATTCCAAGAAAAAGAGGCCCCGGTGTTGTCAGGGCAGATCTAGTGGTGATCAATAAAATTGATCTGGCGCCGTATGTCGACGTCAATCTTGACCGCATGGTTTCAGAAGCCATCGAGGTGCGCGACGGGAAACCAGTTCTTCTTACCAATTGCGCGACAGGAGAGGGGGTCGATCGGGTTATGGATCAGCTAGTGCACGACGTGTTGTTTGTTTGACTTGAATACCTAACAGAACATGGTCGAAAATAGGGTCGACGACCTTTTTATACAGTTCGCAAAAGGGCCGGAAAGCCGGACCTATGTATCAAATCAGTACTTTCGATATCCGTACCACATCTGTCGTGCTCAATATCTTGATCAATGTCCCAGCGGTCTGGCGTCAGTGTATATACAGTCGACGGCTGGGGGCGTATTTTCGAATGATCGACTGAAAAGCAGATTTCACGCGCTACCTGACTCTGCCGCGCACGTGACTTCTCAAGCCTCAACCATTGTTCATCGAATGGACCATGGTACCGCGGATCTTACCGTAGTGATACGGGCGGAGTCCGGCAGTTTTTTCGAGTATCTGCCGGACCCTGTTATCTTGTTTCCAAAATCCCGTTTGACCTCGAGAGTCTTCATTGAATTGGATCCGCAAGCCACAGTATTAATTGCTGATTCGTTCCTGATTCATGATCCCAATGAGCGGAGCGATGTATTTTCTGAATTTCGAAATGAAATTGAAGTAAAGGGGCTGGACGGCAGGTTACTCTGCAGAGATAGAAATATACTGACCGGTGCGATGTATACCGGCGAAATGTTGGGTGTCATGGGCTCACATCGAGTACACGGGACATTCTTTCTGTTGCGTCAAAATTTGCCAATAGAGTTGATTTGCTCTGAATTTCGCAAAGAGTCCGAAAACCAGTTAGAGACATATACAGGTGTATCTGTTTTGCCCAATGACTGCGGTATATGGGCTCGCGCTGTTTCAGCAGATTCAGTTTCTTTACGGGCGACGTTACATGGTTTATGGCGTGTGGCCAGAAAGTCAATCGTTGGGGCTTTTCCAAACGACAGAAAGAAATAGGTGGTTTTTCCGAGGCAAGAATTAATTATGTCAATTCAAATGAGTGATATATACCAGGCCCGGAAAAACATTTCTGGAATCGCGTGTCGTACGCCTTTAGTACCAGCTTGGTCATTGTCTGATCGTAACCGTGACGTTCAACTTAAACTTGAAATTTAGAAGTATAGGAAAATCAAAACCTGTCAAGGAAATAATTTCAACGTTTCATCGGCGCTTGGTGGTGGGATGGCGGATTTGGTCTACCGGTATTTGGGTTTTTGGGTGGGATTTCAGCTCGGCCCCTCCGAGAAAGGCCTCTACATAGCTTTTGACTCCTCTGAGAATCTGCAAAAAGGGCCGCTGAGCACGCAGATCCCCTTACCGCATTCAATGGTCGAACGCGGGAGGATCGGGATACCAGGGAACTTCATGGTATTGGAAGTTCGTATCGCCTAATTCACTGAAGGAGGGAACGGGATCGGTTAGCATCAGGGGCGGCGCATGCGAGGCCTGTTCCCCGATGTGTTCGAGGATCTTCGCGACTTCACGTGCATCGGTGATGAAGGAGATGATCCGCATCTGCTCCCCGCACTCAGTGCAGATCAGGGGATAAGTTTCGAAGATCCGCCGAATCCATTTCGCCCAGCTTGAATGGCGGGGCGTTCCGGAAGTCACTGGTACAGCCTCCACCACGACCCTTTGTTTGACCAGTTCTTCACTGTTTTCACGCTTCAGTTTGCCACGATGACAACTGCTGTAGACACCGTAGTAGATGATCAGGCTTTCGTAGCGCCAGGGGATATGTGCGGCCAGGAGGTCGAAAAACTCAGGTACCGGCCAGTTCCTTGAGCCTGTCTGAGATTTGCCGGCATCCACCGTCACGCTGTGCTCCTCGGCATGATAGTGGATTCGCTCGACGGACAAGGGTGCCCGGCTCATGTACCGTGCCAGGCGTTCGATGGCTTCCCCGTCGGCGCCATTGATAGGCTTTCCCGTATGAACGTTGAAACCAGAGTTGTGGTTCCACGACATCAGCCGTCCGACCTCGTCAGCGTCAAGGACTTCCTGTTTATGCAGCGCATTCAGAAACCTGGAGCGGAAGCGCACGGCAACAGCGGTCGCGGAACACCCTTTCAGTTCATGAAAACGTCCTTCCCGAACGAGACCCGGCAGCACAGGACATGAACATGGGGATGATAGTTGAACAGGCTGCTATGCGTCTGCAAACAGAAGATCCCGCCGCTCAGGCCGTAGTACCGCCGCCGCTGTACTCTTCATCGGAATCCTTGCTGCAAGCCACGGAACTCAGTATAATTATTAACA
>Ga0208391_1000912_pt1 | contig 15065 bp, 10 predicted proteins | sample Knorr_S23_td_Bot_FD_185612 | JGI IMG/M metagenome (GOLD analysis project Ga0208391, IMG submission 185612) | Marine microbial communities from Southern Atlantic Ocean transect - Knorr_S23_td_Bottom_ad_3770_LV_A (SPAdes) (version 2) | ecosystem: Environmental > Aquatic > Marine > Oceanic | place... | reverse complement strand
CCATAAGTTCATTCGCCTTTTTGGTTGCTCCATATATGGATATGGGATTGTCCACCCGGTCATCTACAGAAAAAGGGATTTTTTCATTCCCGCCATAAACGGAAGAACTGGATGCGTAAATAAGTCCAGCCACATCGTAATGCCTGCAGCACTCTAAAATGTTCATAAACCCGGTTATATTTGTCTGGATATATGCATGGGGGTTCTCCAGACTGTACCGAACACCTGCCTGGGCCGCAAGATTCACAACCTTTTCTGGCTTAAACTGTTTGAACGTTTCAGTAAGGCTGTCCAGGTCAGATATGTCTAATCTGGAATAGGAAAAATTTTCATAGGATATAAGCTCATCCAGGCGGGCCTGTTTGAGTTCTATATCGTAATAGTCATTCATATTATCTATGCCAAATACGTGATGACCTTCGTCTAAGAGGCTTTTGCATAAATGCATGCCGATGAAGCCCGCACAGCCCGTAACTAATATTCTTTCGCTATTCATTTATAAATATACAATCGAACCACTCTAATTTAACCCGTTTATTAATCGCGACCTTGGCTACTAAAATATGTCCATGGGGTGGAGGCTATTTCTATTTGATGAAAATAAATTACGTAGATTTTAATCTGAGATAAAGTTTATTAATAATTTTGGCTTATTCTTCCTAGACTAAATGCATCTATATGTGGTTGCACCCAATGATTCATCGACAAGATTCATTCCTTTCTTTTTTCATGAAAAAATACGTCAAGGGGCATATAATTTTAAACTACCTTTACAACTACTTGTAAATATGATAAATAATACACGGAAGATATAAAAGAATATTAATTCCATAAAGTATTGTTTTTTAATAATATACATTTAACAACTACCATGTAGTCCAAGTTGCTATAGTGTGGTAATCGAGGATAATTGAGAGGACGTTTATTACTTTTTCTTTTTCGGCTTTTTTTCTGGCTTAGGTTCAGAGGCCAGGGGTTGTCCACCAATTTGGGATTTACCAAATGCCAGGATCGGATAAAATACAAAAGGGATGAATATGAGACCCATGGCAAACACAATCTTTTTACCAAATAGTTTGGATACCTGAAGTGCCGCAAGGATATATCCTACAGGGATAATTAAATAAATGGCGATCCACCAAATTGGTTTCTGGACAATTTTGGTAAAAACAAAAATATTGAAAAAAGGAACCAATGCCTTCCACCCTGCTTGCCCTGCTTTTGAAAAGATCTTAAACCAGGATATCCAAATGATCAGGCAAAATAAAACCAGGACTCCCGCTGTAATCATTATATACAGATCGGGGATAGAAGACAATCCGATTGAACCGCTGGTGCCTGGCCCAGTTGAATCAGGCGAATCAGGTGAAACATCATCTATTAACTCTTTTTGCTTTCCTTGAAATGAACCAACAGTTTCTACTTTAAATGCAGCAGGCGGTGTCATATCATAAGTGATCTCACTGTCATCAGAAGTTTCATCAACCAATTCACCCACATTCCCTGCCATATCATTGAATTCAATTGCCATGGGAATTACACCTTCTGTATCCGATTCTGTAAACACATGAAAAAAGGTGAACGTAAGACTGTCTTCCGATTTTCTTATAGCTTCATTATGATCCAGAGTTACGTTCAGGTCACGAACAGGTTCAGACGCTGTAAACTGAAGAAAAACCGAATCTCCTTTTACAGCTAGTGATGTGTCATATTGGTTAGATGTAAATAATTTAATATTATCCAATTCTGGTATTGTGCCATCCTTGGTTATGATTTTTTTATCCGATGTGGTTGTAACTGGCTCCCCTGGATTTTGTGCTATATCATTAAACCTGATTTCAAAAGTGATGGGGCCATCATCCGCTTCTTTTGCAGGGTAAATCGTTTTCCAGGATTTTTCAAATCCAACCACTGCAAAATCATCACCATTTATCTTGAATAGAGGCGGATCAATTGGTTCACTTGCGATTAGATCAAAAGTCAATGAATCGGCAGGCATGGCCAGGCTTGGGTCTAATGAATTACTGGATGTCACCATTAGGGAGACGATTGTTGGAATGGTTTCATCAATAGTTAGGACACTATCGCTTACTTCCCCTAATATACTGTTTCCTGCTTTATCCCAGATCTCCGCAATAAAATGAGCTTCTCCACCTTCTTTAAATCCTGGCATGGACTCAAATACATTATTCTGGATTGAAATTTCTTTTAGATCATCTATATCCCGTTTTTCAATGAAGAAAGGATCTCCAAGGTCAGAGAAGCTTTTCCCAGCATTAAAGCTCACCCGAATTTGAATTCGTCCCCCTTTTAAAGATTCATCATCCGCAAGAGGGACACCCACATTCACATCCGTTGAAAGGCTGTTCCAGTAGATTTTGGAGGCGGTTGCTTCCTGTCCAGGTAAAAAAGAGAATAAAAGGAACGTTGAAAGGAGAACGTGTCTCATGGGATTATTTCCAGTCAGCCAGGAATCCTTTTGCATCTGATTGTTGTTCAAAATCTTCAACCGGTTCATCTTCAGACAGTGGCATGGCTATGAGATCTAATAACAATTTTTTTGCTTTTTCTTTTTGCCCATCTTTATGTAAAGCGCGGGCAAGATAAACCGTCTGCGATGGTGTTGCCGTTCCGGTTTCAAACGCTTTTGTCAGAAACTTGAGTGCTTCATCATTACTGGGCCAAGATAGGATGAACGGGATATATGGCGATTTAAAATGAACGGTTCCCAACATAAAATATCCGCCCCCGTTTGAGTATTCCGAATCCAACTCAATAATCTTTTCTGAATGTTCTCGCATTAAATCTGCTACACCTTCTTTCGCCGCTGTAAAAATTCCATATACTTCTGACCAACTTCCTAAATTAACCAGGTACCAATAACGCACAGCAGCAGATTCAGGATATTTTTCGATTAATTCTTCGCCCAGGCTTTTACCCAAATTGAAAACTTCTTTTTTCTCATCATCATCCTGAGCGACAAATTTCCCTTTATAATAATAGGAACGGAGTAGATAAACACCTCCATCCAATTCATGATCCGAAACTTGTTTTGCTTTTATAAATGCATCGATCGCTTTATTAATTTGATCGGGATTCGCAAGCATACCTCCAGCATTTTCTGCACGGGAACTGTAGGCATTCATCCCAGCCTCAAAAGGTGTATCCTGTCCCAGTAAAAGAAACGTACAAAAGAAGAAGGAAAGGAAAAAATATTTCATATGAGACACAATTTAAAAATATTCAATATAGGTAATCTTGATCTCCCGTTTGAAATAATCCACTTTTTCATCATCAAATAACAAGTTGTTCAAATCCAATTCTAAATGAAGTGATTCCACAAATGACCAGCGGACAGCCGCATTCAAGTATCCACCTTTATTGATGGACATATTTTTCGCTGTCAAATCGTTTTCATTCAGTGCGCTGTTGTATTCCAGCAAGAGGGAAAATTCAGGGTTCAATTCAATGTCAATCCCAAAAAATAGATTGGGGTCAGAATCGCCATCAGCAGTTTCAGTGAAATTATAATTGATACCGGAATGGAGTCCCATATTCCCAAATGGAGATTTCCAGTTTTTTGACGCAGCTAAGTAAGCGCCAAATGCTTTAGTATCGTATCGTTTCAAAGAATCTTCAGTATGATAATTCCCAAAACCTTGTGTATTGATCCCAAATGCAATGCCGGGCATGGACATATTCTCATCAATAACGAGATATTTCACTTTCGCTTCCGGACGGGGATACCATCTTAAACTGTCATCGCCAATCAGGTTTGGTGACCCATATGACAATCCAAATTGAAATCGATCCGTGATGCCCGCACTTAACCCCAGGATCATACCGCCCTCATCCTGGATGCGCATATCCATGGAAAAACTTCCCCGGGCCAATGTCCCGGCTGTGGGAATCGTGATCAGATCGGTCGGTGGTGGGTATTCCTGCCCAAAAACCAAAGCGACAAAAAGAATGAATGAATTGTAATTGAGTTTGCTCATGGTGTCTTGATATGAATTGCTTTAGGATAAATTACATCACCCATACGGGAGGTCAAAGAACGGACACGGTGGAACGGAACCGTTAAAATATCTCTCTCGTTTTCCATCCTGAATTTGATACCGTTGTCCGTCATATCCACAAAATCCACCATGAGCCTGTCCCCGGTTACCATGATAAGTTCATCCCATGTTGTCCTGGGAATAAAAGCCCCATGGGGTACAATGATGCGACTTTCTTTGATCTCCCTGGCAATAATATCAACCTCATCCAGTGTATTATGTGAGCGGGGCGGCGGTGTCTTATAAAGCTGGTCACTCGGGGCCTGGTCAATGGCAACGTGTGAAATCAGTGCATCATCATACCCAAATTCCCAGATTTGAACCACTGCATGAGATTGGATAAACTCAGTCAAAAGATCAAATTTATATTTAAAGCGTCGAATTATCCGGGCGGATGGAAGATCTCTCCATCGCTCTTCCTTTAAACTTCCAAGATAATCATAATCTAATTCAACCTGGCCATATTTCTGTCCATCCACTGTTTCAAACACAATCTTAGAAATTTGGATACCATCCTGAATAGTAAAATAAGTACGCTGATCGGTAAACGTTAAGGGTTCATTTTTTGCAAAACGCCATGCGCGAAATTCCTGACTCCACGGTTCATTGTCTCCAATGACTGTCAGGTTCAGGTATTTCCATTTATCGGTATATTCCCCCCGTTCGATGAGTTTACCAGTCTCATCATATTTAAGCATTTCCCGTTTTTCAATGTTGCCTTTTGCCGTAATTCGTTCGATCTTAATAGGAAGATCCTTTTCATTATAACTCACGGTAAGATGAGCCACCCCACGCCGACTCGTGGACATCATAGAGAGATTGGAAAGGAAATTATGGTCGTCTTGAAAATATCGCACATAAACCACATCCAGCTGGGCGACAGCAATCTGCATTGTTAGCAGTAGCACACCATAGCGAAATAAATTTATCATGGCTTAAATCTCCAAACCACTGGACGATGGTCTGAAATTAATTCATCGTAGTTAGAAATATAATCTCCAAGTCGCATTGTTTGCACATCTCCGCTGCCAGCCTCATCAAAAAGGTCGCTGGATATTAAGATATGATCTATAAAGCTGGGATATCCTGGATATGAATCGAAAACATCGGATTCTGCATTTGCCAGGTCCCAGGTCATAAAACTGAAATTTAATGTGTCGTTTAGAAAGATAGTGAAAGAATTTACACTTGGGTTATCCGATATATCATCATTCCAATCTCCCACAACAATCTGGTTCACAACACCTGCCGCTGAAGATTCCAACAGGTAGCTATAGAGCAACTCTGCAGACGCTACACGACGGTTGAAACCATTGTTACAACATTTTAAGTGAAGGTTAATGAGTGTAAAATCGATTGATTTATCCCCTAAAAATGTCATCTCTGTTCGTAATGGCGGGCGAGATGCAAATTCATAAGAATAATCAGAGAAAAGGTTGGTTTGATTTCGAAGGGTAATTGATCCTGATCTGTAAAGAATGGCTAAATTCAAATATTCAGTAACAGTTGAGTATACGATATTATAACCGTCTAATCTTTCTGCTAATTGCATGAATTCAGACTCACTACTAATTTCCTGAAGACAGTAAATATCAGCATTCAAGATTTTCAATATAATAGCAACCGAGTCAATTGTTTGCTGACCCGCTTTGGGAAAATTCTCTATGTTCCAAGTGACAATTTCAATACCATCCTCCCAATTTAGATCAGGTAGAGAACTGTTGATTGCTGAATAATTAGTCTCATCCTCCGTAGGTACTGCGCATGAAATGAAAACTCCCGTTATAAGAACTGGGAAAAGACTCCTTATCATAGATCTAATCTAGGGGCAATGAGAGCAGAATCGGTCGATGGTCTGAAATCGAATTTTCATATACATCCCAACTACCCATCCATTCATCAATATTGACGGAACGAACGGTGCCGTTTGAATCAAATAACTCAAAAAATCCTTTACCAATCAAAATATGATCTAAAAAACTAGGCCAAGTCGGATAGGATTGTTGGCTAGGATCATCTGCGATCAGCTCTGTCACAAACAAAAAATGTTCTCTATCATCCATAAAAGGGCTAAAAGATTGATAAATCCCCTCATCCTGGATCTGGTCATTCCAATCGCCAACCACAATGATTTTATCCATACCGAGATCCATCCTGTCTCGGAGGAATGAATGGAGCTGTTTCATAGATTGCTGCCGACGATACAATCCATCTCCACAGCATTTTAAGTGCATATTGACAAACGTTATTTCAATATCCGTCTGCCCGCAGCGCCAGAGAAAATCCACCAATAACGGTGGCCGGCCCGCAAAAAAATAATCATCAAATGCAAAAGGTTCCTGCTGTCCTAAAAGAGTTAAAATTTCTTTTCGATAAATGATGGCCTGTTCTAAAAATGATGATTGTTGACTTAATACAAAATCATACTCTGGAAGCCAGGACATCATTTCGGCAAACTTTCCGATTTTAATTACCTCCTGGACACCAATAATATCCACATTAAGATCGCGAATAATTTCTGCAACAGCTTTCATTGTTTTTTCACCGTCTATTGGAAAGCGTTCTATGTTCCATGTCATAATATCCAAATCATTTACCTGACCTACCATTGGAATATTGTATTCATCATATGCAGGTGGTTGTTGGTCAGGACAATCCTGTGCAGGAAGAGAACGGATCGTGGAAATAAGTTCGGAATGATTCGATTCGGAAGTGTTTGATATTGCATCTACCCAGGATTTGATTGAGTCAGCCATTTCAAAATCCGGCCAAATATCATCCTGGAACAGGGTGATCATCATTCCACGATCGGTGGGGAATGTATAACCGGTTATCACTTTCGCACTTAAATCCACATCTAACTTCAAATGTCCAATCCCGGTAAGATTGCCATAGTTTTGGAGCACCAGCGTATGAGTTAGCGGATCTTCCCAAGGCGTATCGTATCCTTTGCTGATCCCGCCGGTAATAATCACATCCACATCCTGTGCAAAATGAGCCAATTCCAGCGCATTTGTAATGCGGATCTTTGCACCGGTACTAACCCGCTCAACCATTTTTTCATATTCGATTTCACGATCATAAGGTAAACCCATGTGTGCTAAAACAAAAACAAGATCGGCACCTTTAGAACGGACTTCAGGAATAATACGATTTAATACATCAAGCGGCGGATCCACGGACACACCTTCCATATTCTTAGGTAAAGATCCATCTTTCAAATCAGGTGTTATTAAACCAATGAGACCTACATTGAATCCGTCGAATGCCTTAATCGTGTAAGGAAGAACTCCTTCCACACCTTTTAGATTCGCCGCCAAAAATGGAAAAGATGCTTCTTCTTTCAAACGGATAAGATTCTTTTTCCCTTGGTCAAAATCCTTTACCCCTGGAACGAATGCATCGTATTCCATCCAATTCATCCACTGAATCATTTTTGAACCGCCATCTTGAGTTCCTAACGGTGTTCCCTGGAAAAGATTTCCTCCATCTGTCAACAGAACAGATTCATTTCTCTGTTCGGCCTTGGAGCGAACAGATTTAACATAATTGTACGCCCCAGCACCGCCGGTCAAGTCGGGTGCAAATTCTGGATTAATGAATCGGGCAGGAACTTTATGAAGGGCGCCATGTATATCATTGGTAAAAACAAGATGGAGACATGTTGTCTCCGCGCGTAAACCCAAAGTAAAAAGTAGGGGCAACATAAAATAATGAAACTGTTTCACCCTTTTCAAAACCATTCCTGTTTCAAAATGAATACATTATACTGGCTTTTACCATCAGGGTTGACTCCTTGACCATTTCCAGATCAGTTGCATCTTGACCTTCAGGGACAAATAAATCGAAATACTGATAATCCAAACCATCAACAGCAGCCGCAATATCCAAGGTCACCCCATGATATGTCCATCCCGTGCCAAAGGTGATAATCGTTCGTTCAAACTCATTCCCTAACGGAGACCCAAGGTACATAAATCCAAACCGGAAAGGAGTTTTGTTTAATATCCATTGCTCCAGACCGATATGGGCAAACCAAGCAGGCTCGTATTGAAAATTAACTGTATCAATTGAACTGGCATTTACAATAACCTGGTCAACCTGAGACCAATCGGAGTAAATAAAATGACCATTTACCTGCGTTTTTATCTTATTTCGCAACCGGGCACTAAAACCAAAACCAATTTCACTGGGCAGCACAATGGAATAATTTGAAACAGTATCTGCCAGTACAAATCCCGGCAGCTGTGTCCGTTCGTGTAAAATAGGTACATATCCATCTGTTGTAAAAGAAACATCAATTTCAGATTTCATTGAAACACCCAAGGTTAAAGATTTTGACGGACTAAAAAGTATTCCATACGAAAAGCGAGATGACTGCCCCACAGAAAAATCATATTGCGTAATGGTGGTAGAATCCGCTGCCAGGGCATCATCTGCCTGCAAGACATGAACGCCTATCTCTTGGGAAAGATCACTCCCAGATAACATTTCTACATTTAATCCCAATTGAACTTTTGCAAGTGGGCGTAAAGCAATGTTGAAGTTGGTGGATTGGATAAATCCCTTCATACGAAAAATATGATATCCGGCAACTGGGTCACGATTGTAGACACCGGATCCTAAACTGGCGCGAACCTCTTCCTGGTAATCATAACGGAAGTCCCAGGTAGGAAACTGTGAAACGGATAGGGATACGGGCAATTTCAGCCATTTTGTAATATCAGTACCAATACTCCAGGGGACAGAATAAAAAACCGGTCTATTAACTACATATGCGTTTTGTGTTACTACATCATCGAACATATCAATTACAGGAAAGGATCGGGTTTCTCTGGTAGCTCTCGCTTCCAAATCTAAAGAAATGCGAAATAAATAACCGAAATCTCCAAAGGCTGGTTGTAATCGGGTATTATTTATCCCTGTACCACCCATAGCCAAAGAACGTGCATCTACAGGTAGGGAGCCAACTGGCAAAACAGGTGAAAAATAATGTTGAGCGTAAATTGCTGATAAAAACAGGAAAATGGCTGGGAAAAATTTCAAGAATCTTGATTTGTATCGATCTTTAAAATGCATAATCCACCTGTAAACGAATGTCCATCGTATTTCTCTGCCCTGTGATTGTTTTCCAGTTTAAACGCTGATCAGGATACGCGTTTATGGGGTCACTGGGTTCGAAAGCATAATTGGTAATAGGATTTGCTGTATCCATTGTCCATTTTAGCCGGACTGCCCAGTGTTCATCCAACCTGGTAAAAACGGAGATCCAATATCGCAATGCATCCGACGGACTATCAAAAACCCGAAAATCCGTATCCTCAAAATTCCAGATGAATCCATTGTAAAGGAGAGTTTGGCCCATTATTCTAAATCGCTCATTAAAATTGTGTGTTACCTTAAAACCTATACCCTCGCTTCCTGTTCCGGCACTGCCAACCATGGATGGACTTTCACCACCGGTTTCCAAATCAAGAGTCAAGCGACGACGGCTGGTAAAATCCACCCAGGATCGAATCCAGATCAATTCGAGTTGGTCATATCTTGACAAGCGAATCTGGGATCGCAGAATTGTTTCCTGCGAAAAAAACGCGGAGGGATCCAATGCGTTCATTCCACCCCGTTTTTGCCACTTATGTCGCAGGTGAAACCGTACGTTGAATACTGGACGGTACTGGGCACGAACAACCGTCCGGTAATAACGAGCTTGATCTGCAACCCGGGTCCATGTATCAAAATCGGCTGTTAATACCAAAGCTCGATGCACCTGATATCGGCTGAATACATAAAATCCCCGTTCGGATTGGGGTTGCGCCTGTCCGGAATAAAGGAAACCGTAAATTGGATCTTCCAAGTAGAACGTGTCTTCAAAAATACTGCCTTTGTATCTTTGGTAATTAGAAAAAGACCGCTGGTACGGATTATCAAATTCAAGGTCATAATCGCGATAAACCATTAACAAATTCAAACTGTTGAATTGTACATATGCACTCATGACCCACGCTCGCGGATCGGTGACATCAACCGACAGATCACCATTCTTATCCAGGACACCATATTCACCCTGTAGGGCAATGTTGCGGATCACGGTAGAAAATTCAAGACCAGCAATTCGACGAAAAGACCTAGCTTTATCCCAGAAAGAGGATTCACCGGAAGATGAATACATGGCAGCAATTTCCGTATCTGCCGTATTCCCTATGGATGTGAGAAACTTCCCTTCATTGGCATCAGCGATAACAGTTGTGGCAATATCCGGCCTTAGAGGCCGGTCATATAAACTTTCATAGGTTGACAGACCAATGAAAGTTCCAGGTTTTAAAATAAACCGGGCATTGCCACCATACGTCATTTCCTCTACCGTATTCAGCATGGGCATTGCCAAGAGACCATTAAACCCCTGATCAGTTCGCGGATACAATGCGATCAATGTCGCCATAGAACTGTCAGCAATATTTAAAATGGCATCTCGATTATGACGAGAAATAAAGCTCATGAACTGTATAGATTTTGTCCCGGTTTGAAATGCTAAGCCACGCAACGCAAATTCTCTCGTTTGAGAAATATCCGGGAATACGCCATGGACACGTCGACTCCAGCTATAGCCTGAGCGTCGAGGAGAGAAAAAATCTGTGTTTTCAAACACCACACCTTGACCAATGGTAGCAGAAAAATTGCCAAGAATGATGCGTTCAAAATTCAAACCTGCAAACTTAAGATTTCGGTAAGTGACAGACCATTTCCCATCCATATTTTCTTCCCCAAGTTGGCGATGGGCTGCCAGGGATATTTTCCAATGTGGTCCAAAACTGGTTACCAGTTTATGGTGCCGGGCTCCAGGATGATTGCTTAAAGGTGTTGTGGTACCTACCTCTTCATCAAATGACGTAGTGGAAGGCAGTGTTTTATAGGTCAAGTTATACCAAATATGAGTTTGATCTTTCTTTTTACCATCTTCATAGGTAAAAAAGTCCACCATATTTTTGTAGCCCCAGTAACTTAAGCCGATCGCTCCACGAAGCGCCTTGGGATAGGTTATGGCTCCTTCCTGGATCCGCTGCAGCACCGCTACGGCATCCACCGGACTTACGTTCTGTAAAACCATCAAATCATTCCAAGTAGCAGAATTAATATTCTTCGGTTCCGCCAAACGATCCAGCCATAACTCCACCAAACCTTCATTCGCACCTTCTTCCGAAGTCCAGTCCTCAACTTTCCGATAACGGTCATCAAGACGAGATACAGTTTCTTCTTGTCGAGGTTTTACCAGGGATACAAGGGGACGAAGCTCTTTTAGGGTTTCAGCGGAAAAACCAGGAATGTCCATCAGATCATAAAAACTGTATACAGGACCTTGGAAAAAAACAAATTCATAAAGTGCGCTAACCTGGCTATCGGTTAGAGGAAGTGTCCTCAAGTCCTCAAGAGATGCTGTATTGACGGGTACTTTTTGTGCCAAAGCAATTGAAAATACCAGAACCAATATTCGTATTACAGCCACTGAATCTCCAAGGATAGCTGTTGAGTTAAGGGGAGAACAGGATGAGTTAAAAAGCCGTAATCGATATGTAATATTTCCCATTTTAGGCTGAAGCCTGCGCCAAACCGGTTGGGATTGCTTTGTACACCGGCTCGCAAATGCAAGCTTGGTAATATTTCATAATCCATGCCTGCGTGAATCTGTGTAGGATATTCCATAGATCGGGATAGTGCAGCAGTTGTCCATACCAGGTTGTAGGGTGAATATGCCATACCAATTTGTATTCGTCTGGGCAGATCCACTGCAGCATTTGCTTCCCCCAATTGCGGGTGGTTAATATTTGTTACTTTTGCGCCAAAGCGAATTCGCTCCTGCAATGATGCCAAAAGGCCTGCATCCAAACCCACTGCCTGATGAGATCCCAAGTCTCGTCCATCGGAGCCATCCCCTGATGGGCCTGCTGATTGACCATAATCCACCATCTGCAGTCGAATGCCATATCCAAAAAACAGGGTGCTGTTGCGGTCAGCCTGCAAGGTGATGCCTTGATAAAATCCTGTAGCAGTTTCATGCGCTAAAGATCGACTTTTATAATCCGTTGAAAAATCTTCAACAGAAATACCAATTGTTCCCACAAATGGTAAACCGATTTGAAAGCCGGCAAGTGTATGTTTGAAATAGGATAATCCATATAAGGATTCACTTCCTAATACGACTGAATTTCTTTCCTGACCGGCCAAACCCGCCGGGTTATTGAATATGGCCCACGCACCGCCCTGACAGGCCACATCGCTTCCGGCCATTCCCAAAGATGATGCACCATAGTACAAATGCTCTGATGTCACCTGAGCAAAACTAACGGATAGCACCAATATTAATAAAATGACTTTGGCTCTAATCATATAGTCAATCCCTATAAACACCAATCACCACGGGAGCCATATCCTGGTAATGTTTGCCGGTAATCGCATCCGTAACATCCAGATGTATCAGATATGTTCCGGGAGCAACAAGACGATACAGATTGTCGCGACCATCCCAGGTGTCTTCCTTATAAAACGAAATACCTCGGTATTCATCATAAAGTGTGGATGTTAATCTTCCTGCCATATCAAACACTCTCAATTTTATCCGGGCATTAGCCGGGAAACTGTAAGAATATGCAATCACTTCCCCCAATTGCGGCACGAATGGGAATGGCGCCACGGTTAATTCCGCAGAGAAGTCACCGGTTTGCCCTTCTAGTTTTTCCTGAATATCATCAGGATAGGCTGGCTGAATCTGACCTACACCACTGTATTCTCCGGCTATGCCGGCGACCTGAATCAATTCCCCAACCTGCAGGAGAGAATCCAATTCGAGATTAATAAGTTCAAAGTTGTCATTGTATAAAATATTGGTGGAGTTCCAGATGCGAACCGTGGTGACCTCGCCCGACGCATCCTGCAAGCTAAGATTCGCTCCTGCGTTTGTTCCTGATGGATCTGATCTGGCAATGATTTTTCCCCATAGTTTCACGAACGTATACATATAAGCTAATGAATTGAATTCACTGATAGACAGATCAACTACAGGAATGTGAGCATTCTCTTTTAAAACGGTGATGCTGCTGTAAATCAATTCCGGTTTCCCATCATATTCATCTACCTCTGCTACAACCAAAACTGAATCACCCCGGTGAAAAGAGGTATCAAGTGCAGAATTGTAAAGAATAATTCCTCTTTCAGATTCATCTTGTAAAAAGGCTTCTGTAAAAGTAGTGCGGAGTTTGCCTGCGGACACAGTTACAACGCCATCTATCTCGATTTGCTCACCCACATAATCACTTAAATTGTTCAGTAAATCTGCAATAGAAAGATCTTCAGGTGGTAAATTAATTGACACGACAAATAAATTGCTTGATTCTGATAATCCTGTAATATCAACTGCCGTCACAGAATAAACTAATGATCCTGTCAGGCCAAAAGGGCCTACATTAACACTAAATTGATCACTGGCCCCCTGCACCATGGTATGGGTTGTTGTATCACTTTGAAAAATTGTAATTAATTGAACGGATGTTAGACCTTCGTCATCAGTAACGGTTGCAGTGAAAGTAAGTATATCTTCTGAAGTTGGAGATTCGGGAGAAACAGTCACAGCGGAAATTTCCGGTTTTGAGGAAACAAGCGCATAAACACCCCAGGTTTCATCCAGGGGTTCACTGGTTTCATCATGACCCGTAATTCCGTTACCTCCACTTTGGATCTCATTGCCTTCTTCACTTATTCTGACCAGTTTCTCATCCGTATTATGAATTGGAAGAAAGGCCTGACTGGCTGCAGGCGTGTCTGATTGGTAGCCATCAATACCTGTTTTATCAATAGCATAAGAATTATCACCCCAGAGCAAATAATCTACATCCTTTACAGTTGTTGAACTCCCATCCCAATAAAAAATAATCAAGGTTTCATTCGCATTACCCAGTTTTGGCGCAGCACTGTTCCCCTTTGTATTTTCACCATCGACAGCATCAAGCATATCATCATTCAGGGTAAGGTCCGCATTTTCACCAAATTCGCTTGCGTATTTAGAGCTATCACGTAGCGAAACAATGATGGATGACCCTGCCGATATGGTATATCCAGATGGAAACCGGCAAATAAAATCTGAACTGGAACCGCTCCAATAATCCGTTCCGGAAGGCAATTGGTAATAGAACTCCTCATTACCGATATCAGTTCCATCGGTCAAATAATAATTGGATAGGTCTATATCACTATCGGTTGGGTTTGTTATTTTAACATATTCTGCGTTACTAGGCGTGATGGCAAGCTCAGAAAACACCAGATGATCAAGTTCAGCAATGAGAACCAATGGGCTTAGCCATAGGAGCCTTTTAAAAAAATTCATCGGGTTCCCTTACTCTGTAATCTCGCTTAAAGCGATGCTTACTTGAGCAACATTACTTTTTGAACTGCCTGGTTTTGGCCATCTTGCAGCCGAATAAAATAAAGTCCCGATGGCAGGGAAGATGCATTCCATACCATCCTGTGGTTACCAGCTGATAAATTGGCATTTTTCAATTCGTCCACAACTTTACCATTGATGTCATAAACATCGAGATGAATTTCCCCATCAAACTGCAATGAAAAGTTTATCGTAGCCCTTGGGTTAAAAGGATTTGGATAAATAGGGAACAATGAAAATTCATTTGGAATTGCAACTGGCCCAGAAATTCCAAGTGTTGCGATATCTTCTTCATACCCAACCAGTAATTGATATTCTGTGCTGTACTGACTCCCGACACCTGTAAAACTCCATTCTGTACCAACTTGGTACTGAGCAATTGAAATCCCTGTGGTATTCCAGATTTGCACATAAGTTACATCGTCAATAGTCAATTTTGTACCGGCTCCATCTGAAACTTGCTCCGCCGCAGTGACTGCCCCTTCAAAGGAAATAAGCGTTCCTTCATAATCAGAAGAATTAGCGCCTACCGGCGTAGTAATAATAGCAGCAGGCAAACTATTTCCTGAAGAAAGTGT
>Ga0208391_1000911_pt1 | contig 15065 bp, 14 predicted proteins | sample Knorr_S23_td_Bot_FD_185612 | JGI IMG/M metagenome (GOLD analysis project Ga0208391, IMG submission 185612) | Marine microbial communities from Southern Atlantic Ocean transect - Knorr_S23_td_Bottom_ad_3770_LV_A (SPAdes) (version 2) | ecosystem: Environmental > Aquatic > Marine > Oceanic | place... | reverse complement strand
GTAAGGAATCTTGGACACACTAATTTTTAATTTTTAAAATTATCTAGTTTAATACAATTTTTATGATAAAAAAGCTCTTATGCGCTCTTAGCTCAGTTGGATAGAGCATCGGTTTTCTAAACCGAGGGTCGCAGGTTCGAGTCCTGCAGAGCGCGCCATAAATTTCTTGTTTCATTAAATTCGGATAACATACGGATAATTTCACTCTCAACATTCCTCGTGGTTTTATGTTTTTTATAGTTGTTTCATACTTTTGTCATACCGACACAAATAACATTGCTCAAATCTAAAAAATCATTCATATTCTTTCTGCTTATTCCTCCTGTTGGTATAAAGTATAAATCTTTATAAATTGTTTCAATAGCTTTAAGTTTTTTACATCCATCATTTAAAGTAGCTGGAAAAAACTTAATTACTCTGTATCCTAAATTATATAAATAATTAAATTCCGAAATAGTCTCTGCTCCAGGAATATAATTTATTGGTTTTTTAATAACAATTTCTTTAATAGTGCTAGGGGACACAAAAAAATTAAACTTTTTTTTATCAATAGTATTATAAGTCTCTAATTTTAAAATAGAGCCTAATCCAAATTTAATTTTTGGGAAATATTCAACTAATTTAATTGCATTTTGATAAGACTCGGATTCTCGCAATGTAATTTCAATTAATTTTATATCTTTATTATTAGTTATTATAGATTCAATTTTCTTAACATCATCATTAAAATTTTTTGAATTAATTATAGGTATGATCTTTTGAATTTTTAATTGTTCAAAATAATTTTTAGTTACATTCATAAAATTATAGCCCCTTTTTTCATTACAATTTTTGAACCCATATTATGACCAGCTTTTAAAGATTTTATTGCATTTTGAGTTGTAACGAATTCAGATATGTAAGCTGCATTAAACCCATCTCCTGCGCCAGAAGAATCAATTATTGTATTTCGAATTTTATTCATATTAGTAAAATGTTTATTATTAATAAAAGCATAATTATATGATGCATTTTTTCGATAAACAGAATGTTGAATATTATTTTTATTAATGATCTTATTAAAAAAAATTACATTATCATTATTTTTCCATTTTTTCATATCTTCCCCAGTTCCAAATAAAATGCTTACTAAAGGCAGAAAAAGATTTAGTGTTTTATTCAATTGTAATTTGTTTGACCATCTATTTAATCTTATATTTAAATCAAAAACAATTTTAATATTTTTTTGTTTTATTAATTTTATAAATTCATAAAAATTCATTCTTTTTTCTTTTGAGAGAAGAGATAATGTTATTCCCGAGAAATAAACATAATCATACTTAGTGAATTTAGAAATTAATTTATTGTAGTTTAGATTATTTAAGTAGTCTTTTGCAGCACTGTTATCTCTCCAATAATAAAATTGCTTTTCACCATTTTTGTAATTTTTGATTAAATAAAGTCCACTTTCCTTATCCTTATGAATATTAACAAGTTTTGGTGATATTTTTTTTAATCTAAATATATCAAATAAATTTTTATTAATTTTACTTTTTCCAATTGAGGTTAAATAATCAACTTTTATTTTTTTTTTATCAAGATAAGCAGAAAAATTTAGAGTATCTCCTGCAAAAGACTGAATAAAATGATTATTTTTAGTATTGGCAATTTCAATCATGCATTCGCCAATTGAACAAAAATTAATTTTTTTCATTTATATAAAATAATTTAATTAATAAATTAAACTTTTTTAGCAAAAACATAATAATAAATATTACTTATTATAGAATACTTCTTCCATAAGAGACCACCACTCACCTTTTTTTCTGTTTGGATAAGGAATTTGACAAGGACTACATAGTTTCCACCACTCTTGAACTTTTTTATTTTCAGACATTAGTCCCATATCTCTCTCATAATTATCGCCATAGTATTCCATATAGCTAAATAATGTATTTTTATGCAAAAAAATCGAGTAATTTCTACAATTTAAATCCTTCAAATTTTTTAAAACTTCTGGCCATACACTTGCATGAAGTTTTTTGTATTCATCTATTTTTTCTGGGTAAATGTTAATTGTCATACCTATTCTTTTCATATTAAATTAAATTTTATAAAAATTTCTTGCAGTATGAGAAAAAACATTCATTTTTTCATCATTTGACAAATTTGGAATTAAAGTATGAGCTATATCAAACCAGTTTTCATATTTTTCAGCCATTGTTAAAACTGGCCAATCACTTCCCCACATTATTTTATTTGTATCAAAAATTTCAAAAATAAAATCTGTGTAAGGTTTAATCTGTTCGAGATTATAATCTTCACCGATCTCTGTTACAATTCCTGAGTATTTACAAAATATGTTATCTAACATTGATAATTTTTTCATATCTGCTTTCCATTCATCAATTTCTTGATTTAAAATTTTTGGTTTTGCAATATGATCAATAACAATTGGAAGATTATTATATTTTTTTGCAAAAACATATAAATTCTTTAAGTGTTTAGGTCTTACTAGTGCATCAAATGTAAGATTATTTTTTATTAAATGTTTTAATCCTAATTCTAAATTATCTTTTAACATCCAATTTTCGTTTGCTATATCATGTATCATAGGGCGAAAACCTTTAAGATATTTATTTTCAATTAATTTATCTATATGCTTAACAACATCACTATTTTCAAAATCTATCCATCCAACAACACCAGATACAAAAGAATTTTTATTTGCTATATCTAGAATAAATTCAGTTTCTGCAATTGTATCTGCTGCTTGTACAATTATAGTTTGAGTAATGTTCTTTTTATTTATTAATGGAAATAAGTCAGAAGAATCAAAATCCCTATATAAAGGCTTATATTCTGATGACATCCAAGAATAATCTCCTCTTGAAATATTCCAAAAATGTTGATGACTATCTATATACATATTATTTTCCTTTCCAGTAATCTCCATTAGGAAATTGAAACTTTTTAACAGAATCCTTTTTTATTATAGCTGAATAACCTGAGTTCATAGGAGTTACGTAGTGTCCATTTTTAATGATGGACGGATTAGTTAAATGTTCCGAGCAACTTTCCGCATACTCACTTAAATAAGTTGTATTATTTGTTATTATTAATTGATTAATGATATTCAGATGCTGAACATATTCACATAAGCCAACACCTCCTGCATGAGCAATCACTGGAATATTTAATTTACTTGACATTAATAGAATAGGTAGGATTTCATTAAGACTTGCTAGCCTGCAACTATCAATTTGACAAAAATCTAAGGATTTATTTTCTAAAAATTGCTTAAAAACTATTCTGTTTTGACACATTTCTCCAGTTGCTAACTTAACACCGCCAACTGAATTCTTAATTTTTTTAAAACCTAATATATCATCTGGATTTGTTGGTTCCTCAACAAAATATAAGTCAAATTCTTTTAGTTTATTGATATTTTCAATAGACTCTTTGACACTCCAAGCTTGATTAGCATCAATCATTAATAAATTATCTTTACCAATTATTTCTCTCACTAATTTACAACGATGAATATCTCTATCGATATCTTGTCCAACTTTCATTTTAAAATGTGTCCAACCTTCTGATAAATATTTCTTTGTAAGATTTATCATTTTTTCATCCGAATATCCCAACCAACCTGCTGCAGTAGTATAACAAGGAAATCCATTTTTTATAATAGATTGTGTTGCAATTTGAATGTTATTTTTTTTACCTTCTATTATATTAAAAGCTTCTTCTTTAGTAATGACATCATCAATGTATGTGAATGATAATTTATTTAATAAATCTTCCGTATTTAAATCAACAATATATTTCCATAGTGGTTTTCTATGATATTTGCTGATCAAATCCCAAAAACCATTAAACAAAGCTGCAACAGATAATTGTATAACGCCCTTTTCTGGACCAATCCACCTAAGTTGACTATGATTGGTACATGATCTCCACAAACTATTAATATTTTTTTCAATTTCAGTAATATTTTTGTTTAAAAATAATGGCTTGAAATGTTTAATACAAGCTACACACAAATCATTACCTTTTCCAATTGTAAATGTTAATCCAATTCCTTTTAAATCTTTATCATCTGAAAAAATCTCAACATAGGCTGCTGAATAATCACAATCTACATGTACAGAGTCACTGCCAAGATTATCTAATGAAGTAGGAAATCTGATATCTTTAACAATAATATCAATTATTTTGCTCATCAATTAGGCGTTGGAGATCTTTCATCAATTAAATTATTGTTTTTTAATTTATCCCAAAATTCTTTTGCAATTTTAATATTTAAAAAATCTATATTTTGACTAACTTGAGTTGATCTATCCATTCCAAGAATCATAGTAGAAATTAAGTCATTAGCATTACAAAATTGCAATGCTGCTGCCGCTATAGGAACATTAAATTCTTTGCATATTTTATCTATTTCAAAATATTTTGATTTAATTTTATCTGGAATTTTATCATAATCATAGGTAGAATTTTCATTAACACCCTTTACTAAAATGCCAGAATTAAATACGCCAGCTAATATTATCCCTATATTTTTTTTCTCAGCAATTGGAAAAAAAGAATCTAATGCACCTTGTTCAAGCAATGTATATCTTCCAGCTAAAACCATGCAATCAAATTCACCTTCTTCTGCAAATTTAGCGCACATTTCAGCTTCATTAACTCCAACTCCTATAGCTTGAATAACTTTTTGATCCTTTAGCTCATTAAGAGCTTTATAAGCGCCTTCCATTGCTAGTTTAAAATAATGTTCTACCTTGTCTCCATGGGTAAACCTATCTACATCATGAATTAAACAAATATCAATTTGTGATAAACCTAGTCGTAATAATGATTGTTCAAAAGATTTCATCACACCATCATAGGTATAATCAAGTGTGGGTTTATATGTTAAACCACCTTTAAATATACCTCGGTCAATATTTTCTTCTTTTTCAGGAGATAAATATCTTCCAACTTTAGTGCTTATATAAAAATCATTTCTATTTATAGACTTTAAAAAATTACCTAATCTATGTTCGCTTAAGCCATATCCATATAGAGGAGAGGTATCAAAAATATTTATTCCACATTCATGAGATTTTTTAAGAGTATTAAAACAATCTTCTTCTTTTAATTTTTCAAATAAGTCTCCCATTGGCGCACCGCCAAAGCCTATTGATGTTGTATGAATGTTTGTGTTTCCTAATTTTTTCTTAATCATGAATAAATTCCATGATTGAGGAACTCATGGATTGATAATTATGATCATTATTTTTTTCACCTTTAATTATGAAATTTTTCATAACAATTATTCTATCGGCTAAACTTATCATTTCAGGCATATCACTTGATATTAGTACTATTGATGTTCCACTTTTTGATAAATCAATTATCAATTCATGAAGATATCCTTTTGTTTTGACATCAATTCCAACTGTGGGTTCATCAATAAACAAAATATCGGTTCCTGCTGCTAACCATTTTGCAACACTAATTTTTTGTTGATTTCCTCCTGATAAATTTGAAACTAGTTGATAATTTGAAGGGGTTTTAACTTCTAGTTTTTGAATATATGGAGTTACTTTTTTACCAATAGTTGAATCATTTAAAAAATTAAAAAAACGCTTTAATTGAGACCAAACTGTAATTCCAGTATTATCTAAAACGTTATGCATTAATATAAGGCCTTCTTTTTTTCTATCTTCACTAATATATCCAATTTTATATTTTTCTAATGCCTCTTTTGCAGAATGAATTTTAATAGATTTTGAATTTAATTTAAGATTTCCTGATATTATTTTTTCAATACCAACAATTGATTTTGCAAGTTCAGTTCTACCAGCACCAACTAACCCATATAAACCTAAAATTTCTCCTTTATATAAAGATAAATTAATAGATTTATGTCCAAGATAAGTATTAATATTTTCTAATTCTAATATTTTATTATTATTGTTTTCAAATAGTTTTTTTGATTTTACAACTTGTTCTTCACGACCAATCATAAGTTTAACTAGTTGTTTTCTATCTAAAGTTTCAATTTTCTCTGATTCACATGCATTTTTTCCATCTCTTAAAACTGTAACATAATCACATATTTGAAATACTTCTTCTAATTTATGACTAACGAAAACGACACTTACACCTTCTTTAGAAACAATTTTTTTTAATAATTTAAAAAGATTGTTAGCATCTTGAGGAGAAATTGAAGATGTAGGTTCATCAAGTAAAAGAATTTTTGATTCCATCGATAATGCTTTTGCAATTTCGCATAACTGCATTTTTGCAACGGTCAAATCAGAAACAATTGTTTCTGGACTTATATCTAGGTCTAAAATATCTAACCATTTTTTTGATTGTTTAAAAACTTCATTATAATCAATTAAATTCAATGAATTTTTAGGTAAATTATTAAGCATTAAATTTTCACCAACTGAAAATCTTCCGATTAGATTTCTTTCTTGATGAACAACCGATATTCCTTTTAAAATTGCATCATTTGGAGAATTTAAATTTATTTTTTCATCATTAATAATAATTTCACCACTATCTGGTTTATAAACTCCTGTTAAAATTTTAATTAATGTTGATTTACCAGCACCATTTTCTCCAACCAAAGCATGAATAGAACCCTTTTTTAATTTAAAATTTGCATTATCTAATGCTTTAACTCCTGGGAAAGTTTTATTGGAATTATTAATTTCTAAACAATATTCACTATTCATGGACAAATATTTTCTTTTTATTTTCCTCTTGATATTCACGATATCTATTAATTAAGACTGCAAATAAAATCATAAATCCCAAAAAGATTTGAACAAAAAATGGATCAACTTTAAATATAACTAGTGACTGAGAAATAATAGCAACTATTACAACTGCTAATGCGGTTGCCAAAACATCAACTTTTCCTCCTGCTAAGATTGCTCCACCAATTACAGGAGCCGCAAAAGATGGCAACAACCAAGCGTCACCAATGTTTGGAGTACCAAGAGATAATCTACAAACAACAAGCATTCCTGCAATTCCTGCTAACAAGCCAGAAATAACATGTGCTGTAATAACTATTTGAGTAGATGAAATACCCATTAATTCAGAAGATTGAATACTGTTGCCGTAAGCCAACATATATCTACCAATTATAGTTTTTGTCATTAGTATCCACATAACAAATGTTACAATTAGTGGAATTATAATTAAATAAGGAATTGGACCTATAATTTTTCCGTTACCAAAAACTCTGATAGCATCTGGAATTTTATAAAAAGGCTGCGCTTCAGTTATTCCTAAATTAATACCTTTAAAAACATATAATGTTGCTAAAGTTATTATAAAAGCTGATATTCCTGTTTTAGCAGTTATGTATCCGTTAAAAAAACCAGCGGATACACCTATAACAATTCCTATACTTGCTGCAATAAATATAGGCATATCATAAACCTCCATTAATCCAGCAAATGATATAGCAACAAGTCCTCCAATAGCTCCAACAGAAAGATTCATTTGTCCAATAGCTATTATAATCATCTGAGACATTGCAACGATAAGCATTAGGCTTATACTGGACATTAAAACATATAAATTAAACGATGAAACAAACGCTGGTTTCAATACGGAGATAATTAGAGCTCCAAATATGACAACTATAAGAAGCCCGAACCAATCTTTTTTAAATAAATTAGAGAATATTTTATTCATGAAACTACAATGTTTTTTTCTGTAAAATATGCCCTTGCTTTATCAATCAAAACCGTGCCTAATAAAATTACTCCTAAAAAAAATCTTACCCAAAAGATCCCAACATCCAATAACAACAATCCATTGGTAATTAAAGTTACCAATAATGCACCTAAGATAGTTCCAAAAACTGTAACTTTGCCTCCAGATAAGAGTGTACCTCCTAAAACTGTAGCTAAAAAGGCAGGCAACAACCAATCAAAACCCAAATGACCTGCTATTGAGGGTATAGCAGCACCTATTCTCATAGTTACCATTATCCCTGCAATTGCTGCCAAGATGCCTGATAGCATATGACAATAAATAAACATTCGGTTTACAGAAATTCCTGATAACTCAGCAGCGCTTGGATTGGCTCCTGCAGCAATTAATTTTCTTCCGATATCAGTAAATCTAAAAAGATAATACAATACACAGCCAATAAAAAAACTAAACAATAATAATGGCGAAACATATCTATAAAAAATCTTCATACTTCCAATATCAGTAAAAGCATCTGGCAAATTTTTAAAAGATTGTGCTTTTGTAAGTACAGTCATTAATCCAAAATAAATACTCATGGTTGCCAATGTTACAATAAAACTGTGAACACCAGTTTTGACTGTGACATATCCATTAATCCATCCTAAAAAAGATCCAGCTAATAAAATTAAAAATATAGACGGAATTATAGGTATACTTAATGATTCCATACACCATCCACCAAACATTGCGGTTGATACACCAACTGCGCCTAAAGATAAATTCAACCCTCCTGTCAGAATTACAACCATCATTGCTAGACCAATCATAATATCAATAGAAGCTACTCTTGAAAGGGCATAAAGATTGAATCTAGAAGAAAAACCTTCAGTCACAAAAGTAAAAAATAAAGCAAAAATAATTACTAGACATAAAAGACCGAATTGATTTGTGTACAAAAATTTAGGTAATTTAATATTCATAAAAATCTTTATATATATTAAATAAAGAAAAAGGGGGTAAGGATACCCCCTAAAATATAATTTAACTTAACAGTCTAGATATTTAGAATCAAAAGTTTCAAGAATTTCAAGTGAAATTTTTCTCATAGCCATAACATAAGTATCAACGTCTGTTATATCTACAAATACAGTTCCAGAATCAATGAATTGATCTGTTTGAGATGTTGATTTCCATGGTGCATCAGATTTAAAACTACACCCAGTTCTAATTTTATCCATAATATAAGAACCAATGTACCCTTGTCCGTAAGGATTTTGTAACATTGTTCCGTGAACAAAACCGTCTTTGATAGCTTTCAGCACTACTTCATCATGGTCAATGCCAACCATTTTAATTCTTTTATCACCCAAGTTAGTTAAAGCTTGAGCTGATACAACTGCAGGAACCCATGCTGTGGTAACAATACCATCAACCTCAGAACCTTGAGCAGCCATAAAAGCATTAATTTTTTCATCTGCTGGTTCATAAGCATCAATATCTGCTATAACTTGTATAATTTCTACTCCACCACCAGCTTCAGCAACTGCTTGCTCAACTGCTTTAATTCTTAAAGTTGTATTTGGATCTACTAAGAAACCAGTAAAGTGTGCAATTTTACCTTTACCTCCAAGAGCTTTAATAAGTTCTTTTGTTCCTAGATAAGCAGAGTGGCCTGTATCAGTTCCAAAACAAAATCTAGTTTTAGTCGGTTGTTCAACACAACCTGCTAACGCTCCTGTTGGAATTCCTGCGTCTTCAAGTTCGCCAAGTATTTTGTTAGTACCAACGGAATCACCTGGAAAAACTAAAACTGCGTTATAACCCTTACCTACTAAACTTTCGATAAGTTCATTTTGTTGACTTAAGTCCCATTCTGCTGGAACTCTGTAATCAGCTTTACCTAGTCCAAAATCTTTTACCGCATCAAGACCAGCTTGTTCCCAAGCAGCGAAATATGGATGAGGTCCTCCAGGTACTAAAGCAACCTTAGTATCACTACTTCCTGCATATAAATTCGAAGAAAATAATAATAAAGTTGAAATTAAAAATATAAAAATTCTCATATATCCTCCTGTATACATAATATTAATTAATTAGTTAATGACATAATAACAATTGTGTCAATACATATGACTTAATTTACATTAAGATATTTCTACATTAAAAATATAAATCTTAACAAATAATTAATATGGAATTTACTTTTAGATGGTTTGGCCCCAAAGATCCTGCAAAAATAAATCATATCAGACAGGTAGGAGTAACAGGAATAGTTACTTCCTTAAATCATATAAAATATGGTGAAAAATGGACTGATTATGAAATAAAAAAAAGGAAAAAAATTATTAATGAGGTTAAAAATTCAAAAGAATTAAAATTAAAATGGAGTGTTGCTGAAAGTTTGCCTGTTCATAATGATATTAAATCAAGAAGTGGTAAATATAAATATTATATAGATCAATATAAAGACTCATTAGTTAATTTATCTAAAAACAAAATAAAAACTATTTGCTACAATTTTATGCCATTAATTGATTGGGTGAGAACAGATCTTAATTACAAATTAGAAAACAATGTTATTGCTCTTAAATATGATCATTTAAAAATGTGTGCTTTTGAAAAATTTATATTAAAAATAAAAGATGCAGAGAAACGGTATACAAAAAATCAAATTATTAAAGCTAAGGAAATTTATAAAAAAATGAAAAATAGCGAAAAACAATCCCTTAAAAAATCTTTGTTAGGCGGATTAGCAGCAAATGATAGAAAATTTTCAATAAATGAATTAAAATATGAAATTGATAAATTTAAAGAAATAAATCATACTGACCTAAGAAATAATTTAAAAAGTTTTCTGATTGAAATATTTCCAATTTTAAGAGAACATCAGATAAAATATTGCATTCATCCAGACGATCCACCATATAATATTTTTGGTTTGCCCAGGATTATGTCTAACGAAAATGATATTAAATACTTAACTTCAATTTTTAAACATGAAAATAATGGAATAACCCTTTGCACTGGTTCATTAGGTGTAGATAAAAAAAACAATATTGAAATAATTATTAAAAAATATGGTAAATATATTAATTTTATTCATTTAAGAAATATTAAGAGAGATAATAATTCTAAAAATTTTTATGAATCAGATCATTTAGATGGTGATATTAATATGGTTAATATAATTAAATTAATATTAAAGGAAGAAAAAATAAGAGAGAGAAATAATAGACCTTTTAATATTCCAATGAGACCTGATCATGGACATACTATTATATACGATCAAGATAAAATAATCATACCTGGTTATTCTCTATTGGGTAGAATGAAGGGTTTGGCTGAATTAAAAGGAATTATTAAAGCACTAAATTAGGTTATTAAAATAATTTAAATTATAATTTTTATCTATTTTTAAAAATTCATTTTGTAATTCAATATCAAAAGGTATTCCATGTTTTATTCTAAATTTTTCTTCTTCCCATTCTTTTTGACCAGGATATAATATTCTTTGATTTTTCTTAGGTTTTTGTAATTTTAAGTCATTAATATAATTAGAAATATTCCTGAAATATTTTGTTTTTGTTGTTATAGATTCTATATTGATAGCTATTAATATGTGACCAAGATTTCTGTAAGAAGAAAAATCAGGTCCCATCATTGATAATAATCTATAACCATGGGCAATACCCAATAAAGGTCCACACAATATTTCTATAGATGCAGAAAGACCAAAACCTTTATGACCAAATAATTCACCACCTAAAGGAGATAAAGATTTTGCTATTTTTGCATTAGTTGTACTTTTCCCATATTGATCAAATGCAACGTTCTTTGGTAATCTCTGATTTTTATTTTTTGCTCTTAAGACTTTATTCCAAGGAATGGATGTTGAAGAAAAATCAACAAGCAAATTTTTATTATTATTTATTGGGGCACTGAAACTATATGGATTGGTTCCATGAAATTTTTTAGTACCATTAAAAGGTATTGCAAAAGAATCTGAATGTGTGAACGAAAAACCTAGAAAATTATTTTTTGCTATTTCTAGAGAATAGGCTCCTGCTGCCCCATAATGAGTAGAGTTAATAATTCCAACTAATCCAATACCATTGATTTTTGCTAAATTAATTACTTTTGTACAAGCTAAATAAGATGCAGAATGTCCAAACCCATTATCAGCATCAATCAAACCAACTGATGGCATTTTTTTAATATATTTCATTTTTGGACGATTATTTATCCTTCCCCCTTCTATGCACTTAACATAATGAGGAAAAAGCCTAACTCCGTGACTATCCACACCTCTTAAAGATGATCCAATTAAAGATTTACATAAATTATCTATTTCTTTTTTTGGTATATTTAAATTTTTACATATGAAAAAAATAAATTTTTCAATATCTGAATGTTTAATTAAAACTTTTTTTTTCATAATTTTGAATTATTTATATTTATAATAGAATTTTTTAAACCGTAATTATTAATATTATTCAAATGAGTTTTTATATTCTTTTTTAAAAAATATTTATCTTCTTTATTAATATCAAAAACAAACTTATAGTTTAGAAAATTTTCAATTATTTGATCTATATTATTCTTATTATTAATAATATCTAAAAGAGTTTTTTTATTCGGATCATTTATTTCAATTAAATTGTTGTTAATATCTTTTCCAAATAAAAATTTAAACCAACAAGTTATAATAAAAGAAGAGTAACTACAATTTTTATCAGACAAGCGATCTTTTATTGTATCCAATAATCTAATTTTAATTTTATAAGAGCCATCAATAGAAATGCGTTTCAATTCATCATTAAGGTGCGGATTATTAAATCTTTGTAATACTAGATTAATATATTTAGATTTATCAAAATCTTTTGGCACTTTTACAATGGGCAAAACTTCTAAATTCATAAAATTATATATAAATTTATAACAATCATAATCTTCCATTACTTCATGAACAAATTTATAACCTAATAGTAAGCCAATATAAGAAACTGCTGAATGAGAAGCATTTAAAAATCTAAGTTTTATATTTGTATATAAATCAACATTATCTACAATTTTAATATTGCTTTTATAAAAAAATTCAGATTTTAAAAAATTATTATTTTCAATATACCATTCAACATATGGTTCATGCAGTATGGGTACCTTATCTAGTAGAGATATTTTTTTCTCTATATATCCTATATTTTCTTTTCTTAATCTAGGCACAATACCATCGACCATTGTGTTGGGGAATTTTACATTTTTTTTAATCCAAGAGATTTTTTCTGGATTATATATACTCATAAATTCTATAATTAATTTTTTTAAAATATCTCCATTTTTTGATAAATTATCACAACTTATGATTGTTATAGGCGAATTAATTAATTTACTGCGAAGTATAAGTCCTCTAGATAAATAACCAATAATAGTTTTTGGATGGTTATTTTTGAATAAATCATTTTTTATATCTTCATCAAAAAGTAATGAAGATGATTGTTGATCAAATTTATATCCATTTTCTGTTATTGTGATTGTAATATAATTGATATTTTTATTGGCTATGTAGTCTAATATTTTTTGAGGTTCTTCTGGAGCATAAATAATATTTTTAATTGAATTAATAATTTGAATTTTTTCTTCATTTTTAGATTTTTGACAAACAGAATATAAATAATCTTGCTTTGATAATTTTTCTTTTATAGTTTTATTTCTTAAACTTACACCTAATATTGCTAGATTATTGTATCCGTGTTGCAATAAATTATGAATATATACTGCTTGATGAGCTCTATGAAAATTACCTACTCCAAAATGTAATATACCTAAATTTACTTTATTAATATCATATAGAGGTATTTCAATATTTGGATTTATTTTCTGTATATTTTTTTTATTTAAAATCATTATTTCATTATAATATTTGATTGTTATATATTAATAGTATTAAATAAATTTCTTAATCCATTTATTATAATTAATTAAATTAATGATAAATAAATTATATCAAAAAGCATTAATTACAGGGTCTGCAGAAGGAATCGGCTATAGTATATTAACAAAATTATTAAAAAATAATATTGAAGTTATCGCTATAGACAAAAATAAGGAAAAATTAAAAAAAATATCTAAAGATTTTAAAAATTATAAAATTCAAACGATTATTTTGGATCTAACAAATACAAATCAACTTTATAAAAAATTATCTAATATCAAAACTGATATATTAATAAATAATGCTGGTATTGGCAGGGGAGTCGGAGGTCTTTTAAATTCTACAAAAAAAGATATAGAAATATCAAGTAAATTAAATGTAGAGGCACATTTACATGTTTTAAAAGCTTTAGTCCCCAATATGATAAAACAAAGAAAAGGCCATATAATATTAATGGGATCTTTAGCAGGTTTATACCCAGTGGATTCTGCAATTTATGGAGGACAAAAAGGAGCTATTCATAGAATTGCACAAAGTATGAGAATAGAATTAAGTGGTTCAAGGGTAAAACTAACTGAAATTTGTCCAGGTAGAACAAAAACAAATTTTGGCAATGCTGCTTTTGATGATAAAAAAATTGCAAAAAAATTTATGTCTGGTTTTACATTACTAGAGCCAGAAGATATTTCAGATGCTGTTATGTTTGCACTAAGTACAAGATGGAGATCTAATATAAGTTTAATTGAAATATCTGGAACAGAACAATCACCAGGAGGTGTTCCTATATTTCCAGTAAAAGATGCAATATTAGACTGATAATATGGTGAGCTACCATTCTTTGTATTCCTTTCCATTGCTCTTTTATAAATTTCTCACTTTTTTAAGATAGTATTTTATGTCAACATTCCTCGTGGTAGTGCTTGCTCAAAAGAACAACCACCTAATCACCACGATCACGCCAATTAACCAAAGCGCCGCGCCTAAAAACTAACAAATCATATTACACTTTCTCTTTTAACAACCAGGTAATGCCCGTCTCTCTCCAACAAGGCCCATACCGAGAATAGTAGGAGTCCCAAATGCTATTTAGAGGGTGGCTCACTCTTATTATGTACGTCTTCATGAAATATATCAGGTAAAGTATTTCTTCAATTACCTAAAACTTCTTAACCACATCTTCAGCTTTTAAGTGTGCGTACCTAAATAACTGTCTTACGTCTTTATGTCCTGATATGAGAGCAACTTCAGGAATATAATCCTTTCTCAAAAAACCACGAGGAATGTTGACACAATTCATATTTTTGATGAAAAAACAGGCAAAAGACTAAATTAATAAATTTTTACGGAAAAATAAACGTATATATTTGTTTGTAAGATTATCGCCTGAAGAGTGAGGTGTTAGGCTAGAAAAAACAACAATACTGCCTTTTTTAACTTAACA
>Ga0208391_1000907_pt1 | contig 15115 bp, 13 predicted proteins | sample Knorr_S23_td_Bot_FD_185612 | JGI IMG/M metagenome (GOLD analysis project Ga0208391, IMG submission 185612) | Marine microbial communities from Southern Atlantic Ocean transect - Knorr_S23_td_Bottom_ad_3770_LV_A (SPAdes) (version 2) | ecosystem: Environmental > Aquatic > Marine > Oceanic | place... | reverse complement strand
ATCTTCGTGGCGGCACCGCATTGTTCACCGCGCCGGACAAGCGAGACGGTTATTTCAATCCCGATCCTGGCAATCCAGCGTTGGTCGCCAAAGCCCTGCTGGAACTCATCGACATGGTGGGCACCTTCGAGAAGCCCAAGTACGTCGATTACGACGCCTCCATCTGTGCCTATTCGCGCGCCACCATCACCGGCTGCACCCGATGTTTGGACAGTTGCCCCACAGGCGCGATTACCCCCGACGGCGATAAGGTCGATTTCAACCCTTACATCTGCGCCGGCTGCGGCACCTGCGCCAGCGTTTGCCCGACCGGGGCGGCGCGCTATGCCCTGCCCGCCGGCGACACACTATTCCAACGCCTGCGCACCATTGTCCGCACCTACCTCAAGGCCGGCGGCACATCGCCGATCCTGCTGGTCCATGACACCGGCTTCGGCGACGACCTCATCAATGTCCTGGCGCGTGCCGGTGGCGGCCTGCCGGCCAATGTGCTGCCATTTGCCGTCAATCAAGTGACCCAGGTCGGGCTGGACTTTTTGTTCGCCGCCGCCGGTTGGGGGGCGGAGCGTGTCCTGATCCTGCTGGCGCCTCATAAGGCCGATGACAAAGCGCTGTTGGATGGTGAACTGGCGCTGGCGGATGCGGTCCTGGATGGCCTCGGCTACGGCACCGGGCGCTTTGCGGTCATCGATGACACCGACCCCGACGTCTTGGAAAAGCGCCTTTACGGGCTCAAAGCATTGCCAGGCATGCCCGACGCCGACTTCTTGGCCATGGGCCGCAAGCGTTCCGTGATGTCGCTAGCGCTGGCCGAATTGCACAAGGCGGCCCCGGCCCCGGTGGACGCCATCGACTTACCCGCCGGCGCGCCTTTCGGCGCCGTCATCGTCGACGTTGAGGGGTGCACGGTCTGTCTGGCCTGTGTCGGGGCGTGTCCCACCGGGGCGCTTCGCGACAACGAAGACAAACCGCAACTCAACTTTACGGAAGAGGCCTGCGTGCAGTGCGGATTGTGCCGCAACACGTGTCCGGAAAATGTCATCACCCTGACACCGCAACTCAGCTTCCTGAGTTCCGCCCGTGAGGCCCAAGTGATTAAGGAAGAAGAACCCTTCGAATGTATCCGCTGCGGCAAGGCCTTCGGCGCCAAGTCTTCCGTCGAGGCGATGGTTGAAAAACTGCAAGACCACCCCATGTTCCAGGAGAAGGGCGGCACCGACCGGCTTAAAATGTGTGATGACTGCCGCGTGTTTGCGTTGGCCGAAGAAGATGAACACCCGATGGCGGCCGCGGCCCGGCCGGTGACCAGAACCACCGAGGACTATTTGCGCGAACGCGAAGAACTGCGCCAGTCGGCGGCCCGGGATATGGAGGAAAAAGGATTGGCAACTGCCGCCGATAGTGACAACGACAATAAACCTAAGGGAAAAGACGGATGATTGATCCTTTCGGTCGCGAGGTCAGCTACTTACGGGTATCGGTCACCGACCGTTGCGATTTCCGTTGCGTTTACTGCATGTCGGAAAACATGACGTTCCTGCCCAAGGCTGACGTGCTCAGCCTGGAAGAATTGGACCGATTGTGTTCGGCCTTCATCCGCAAGGGGGTGAAGAAGCTCCGCATTACCGGCGGCGAGCCCCTGGTCCGGCGCAATATCATTAGCCTGTTTCAAAACCTGTCCCGGCACCTAATTACCGGCGAGCTAGAGGAACTGACGCTGACCACCAACGGTAGTCAGTTGCCGAAATATGCGTCCGCGCTTGCCGATTGCGGGATCAAACGCATCAACGTCTCCATGGACAGCCTCGATGCTGACAAATTCCGCAAACTCACCCGCTGGGGCGAACTGGACAAGGTGCAGGAAGGCATCCGCGCCGCCCGCGACGCCGGGCTGGCGATCAAGATCAACACCGTGGCGCTGAAAAATTTCAACGACGGCGAAATCGAAGACTTGATCCGCTGGTGCGGCGATGAAGGCTACGACATGACCTTGATCGAAACCATGCCCTTGGGCGACATCGGCGGCGACAGGGTCGAACAATACCTGCCGCTATCCGAGGTCCGCCAACGGTTGGAGCAAACATTTACGCTCGATGACATCGACCATAAAACCGGCGGTCCGGCGCGCTATGTCTCGGTCAAGGAAACCGGGCGCATGCTCGGCTTCATCACGCCGCTGACCCACAATTTCTGCGAAGGCTGCAACCGGGTCCGGCTGACCTGCACCGGCACCTTGTATATGTGCCTGGGCCAAGACGACGCCGCCGACCTGCGCAACCCGTTGCGGGCGTCGGAAGCCGACGACTTGCTCAACGCCGCCATCGATGAAGCCATCGACCGCAAGCCCAAAGGCCATGATTTTATCATCGACCGAGACAACGGCGGCCCGGCGGTGACCAGACACATGAGCGTTACCGGCGGCTGATTTTCCTCCACCTCGGCGCGCTGCTGAGCGGAGATTGCGAATTCAAGAAGGTATCGCCAGCCACCCGCAGGGATCTAGCCATGGACCTAATCGACACCCTACTCGGGCTCCTGTGCCGTCTCGGATTTCATAATTTCCGGGTCATCGAGGCGACCTACGGATTCGGCGATGCCGGCGATATCGAAAAAATAGAATGCCGCCGTTGCGGCGTGTTGATGATCCGCGAACAGAATTAAGTGAATTAACACAATCCGCTAATACCCGGTGAATAAGGCCTGGCGACGTATTTTCTTAAAATGTGACGGCGATCACTTCCCTTTTTTACCCTTTGGCCTAAGGTGACGCTTGAATGTCGCGGGCGGGGGTCCCCAAGCATCGCGGAGACAAAACCCCCGGTTTCCCTCGAAAGGGCAAACCACCGGAAACGGTGGGACGCAAAACAACCGGCCTACGGCGAAAGCCACGGCGGCGGAGTTAAAGAAAGGAGAATCGAAATTGTTCTTGAAGTTCCAGTATTTAGTGTTCGAAGCTTGGGGTGCCTGGAGCGGGCTGTTCGAGCCCCTGCCTTACGGAGACCCCTATATCGCCTCCATCGTTCTGTTTTCATTGGTTGCGGCGGCTAAGCTGTTCGTCGGTGGGGAGACCGCCTAATGGAAAATTCATGGAACGGAACCGACAGGCGGCAGTTCGATCGCCATCCCCTGATGCTCGCGGCCCAGGTGACCATCGGCGCAGAGAGCTTCGCGGTGTTGATTTTCCATATCTCCGCCGGCGGCGCCAAGGTGCAGTCGTTGGACGCCGGGAAGGTGGCGGAAATCGTCCTGCCGAAATCCGCCGTTCTCGACATTCCCGATTACGGCGGTTACGAAGGCGACATCGTCTGGATCGATGACGAATTCATCGGCATCGAATTCCACGAAAACCACAAGACGATGGTCAAGCTGATCACCGGTCAAAGCGCGGTGACCGCAGCCTGATCCCCGCATCCCCGATGTCCGCTTTGGGTCATAAGCAGACATTTCTGACTGTCGCCAATTATGTCCGCTTTCGGGGGTAAAGCGGACATGCCGAGACCCAATGTCCGCTCCTGGCTGAGGCTGTTGAAAACCCTTCAAGAAGCCTTGCCAAAACCTTCGATAGAGTTTCCCCATTTAGCCCAAACTTCTTGAAAAACGTCTGCAACCTCGTTGGCCTGCCTCATATCATTCTCTGACAACGTACCAAGAGGCCATCCCAACCCGTAAAAATCTGCGTCTAAGACTGTTGAAAAGGCCAGCACTTGGCTTAGATCAAGGCCAATGCGTTCCGCAAAGATTTCCGTTCCAGCGAGTAAAGCGCATATTTCGCTTTCTGTGGCGGCAACCGCTCCCTCGAAGGCCGTGGTGTCATACTTTGCGTCGGCCCCCAGACATTCAAAGGCAAGATTGAAAGCCATAAGTTTATAAAATGCCCGGTCGAATCGAAGGCCCAAAATCTCCGCCGCGCCGATTGAATCAACAACCTCAAGATCATGCGCCCTATATGAAAACTTGGGTGGGGAAACCCAGCCCCGCGTTGCCTTTTCCTTCCCACAAGGGCAACATTCAACCGTCATGTCAGGATGCCTAGGGATTCCAACGGCGGCATTAATCCTTGCCGCCGTGGCCGCTGGCGCGGGGGGGCTGTCGGCGCCACGGTTAGCCGCGGCCGCGGCCGCCTGCCCGAAGGCGGAAACCCTGCCCCGGGTGTCGCTCAAGACCCTAGCCGGCCGCGTCATCTACGAGACCAGGAAAAGCCGCGAACAACTGGCCCGCCTGCAGAGACACAAAGGGGCGCAGAGGCGCAAACGCGGCTGGAAACCTATCGGGCTAACCCTGACCAAGCTTCAATTCCGCATGGACATCTCGATCAACACGCTGAGCCGCAAGGCCAAACGACATTGCGCCACCGTGGCGGGTGTGAAGGCGGAATTAGGCTACGACGAGATCACCATTTACGTCGCCATGCGCTATCCGCGGGGAAGCTGTCAATATCTTTCGGTCCTAGAACACGAAAACGAACACCTGGCAATTTTCCGCAATACCCTGGCCCGCTATGCGCCGAAGGTCGAGCGGCGGCTGGTCCAGGCCGCTTCGCAGTTGAAGCCCCTGACCGGCCGGTCCCCCAACCAGGCGGCGGCCAAGATCCAAAAAGCCCTGCAACGTCAGATCGAGCCGCTGTTCAAGGAGATGAACAAGGTCATGGACCGGGAAAACGACCGCATCGACACGACGGAGAACTACCATCGCGAACAGGCCCGGTGCTCGAAGTGGTAGGCCCAAAAACCGCGTACTCTTGACGCCTTGCGCCGTGGGCGCGAGAATCTCCGCTAACAATGGGGAAAACAGCCTCTAACGGGGGAAACGAGGCAGCCGATGAACGAACCGACCCAATTACTGCAGGCCGAAAAGGACGAACTGCAAGAGGCGGGGATGGAAATCCGCCACCTCAAGAGCACCATCGCGGCGCTGCGCGAGGAGTTGGAGGGCCTGCAGTACGAAATGCAGGAAAGCGTACAGCGGGCCGTCGCCGATGCCGCCGACGAAGCGACGCAGCTCATGGAAACGGCGACGGCGCTTCGCGAAGAACTGGACAACCTCAATTTCGAGAAAGACCAGGCCGTCCAGGAGGCGACGGCCAATTCCCACGACGAAATTCAGCAGTTGATGAAAACCGCGGCGGCGCTCCGCGAGGAACTCGACAACCTGAGCTTCGAGAAGGACAAGGCGGTGCAGGAGGCCATTGCCCACGGCAACGATGAAATCCAGCAGTTGAAGAAGACCGCCCAGGCGCTCCGCGGGGAGCTCGACGATCTGAGCTTCGAGAAGGATCAAAGCGTGCAGAAGGTTGTCGCCGAAGACAGTGACAAAGCCCAGCAGTTGCAACAGACTGTGGTGGCGCTGCGCGAAGAGCTGGACACCATCAAGGGCCGCTACGAAGACAAAATTCAAGGCATGGAACGCGCCGCCCGCGACGAGATAAAACAGCTGCAGGAAACCGCCGCCGCGTTACGCGAGAAACTGGAGACCGAAAATGGCGAGTAACCTCCGACAGGACCCACCTCCCAGCCAAGCCCCCGCCTCCGGCAACCGGGCGCCGGACCGGGTCGCCATGCTGCGCCAGGCCGACAAGAAACTGCAGCAGGCCGAAATGCTGCTCAACGTGTCGCGCCGGGTCGCCGCCATCGAAAGCCTGGACGAAGTCCTGAAAACCCTAGTTGAACTGATTGCCTTCGAGTTGGGGGCCGAGCGCGCGTCCCTGTTCCTCAACGACCCCACAACCAGCGAGCTATATTCCCGCGTCGCCCAGGGCAATTTCTCGCGCGAGATCAGGATGCTCAACACCACCGGCATCGCCGGCGCGGTGTTCGTCAACGGCCAGGGCGAGATCATTCCCGACGCCTACGCCGACGAACGCTTCAACCGCAAGGTGGATGAACAAACCGGCTTCAAAACCCGCAACATCGTCAGCGCCCCGGTCAAGACCGTGCGCGGCGACGTCATCGGCGTGACCCAGGCGCTGAACAAGAAAGAAGGCGGCTTCACGCCCGAAGACCTGAACCTCCTGGAGGCCATTACCACCCAGGCCGCCGTCGCCCTGCAAAGCACCCAGTTCGCCGAGCGCATGAAGAAAAGCCGCGAAAAGGAGATGGAATTTCTCAACGTGGTTTCGGACGTCACCTCGGAACTTGAACTGGGAACGCTTCTGACCAAGGTGATGAGCGAAGCCGCGCACATGCTGAACGCCGACCGCTCGACGCTGTTCATGAACGACGATAAGACCGACGAGCTGTTTTCCCGCGTCGCCATGGGCGACAGCCTGGGCGAAATCCGCCTGCCCAATTCCATGGGCATTGCCGGCGCGGTGTTCACGTCGGGCAAGACGATCAATATCCCCTATGCCTATGCCGATCTGCGCTTCAATCCGGCCTTCGACAAGAAAACCGGCTATTTCACCCGCTCCATCCTGTGCATCCCGGTGGTCAACAAGGACGGCAAGACCATCGGCGTCACCCAGGTGCTGAACAAAAGCGGCGGCCCGTTCACCGATGAAGACGAAACCCGCCTCAAGGCGTTTACCGCGCAGGTCTCCATCGCGCTGGAGAACGCCAAGCTGTTCGAAGACGTCCATAACATGAAGAACTACAACGAAAGCATGCTGGAGAGCATGTCCAACGGCGTCATCACCATGGACGAAGACGGCAAGGTCGTCACCTGCAACGCCGCGGGCCTGCGAATCATAAAAACCGGGATAAACGATATCGTCGGCAAACAAGCCGAAGACTTTTTCGTCGGCGCCAACACCTGGTTGATGGAGCGTATCAAAAGGGTCGAAGAAACCCTGGAACAGGACGTCCTCATGGACGCGGAACTGGAATTCGGGGACGAAGACGAGAAAGAAACGATTTCCGCCAACGTCAACCTGCTGCCGCTGATCGGCGAAGACGGCAAGAAACTCGGATCGATGATCATGATCGAGGACATCAGCAACGAAAAACGGATGAAATCGACCATGTCGCGCTACATGGACCCCGGCATTGCGGACCAGTTGATGGGCGACGGCAGCAGCGAGGATTTTCTCGGCGGCAAAAGCAGCGAAATCACGGTGCTGTTTTCCGATATCCGCTCGTTCACCGCCATCACCGAGGCCCTGGGCGCCCAAGACACGGTGCAGATGCTGAACGAATACTTCACCATCATGGTCGACTGCATCACGCGCGAAGGGGGCATGCTGGACAAGTTCATCGGCGACGCCATCATGGCCGGGTTCGGCATTCCCGTCTCCCACGAAGACGACGAGGACCGCGCCGTTCGCGCCGCCATCACCATGGTCGTCGAGCTTTGGGAATGGAACGTGGAACGCGTGGCCCGCGGCGAAAACCCCATCGACCACGGGGTCGGTCTCAACACCGGCATGGTGGTTTCGGGCAACATCGGCTCACCCAAGCGCATGGACTACACCATGATCGGCGACGGCGTGAACCTGGCGGCCCGGCTGGAATCGGCGTGCAAACAGTATTCGGCGCGCATCCTGATCAGCGAGTTCACCAAGGCCAAGCTGAAAGGCACCTACCGCATGCGCGACATCGACATGGTCGTGGTCAAGGGCAAGACCGAACCGGTCGGCGTTTACGAGGTCCTGGACTACCACACGGACGAGACGTATCCCAACCTGATGGACAACGTGAACTACTTCAACGAAGGGGTGAAGGAATACCGCAACGGCAATTGGGACAAGGGAATCAGCCGCTTCGAAGAAGCGATCAAGGCCAACGAAAACGACAAACTGGCGCAAACCTATATCGAGCGCTGCGAACACCTTAAGGCGGAACCGCCCGAGGACTGGAAAGGCGTCTGGGTGATGACGTCGAAGTAATACCGGAAATTTTCTTTATTTCAGGAAACCAATGCTTCCTGCCTTGTTTCCCGCCATCACCATGATCGCCCACGCCCTGGAGGATTATATCGAGACTGCCGGCAAGGTCGGCCCCGACCATCTGCCTGCCATCCAGGCCTATACCGACGCCATCCGGGTCATTGCCGATCACGGCGAAAACCCGGGCGACAGCGAAACCACGGAAATTCTGCGCGCCTTGCCGCACAGCGGCACCGTTACGGTGAACGCCACCCCCACCGACCAGATAACCCGCGACATCGGCTTTTTGCCGGTCCTGCCGAAGGGCCTGCAACGTCGGATCATCGGCGAAGAACTTGCATCGTGCGGCTTTCGGGTCAGCCTCGCCGAAACCGCCGTCGAGGCCATCGAAATCGGGCTCGCCAACCCGCCCCATATCATCGGCGCCAGCATGGTCAACGAGGACATGAGCGGCGTCGAAATGGCGCACGCGTTCAAGGCCATCGATGCCCTGTCGAACGCCAAGTTCCTGTTGATGACCAGCTCCGGCGAAACCGACCCCGAGGCGCTCGGCCTCCCCGCGGGCGTCCGCGTGGCGCGTAAGGGCTGTAAATTCCAGATGGACATGACGAACAACCTGATAGAATGGGGCGTGTTCGGCAATATCAAGGACTAGCGGCCGGCCCCCTTATTCTTCCACCAGCTTGCTTGTCGTCGCGCGCAGGCGCCGGGACAGGCTGATCGCCAGGGAATGATAAAAGCGCATCGCCAGGCTGGGATCGGCCGCGAGCAGGGCCTGGGTTTTCTCGGGCGTGATGACCAAAATCCTGGTCGGCTCATTGGCGATGACGTTGGCGCTGGCGCCGATCCCTTCCAGGTAATTCATGTCGCCGAAAAATTCCTTCCGGGTGAGGCTGGCGACGGTTTCGTCTTTGCCCCGGAGTGACAGTACGACCCGGCAAGACCCTTCCAGGATCACGAAAAGGGCGCGGCGGTGATCGCCTTCCTCTAGGATCACATGATCTTTTTCAACCTCCAGGACTTCGCCTTTTTTCTCCAGCAGAGCGCGGTCGTTGTCGTTCAGAAATTCGAAAGCTTTATCCATATCCGGTCTCCTTCCTGCTTATTTTCCCTCTATTTCTAGTTATCTTTCCCCTATTTCGTTGTCGCGATGAAGACGCCGTCCCAGTTGGCGGCCGGCGGGTTTATTTTGTATTCGGCGATGCGCTCGTCGTAGAGATCGCAGAGCACATCCAGGTTGACTTCGAGGTGCCAGGGCTTGTGCTCGTCGGAGCCGAGACGGCGGATTTCCTTAAACATTCCCGCGGCCTCGTCGAAACGCTGTTGACGATAGCTGTCCACCGCGTCGGAAATTTTCTTTTGCAGTGCCACGAACCTGGGACCGGCCTTGACCTCCGCGTCCCCCATCAGGCCGTAGATATAGGTGCCCTCGGTCTTGCCCTTGACCTGAATGTAGTCGAGATCGATGGTCGCCATCCGGTCCGTAACCGCCGCGTTGGTGGTCGGGCCGAGAACCACGTTCATGCCGTAGCTCTTGGATTGCCCTTCCAGGCGCGCCGCCAGGTTGACCGTATCGCCGAGCACCGAATAATCAAAACGCTGGTCGGACCCCATATTGCCGACCACGCATTCGCCGGTATTCAGGCCAAGGCCTACTTTAAGCGGGATATGCTTGCGGCCTTCCTCTTTGGCTTCAATTTCAAGCCGGTCGTTCAGCGGCCCCATCTCGGCCAGCATCGCCAGGGCCGAGACACAGCCATTGTAGATATGCTCGTCGTCGTCCAGAGGCGCGTTCCAGAACGCCATGATGCAGTCGCCCATGTATTTGTCGACCGTTCCCTGACGATCGAGGATGGCATTGGTCAATGGCGTCAGCAGCTTGTTGATCAGCGCCGTCAGGCCGACCGCATCGAACTGTTCGGAAATGGTGGTGAAACCGCGAACGTCACAGAATAACAGGGTCATTTCGCGTTTCTCGCCGCCCAGTTTCAGTTCCCCGGGGTTTTCGGCGACGCGCGCGACCATGTCGGGCGACAGATACTTGGAGAACGCATCCCGGGTCTGGCGCCGACCGGCTTCTTCCTTGGCGTAACCGGTATAGGTGAGGACGGTATAGAGAAGTAGGATCGAAATGACCGCGTAGCCGGCGTCGAACAACAATCGGTGTTCGGCGAACAGGTACCACGACGTGGCCCCGGCACCGCCGGAGACGAGCAGGAACAGCCCCATGGTCCATTTGGCGCCGGCCCAAGGGACCAGAATGATCATCGCCAAGCCACCGAACAGGATCAATGCCAGCTCGGCACCGATGAAATAATTGGGCCGCGAAAGCCATTTTTTATGCATCGCCGCCTCGATCAGTTGCACGTGGACCTCGACTCCGGGAATGACCGGCTCCGTCGGCACGGCGCGAATATCCAGAAGCCCGACCGCCGACGTGCCGACGATGGTCAGCTTGCCCTTGATCAGCGCCGGGTCGGCTGTTCCGTTAAGCACGTCCTTGGCCGAGACGTACTTGGATTTGTCGCTTTTCGAGAAATACGGCCACACCCGGCCGTGGCTGTCGGTCGGAATCTGGAGATTCTTGTGCACGCCCAGAAAAGTGATGCCTGCGACGTTGGCTTTGACCAGAATGGATTTGCGGTTAACCGCAACCCTCAGCATCTCGACCGCCAGCGACGGATACAGCTCGTTTTCATAAACGAACAGCGTCGGCACCCTTCTGACGATACCGTCAGGTTCCGGGACCAGGGAAAAGATGCCGTGGCCGGTGGCATGCTTTTCAAGCACCGGCACGTTGCGGATCAGCGACTGGAACCGGGGCAGGAAGAAGGCCGGGTTGACGTTCTTACCCTGCTTCAGGAGCGCCACGGATTTCTTGATCGGCGGGCCCTTCTTGGTTTCCAGCTTTTCCCAGTAACCGGCCTGGCCCAACACGACGCGGCTTTTGCGGATCACCCGGGACATGATCTCGTCGTTGCTGGGAAGCGCCCTAAGCTTGGCCTTGGTGGCCTCGTCGAGGCCGACCACGGTATCCGGAATTTTATTCGGATTCATCCTGTCGGGCTCGGCGAATACGATGTCGAAGGCGACCAAGGCGGCGCCCATCTGCATCAGGTTCTCGATAAGCTTGGCGACGGTGGTGCGCGGCCACGGCCATTGGCCGATTTCGGCCAGACTTTCCTCGTCGAGGTCGATGATAGTGACCGGCTTGCCCTGAGGCGGGGGAATTTCACGCGGTTTCTGCTGTTGGTAAAAATCGAACGTCTTCAGGCGCAGGAACTGCACTGGATAGGGGTCGACGTAATACAGGAACATGAACCCCGAAAGGAGGGCCACGCTCAAAAGCCTCTCGAAGCTGAAGGCGGAGCGCAGGAACTTAAGCATCCGGCCGTCCTCTCCGGCTGCGGGCGAAACCATTAAAACGAATCCTGAACTTCGTCACCGGACTTCAACCCCCTTAATTGGCTCCCGGACACACGGTACTACAACAGGTCCGCCGTTTCGGGGTCAAGCCGTAATTCTCAGGCTCCTCGGGTCCCCCATGCCCGCCGATTCGCCTGAACCCCCCGTCAGTCCCCAACCATGGGGCGCCGGTTTCGAAAACGGATGCCTTAAGCCCCCGAGGCCCCGCCAGCGCCATAAAATCGCCGCCAACATAGGCTAGCGTCATTTGCTTGGGAGCCGTATATTTCTTGCCATGAGTGACCCCCCCTTCACGCGCCTGGCTCAAGCCCTTCCTGGAGCCGCTGAAGCCGATTTTCCGCGAGGTTTTGGCGATGTCGCTTTTCGTCAACCTGTTGGCGCTCGCGGTGCCGGTGTTCACGCTCCAGGTCTACGACCGGGTGATCACCAGCGCCGGGATCAGCACCCTTTGGGGCCTGGCCATCGGCATGATTTTTGTCATAATTTTCGACTACATCCTACGCATGGCCCGGTCCCGGATTATGCAGTCGGTGGCCTTGCGGGTCGATGTTCTGGTTGGCCAGCGCCTGTTCGACAAGCTGATGGGGCTGCCGCTACACATGCTTGAGTCCAAGCCGGCGAACCACTGGCAATCGCTTTTCCGCGACGTCGACGTGGTCCGCACACGCTTGCCGGCGCCTCGGCGCTGTTGGTGGCGGACCTGCCGTTCGCGGTCGTGTTTTTGGGCGTCATCTTGGTCATCGTCCAAACGGACAAGAATTATCTTGGCGAGGAAGAAGGCTCGCTTCCGATCGTTCCCGGCATGCAGGCCACTGTCGACATTCATACAGGCAAGCGGTCATGGACTACCTGATCAGACCCATCCTGAAACTCCGCCACGAAGCATTCAGGGAGCGTTAATCGACGATTTCGGAGGAATGAATTTAACGTCCTTATTGTTCATTTATCGGATTGCGGCATAACGGATTAAGATTTTATCAAGAATTCGGTATAAGGTTAGGGAATCCCTATGGGGGGACACGGGCCGTCAGGGGCCCGTAAAGACTGCCGTGAACTGATTTCGAAAGCAGGAATAGGGCATGTCATTAGCAACGATCGGCGCGTTTATGGCCGCGATGGGCTTGTTTCTTAGCGCCATCGTCACCGCCACGGACGACTACGCAATCTTCATTAGCGTCTCCAGCTTCGTCATGGTTTGCGGCGGGACCTTGGCGGCAGCGTTCATTTCTTACGAACCCCGCTACGTGATTTTGTCGTTTAAGGTGATGATCAAAATCTTTGCGTCGCCGGGAATGGGGCGCGGGGTGCTGAAGGCCGAGGTCGGACGCATCATCAAATGGGCCTACGCCGTGCAGAAGAACGGCATTCCGGCGCTCGAACAGGAAGCCAAGAAATCGGTTAAGGGAGACAAGTTCCTCTCGTTCGGCGTCGACATGGTGATCAGCGGCTACTCCGGCGACGAAGTCCGCGAAATCATGAACAACACCATCGAGACCAGCTTCGGGCGCAACACGGTGCTGGTGGATATCATCAAGAAAATGGGCGCGGCGGCGCCGGCCTTCGGCATGATCGGCACGCTCGTCGGCCTGATCATCATGCTCGGCAGCATGGGCGGGGATCCGTCGACGCTGGGCGCGGGACTTGCGGTGGCGTTATGCACGACGCTCTACGGCGTGATATTTTCACAGATCGTCTTCCTCCCCTCGGCGACCAAGATCATGCAGCGCGAGCAGATCATCCGCTTCCGCAACTACCTGGTCGCCGAGGGTCTGGTCCTGCTGGCCGATAAGAAGAGCCCGCGCTTCATCCAGGACAAGATGAACAGCTTCCTCGACCCGGCGATCCACTTCGACATTGACAAGATGAAAAAGTGATCGAGGCCGGAACTCGTTTCGGGCCTCCGTGGCCATAGGGCAAGAATCATGGACGCACCTCCCGAAGAAGTAGAAGAAAAAGAAGACTGGCTGGTTACCTATGCCGACGCCATCACGCTGTTGATGGCCTTCATGGTCATGCTCCTCACCTTCGCCGAATATGACATCCCCGCCTTCGAGACGGCGGCGACGGCGATCAAGAGCAACCTCACCGGACAGGAATCCACCAGCCCGATCCAGTTACTCCGGATCGACGTTCAGGATGTCGTCTACAACATGCAGGCCGACCAGGTGGTCAAGGTCGAAACCGACAAAAAGGGTATCGTTATCGAGCTGTCCAGTTCGGCCTTTTTCAAACCCGGGTTCGCCGATATCCGTGAAGAAGCCCTGCCGGTTCTGGAAAAAATGACGCAAACCCTGCTGGCGCCCCGCTACCAGTTCTACACAATCGAAATCGAGGGGCACACCGACGACGTCCCCATCAACACCCCCCGATACCCCTCTAACTGGGAACTGTCGGCGTCCCGCGCCGCCGGAATCATCCGCTTTTTAATCAGCCAGGAGCTGGAATCCAGCCGCATGAAAGCGACCGGCTATGCCGATACCCAGCCGAAAGCGCCGAACAAGGACGCCGAGGGAAATCCGGTCCCGGATAACCAAGCCCTAAACCGTCGGGTGGTCATCCGCGTCTATCCTATGTCGCTGGAGGAGAAGAAAGTGTTTTTGCAAAAGGTGGCGGAAAAGGAACGGGGGAAAGAAGCCTCGGCCGCTGGGCAACCGGCAACCCCGGCCCCCGTTCCGGCCACTCCCAAAACGCCGACGGCAACCCCGGCCCCCGCCCCGGCCGTTCTGGAAATTCCCCAGGCCACGCCGCCGGGGCAATGAGCCCGAATTTTATTCGAGGATGATTTCCATGCCTTCGCGGCAAACGAAGGTGCCGTCCCAGGCTTCGGCGGCTTCGGCGGTGAGCTTGTCCATGAAATCGTCGTCGTGGTCCGGCTCATGGTGGAAAATGGCCAACTGTTTGACTTTCGCCGCCTGGCACAGGCGCATGCCCTCGTTCCAGGTCGAGTGGCCCCAGTCGATTTTCGAGGGGAATTCGTCCTCCGTATAGGTGCTGTCGTAAATCACCACATCGGCACTTTCGATTAGGCCTAGGATGTTCTGGTCCGGCTGACCCGGCACGTGTTCGGTATCGGTCACGTAAACCGCCGACTTGCCGCCGTGTTCGATTCGGTAACCCGTGGCCCCGTTGGGATGGTTCAAAGGCGCGGTCCGGATGTTGACATCGTCAAAGAGTTGCAAGCTGTCACCGGCCTCGAAATCCTCGAACTTGAGGTCGGCCTGCATGGCTTCGAGGGGAATCGGAAACATCGGATTGTTCATTTGCGAGGACAGAATCTTCTTGATGCCCCCTTGGCCGGTCAAGTGGCCGGCCATGATGGAAATTGAATTCTTGGGGTCATAGGCGGGAGCGAAAAAGGGAAAGCCCATGATGTGGTCCCAATGGGTATGGGTCAGAAGCATATGGGAAACGTTGTCGCCGTTGGAGATGAGGGATCCGCCAAAGTTCTTTATCCCGGTGCCGGCATCCAAAACGAAACAATGATCTCCCGCCCGCACCTCGATGCAACTGGTGTTGCCGCCGTATTTCATGTGGCTGGGGGTCGCACAGGCGATGCTTCCGCGCACACCCCAGAATTTCAGTTTTAGAGTCATATCACTTCGACGTTTTTGGCAACCAAGCCGCTTGTTTACTTTTTCGGGATATCACCCGAGAAGCAAGAAAAAATCGCCTACTTCGGAAGTTAGGTATTCTTATGACCTATTTCTTAGGGCGCATGAAGTGATGAGTATCACATTTTTCTTACCTCAGCCTGAACTCCGGCATTTATTTCGATAAAGATGTGGAATTTCTCCTTCCCTGGCCGAAGAGGTTTTCCCGGGACCAGGGCGCCGTTCTTAGGCCCGCCCGGAAACAGGTGGCGGGAACGCT
>Ga0208391_1000900_pt1 | contig 15168 bp, 23 predicted proteins | sample Knorr_S23_td_Bot_FD_185612 | JGI IMG/M metagenome (GOLD analysis project Ga0208391, IMG submission 185612) | Marine microbial communities from Southern Atlantic Ocean transect - Knorr_S23_td_Bottom_ad_3770_LV_A (SPAdes) (version 2) | ecosystem: Environmental > Aquatic > Marine > Oceanic | place... | reverse complement strand
GATCCGGTAGGATGCCTGGACAAACATTCAAAACCTACACCTCAGGAGCGAGAGCGATGAACACCACCATCAACGTCAACCTCGGTAGCCGCACCGTCGCCTTCTACGACGAGAGCACAGGCCACATCGTCAAAGCCATCGATGCAGACGCCTTGTTCGTCGTACCCGTCGAAGGTGACAGTGTGATGCTGGGCCCGGATGGATTCTGGCTCGTTGTCCAGCGGACCATCCTCCTGCATGAACCCGAGGGTGGCGCCCCGGGCGCGAAGCTCGAGCCCAAGTTCGTCCTGTTCTGCCGAAAGCTCGACCCGGGTGACGAGCACACCAGGCGCATCCAGGGGATGAAGACTCCCGACGATGACTGACACTCCTCTCTCGGGCATCAGGAACATGCCTGGTGTCCGAAAATATCGATTATGTGAACATTTCCAGTCTCACTTGATCCCTTACACCTCAACCACTTACGCCCCATGCTGACATCGCGTTCAGTGTGGGGCGTTGTTTGTTCGGTCGTGATTCGATGGAATTTGCCTACAACCCACCCGATCCATGCACCAGGCGCATGGTGAATGGTGGGGGTGGGGGCGGAATTTCCAAAGATTTGTAGATCGAATTCAGGGTGAGTGGTCACCCAGGCATCGCGATCCATCCCTCCCTTGTGGGCTTGCCCCCTTGAAAGAGGGGCAAAGCCCTACAAGCCTCTCTTACAAAGGCTCTTACAAGGGATTGCTCCTGGCTTGTAAGCTCTTGATTTTCAAGCGTCTTCGAGAGCGCCTGTTGCAAGGGGTGATCGCTCGGGGGCGGGGGCGCAGCAAGGGGTGATCGCTCGGGGGGCATTTGTTGCAAGGGGTGATCGCTCGCCTCGAATTCGATCTCCACGCGCTCCCCACGCTTCCCTTTGAGGAGGCAGAGGAGCGCATGAGAGGCGAAGATGCCGGACTTCACGAGCGCGCCGAGCGCGCCGAGGAGGTGGCCCCGCTCCCTGCCCTCGCCGCGCGTGGTGGTCTGCGTGAGCCCCGCCGCGCGCATGAGGAACGAGAGCGAGAGGGAGACGACGTTGGGGAGGGTCTTGTCTCGTGCCTTGAGGTGGCGTTGGGTGAGCGCCACGAGCGCCACGGTCAATGCCTTGTCTGAGAGCTCGAGGATGGCGTGAGGGCACTGGATGAAGTGGTGGTGGGTGTGTTCGTAGAAGTCACGCGCGATGGAGAGCGTGAGCCACTCTCCCGCCCGGTGGCCGCATGGCGCGTGGCGCGTCTCGACCTCACGACGGTGCACTGTGCACAACCGACCCTTGATCTGCTTGCCGCTCACCTGAAAGCACCAGGTCATGTTCGTGAGCAGCTCGAGCGCCGCCTTGATGCGCGCGCGCGGTTTCTCGGCTCTCGGGTTCAAGCCTGCGGCCTGCGCGAGCCTCGTCATCGAGGGCCCGCTCGCTTCACTCACCCAACAGGCCAGGAGTTCACCGGGATGTTGCGCGCGCCCCGCTCTCTCATCCTCGATACCAAGCCGAAACAGCGCGAGCGTGACGCGCAGCGCGGTCGCCATCATCGCTGAGAGCGCCTGTGGGGATTGCTTCGAGAGGCGCGAGAGCATCTCCTTGGGGAGCGTGAGCGCGCCGCTCTGGGTGGGCGTCGAGAGGCGCACGTCGCCTGTGGCGAGCTGTGTGGCGCCGAGATCGCCAGGGAGCTCCTGGCCCAACGCGTGCGCGCGCAGGCCTTGGAGGAGGAGCGGGAGGTGTTGGGCGATGGGGGTGGGGACGTTGGTCGATGTCAGAATCATGAGGGAACTCCTTCCTGGTGGATGTGAAGGAAGTTCCGCTGCCTCTTTTCCAAACGTCCCATGGCCCAAGAGGTTGACTTACTCGACGTTCGTGAGTAATTCTTGGGTTGAAAGATGGGTTTTGGCGCCTGGGTTTGAGGCAGCAAAACTTCCGCAGGGCCAGTGTTACCAGCACTGGCCCTCGGCACTTCTTGACCTGCCCTTATCCTCACGATCACAACGCGGTTCGTCAATCCCCTTGGAGGTCTTCTGTGTTCCATGCCATGGTGGAGCGACAGTTAGACACCTGAGTTCGAAAGGATTTCGAGCTCCACTCCACGCTTGTTCGCCGTGCGTGTCCACGAGCGCACCGAACAAACTCACCAGGGAAGGAAGAGGCGATGGTTGTAGGAGTTATGCACCCTCATGGAGGGGGTGGTCGTTCTTGTATCTCGGCAGTTCTGGCGAAGTACTTCGCAGAACAAGGTAAGAGAGTCCTTGCGCTCGATTGCTCTCAAAGCTCGAGAGCGGGCGTGGCTGGTTTTTTCTCCAATGCTTTACCCGAACAGATGAGTTTTGTTTCGTATCTCATTGGGGGCTGTGTTGCAGAAATGGTGTTCCATGATGTTTTGCCCCTTCAAAAAGGTCAGCCTGCGGTGAAGATATTGCGGGGCCATGGGCAAGGCGAAACGTACTTCCAAGCTATCAATCAAGCCTTTGACGCTGCTCGCGAGGAGTTTGATATTGTCATCTGTGATACCACATGCTCAACCCCAGCCTTGCTGAGAGAGGTTCGCTTTGATTACACCTTGGTTCCCCTTCAAGGAGAGAGCAGGGCCGTTGATGCGTGCATGACGTTACGGGATGTTTGCCGTGATGTCTTGGTTTCGTGGGAGTTGTTGGGGGTTGTCCACATCGGTGCAGGCGTCGAATACGATGACCGTCACCAAATCCCAGACCGGCTCCAGAAATCTTCTGGGGAGTTCTTCTTGGGTAGCATTCCCCACCACAGAGGGTGGGGAGGGCTGTTCCCGTGCTTGTCTGCCCGATATGGCTTGGTCTCTGAGGAAACCATCGCTGCTTATTGTAGCTTTGTGCATAGGATCTCGAACGCTTTGGAAGCAGCGCATTCGTTGTCTCCTAGAGAACACGCTGTCCCCTTCTTGGATGGCATCATAGAAGAATTGCTCTTACCTCGTAGGGCGTAAGAGCTATCGATTTTTGGTTGGCTTTGAACATCGACCTCGCGTGCTTCGCGTGACACGAGTTGACGACAACCATGCAGCGCCATGGAGGGCAACGCGATGGATGACAACCGAACAAACAACCACGCCAAGGCAGTCCCTCTGTGGGTGCGTCAGTGGCACTCACGCGAGGAACTCGCGACGCGCTTTCAGGTGAGCGAGCGCACCATCAACCGTCGCGTCCTCTCGGGTGACATCGAGCGCGAAGAAATGCCCGATGGGACCGCGAGGTTTCGGCCAAAGATGAGCGCCTGGACCAAACAACAAGCCCCCTTCGACATCCCTTCGACACCCTTTGACATGTCGAGGGGCATGTCCACAGATGTCGAAGGCTCATCATCGCACAACACAAGCGCTTCGACAGCTTCGACACAGGATGTCGAGGCCACCCCTTCGACAGCTTCGACATCTGCCACGAGCGGGTGTCATGTCGAAGGCTTATTGCCGCATAAAACAAGCGCTTCGACAGCTTCGACAATGACAAACGATGGGCTTCGACATGTCGAAGGGCGCGGAGAGCTTGAGCAACTTCGAGGAGACCTCGAGGCGAATCACGAGAAGCTCGAGCGCGAGCTCCAAGCCGCCCGTGAGGAAGTCACCGGCGAGCTCCAGGATGTGCGCGCCATGGTCGAGGAGGTTGGCCAGCGCGTCGAGGCTTTGGCGAGCGTTGCCGGGGTTGTCGGATTAGGTGAGCTTCCAGAAGCCACGGAGAGCGATTCTGGCGAAGAGGATGCTTACCAGCGCGGCGAAGAGGATAGAGGGCGCGAGCGTCGCCAGGATTTGGTTTGGTGGCGCGCCTTGCTCGTGTCACTGCTCATGAAGATCAAGCTGTGGGCCGATCGGGTCATGCAGCGTCTTAAAGAGAAGAGGTGAATCGATGGAACCCATGATTGTTTCAATCGTGCGCGTGAAGGAAGCGTGGAGCGGGGATGACATGGGGTGGTGCATCATGTGCCAAACCGAGAAGCCCTTGAATGGAGGTGAGGGGTGGGGCTCTGGCGCGATGGACAACGATGATTACAGAGGAGACAACTTCTGCCCTGGGTGCATGAAGATCATCGAGCATGGTTCTCGAGAAGAGCTCCTGGCACACATCACCCCGACGTTCCAGGAACTCTACGACACCTTTGACGATCACGAAGATGACTATGCCTTGAACCTACTTGGCTGGCTCAAAGATGGTGAACTGGAGTTGGTGATTCGATGAAGGTCATCGAGTCCATCGAGATGGTGCGCGTTATCCTCGACGCGGCCAAAGCAGGGCCGCTCGCCTCACTTGAATGGCAGTGGGAAGAGGACAAATCCCACAGCGAGAACCTCCACGCGTTCATTTCGGTCATCATCGTCGAGTTCGACGGCCTGGAGAACCAGCGCGCCGAACTCCTCGAGGAACTCAGCGCTAAAACCAATAAATGAAGTATCGATCGATGCCTTGGTGTAAAGTTTGGATCGGCATACGAGCTTTTGAGACCTTGCGCAGAAAGCTTATTCGTGCGTGTCGGCCTGTTTTTCAGGATTTGCCATCGGTTGTTGGGGATTTTTAGCCGTGATCAACATCGTTACGTCTCTCCCTTGAAAACCCGGAAATTCTTGTTCCAAGATGATGTTGTTCATGGATGTTGTTCCAAGAACGACAGCGGGCCAAGTCAAAGACTTGGCCCGCTGTTTCAAGCTTCTTTCGAGAGCTTCATTTGCTCGCGATAGTTCCTTGTCGTGGTAAACAGGAGCGTATCGCGCCCCTTCGTGGTTCGTCAACGGTTGGCGGTTGCGCCTCGTTGGGGGAGGCTCTCTTCTTTTCAATGGGAGAGACGCGTTATGGAGATCATCATCATCGCGCTCCTCGCTGGGATTATCCTGGGTATCTATATGCCTCGGCCCGGTGAGATGAGCGAGTGAGACAAGAGAGAGGGCGTATCGGTTATTCGATACGCCCTCTCTCGCTTACGCCTCGCCACGCTGTTTCCGCCTGAGTTCCTGGACTTTTGCGTCCTGGCGAAGCAAACGCCGCAAGTAGTCTGCCCAAGACTCCCCATCGTCTAGGTTCTCCTCGAAGCGTGCGAGTTCTTCGCGTGTGAGGCGTGTGGACCTGGTGAACTTCGCCGCGCTCTTGCCGCGTGACTTCCTCCCTGCGCCCTCACGCGCGCCGCCATGCTTCCCCTTCTCCGTCGTTGGCGCCGTGCCTCCCTGCGCTGGCTCATCATCTTCGATGTCAGGTGTGGGGTAGAACTCCTCGAAGCGCGCGAGCTCCGCATCGATTTCAGCGCTCGCGGCGGCGAGGGACTCCTCTCGATGCTTCCTGGCAATGTCCTCGAGTTCGAGCTGTCCCTCGTGTCCGATATCAAGACCCATGGCTTCGCGGTAGAGCAGGGCGATGGACTTCTCTCGAGAGGGGAAGCTCCACTCCCAGGCCACAGCGGGGTGGCAACCCACCTGCGCTTCGAGCTCCTCGTGGGTGAGCCCGAAGACATCGAGGCACATCGCGTCCGGCATGTTCTTTATCCGCTGCTTCCTTCGCTTTCGCTTCGAGCGCTTGGCCATGGTCTCCCTTGTCGTCTCGGTCAACGTCGGGTGTGTTCGGTGACAGACCCCCATGGTGTCACCGAACACACCCGCCAACAACTCCTCGCGTCGGTGTCTTGAAATCGTAGACATATTCAAAGCGACCCATCGAAGGGCTCGCGGCGATGGTCGAGCAGTAGGCCTCGTTTTGGGGGCATTTGCGTGTTGCCAGCAATTGCCCACACCCGGCGCTAAGGATAACGGTGGTGTTCACCATGGCTTTTCATGAGGTGATGGCAGGGTTGAGTCTTGAATTTGAAAACGAAATCAAAACCGGCCGCATCGAGGCTGGCGTTTCACGCCTACACCGAGAATTCCTCGCGTCCTGGCCACAACCGCGAAACAACTTCCTTCAACCTGCCTAAACCCGGCCTCATGTTTTCTCATGGTCGGGCGCCATCTTGCTGGCGTGCTCCCACGCGGCGAGGGTGGCGCGAGGTGCACCTTGCCCCCTTGATGACCTGGTGCTCGCGCCGCCCCCTCCCCCTCTTTTTCTCCATGGATTTCCATGAGCGCGAGGAGCTCGAGCGCGGGGTGCTCCATGCGCCGTGCCAGCTATGCACTGGCCCCGGGTCTAAGCCTCGCGAGCTCGACTTGACCCAGGCCATCATGTGCGCTGGCGCAGCCCTCTACGCGAGCGAGAAGGGGACCGCTTCAATCAACTTCGAGGCGTAGTGCCAGCTATGCACTAGCGACGCCGCTAAGCCTCGCGAGCTCGACTAAACCACGTCATCTGGTGCGCGCTGGGCCGCTCTCGTTGTTCGCGTCTTGATGCTCGCGTTGCTCGCCTGCGTGCATGGACGGTGTGTATCGAGCACGATTTCGCGCCTACACGTGGAATTCCTTTCGCTTGCGCTTGCTCGACTTGTGAGCGTGCGAAAGCATCACCTCCCGTGGTCCAAGCCAGCCCCTATAGTCCGGGCCAGGTCTTTGGGGTTGGTGAATCGATCAGGGTAGATCGATCGTTCAGCGATATTTTAAGGCGATCTGTGTGTCTTCTGTTCGGAGATGGGTGTCACGTTGCCACATGACTGAGCCGGCGTGAACCGGTGTGGACAACCGTTTTTGACCGTTTACAACCCTGTACGCCCCTGTACAGCCAGGTTGTAAATTGCGTTGAGGGTAGTGCTCCCTCGCCTGCATGTCAGTGAGGTTGTGGCTCAACATTGGATGTTCTTATCATGGTGGTGTTGCTGGCGATGGGCCAGCAATGACAACGGCCGGGGACCTCATGGAGGCACCCAGCCGTTGCGGATGTTCACCTTGAAAGAGGGAGCGTGTGCTCCCGTTTCTGTCTGGCGAACGGTGTGGCAACCTTAAGCCTAGATGGGAACGGGTGAGAGCGTCAACGCATCGCGCGCTGGCGTGTATCGTGCGCGCTTCTCTCCACACGAAAGAGAGAGGTGTGAGCATGGAACCGCTCATGATCGCCTTCTTGCTCGGGGTGTTGGTCGGTCGATGCGACTGGACCATTACACCCCGCGACAAGGGCGAGTAGAAGCAGCGAGGGTGCTCCGATCATGTGCGGAGCATCCTCGCGCTTGTTTGGAGCTCGAAACACCACTGAACCACCCTTAACAGAGGTTCTCAAGAAGTAGGTGTTAACACTTGCCCTTTGACCCGCATGAACACTGGCCGATCGGGACAAGTGTTAAGGGTCAGAGTTAACATTAACCGCATTGTTAACTCTGTAGCCTCTTCCCCGCATAGAATCTGCCCCATGGGAGCCTGCTGTTAAGGTCAATGTCGTGAGCGGCGCCTAAACCTTCACAGCGATGGCCCCATGAACGCATAGAACGGAGACTTCAGGGAGGTTGGCGGTGTCGCGCTCGTTGCGGTGTGGGCGCACTGCTCGAAGCAACGCGCGCAGGCCATAAGCGGACGTTGCTTGTGGGGGTGGGGGAGGAAAAAGGAATTTAGAGAGTACGAGTGAGCAAGAGCCCCAACTTCTGACCCTGCTCTCCAGGCGGGATCTTGTGGAAGATTCTTGAGCGACGGTTGGTGTAGAGGCGCCGCACTTGTGGGTTGCTGGATGTGGTCGTGTCTGTCCAGAGGTGCAGCCCGTCAGAGAAGATGCCCGCAAAATCCGTGCTCGGAGAGGGGTAGGTGTTCACCCGACGCCACGCGAAACGGAGCGCGTTTGGGTCTTCATGGTTCAAGGCGAGAAGTTCGACCGATGAGAAGCTCCCCGTGTCGTCTCCAAGCAAGATGTAGGCGCACTCGCAATCGAGAGCCATTGTGAATGTAGCCTTCGAGTTCGAGAGCATGACTTCATCGATGAGGACGCCGCGGGTGTTAAACTTCGCGAACATGAGTGGAGGGGTAGCATCGGTGTTCATGACTGCCAGGATCTTCCCATCCACCATGCGAAGATCGCGAATATTGAAGCTTGGATCGCTGGCGCTCGCTGTGGCGAAGAGTTCTTCTCCTGCCCCATCGTAGATGTAGACCTCGTGCCCATCCCCTGCGGCGATGGCTAGCGCCTCTTCAGCAACATCAAACCCCGTCGGCGCCGTACCCGAAACGAGCAAGGTGAGGTTTGTGGATGTGCCATCCTCGAGCGAAATACGCACCACATCGTGGTCATCTTCTTCGGTTTGTGCCCGCGCCACCCAGGCGTAATCCAGGCTGACTCTTGTGCGGTGGAGCGCCAAAGCCGCTGCAGTCGATGAGAGCTGGACAGTGGTGAGCGTCGAGCCGTCTACGAGATCGATCACGGTGGCTTTGCCTGTGTCTGCTACGGTGTCCTTTCCCACCATGACGAGGAATCGCCCGTTCGTAGCCACCTGTTCGATGGAGCCCGTCGACCAACCCGGCGCATAACTCGTTCCAGAGTAGGTGCCATTGAGGAGATCCCAACGCTTCACCTTCATTCCCTCGATGGCGTACAGGTAGCGGCCATCGAAACCCGCGCCCTCGACCTGCGATGCTTGCCCGAGGTTGATGGAGGACGGAGACGCGGTGACTTGATCCCCTGGCCTGGCATTTGTGGCCTTCTCCACCACCCTCACGCTTTGCCAGGGCTGCGCTTCTGCAGCAGCGTGTGCGACGTCATGGAAGGCGATGATGTCTGTGTGATAGATGGCGCGAATCCATCCCGAAAACAGGTTGAAGAATTGGTTGAGCCATCCCGCTCGAGGCTTCTCCTTCTCGTAGAATCCGATGGCGATCTTCTCATCGCTCGGTCGGACAACGAGCGACTCGGGATCAGAAGCCCAGTGTATAGGGAGTCTGTCAGGATAAGGTTCGTAAGGCATGGTTTACCTCTTTGTTCGGAGCGGTGGTTTGGGGCTGTTCGTCGAGTTCTTAGAAAGAGTCGGTGACTGGAAAACGCACCCAACGATCCGTGTCGACGCACACGTAAAGGCGTGCGTTTGCTTCGTCGAAAAACATCTGTCCTTGCTGCCCAGCACCTTCGGAGTCTTCAGGAAGCTCCTCGACAAACTTCGCAGCGAGCACGTGATCCACGATGGCGCCAGCGATGGCCTGGTGGATCTCCTCGGTCTCGGTGGAGCTCGCCGTATCCTCCACGTCAGGCTCTTGTGTCGTCGACAACCCCGCCCCCACCACCACAGCAAAACTCACGGAGATGGAGACGCCGGTCAGCGTGAGCTCGCCGCTCCCATCGTGAGAGAGCTCGAGCAGGCCGGCTGTGGTCTCGTTTGCCTCGAGCGCCGCGAGGAGGACCTCGCCGACCTCGGCGGCGGTGTCATCGTCCTCACCAGAGACAGCCTCGATCTCGACGCTCCACAGATCCCCTGGATCCTTGACGGTGATCTCGTAGGTCGTTGTGGGGGTGGGGGAGGTGACCTGGATGCTCCAGGAGGTCTTCTTTGTCGAAATCTTGCCAGCGGCTTCGAGCGCCGCGACGATCTCAGTGCCGAGCGCGTCTCCATCAAGCACAGACATAGGGTTCCTCACGGTGATGGTTCAAGGGGTCATGCAGCATGCTCAAGCCTCCGTGGTTCGGTGTGCTCGTGGCCTCGCGTGAGGAGGAATCTGCTCCTCCTCCACAAACCGCATCGATATTCGTGGTCGCAGCGGTCAAGGCGCGGAAGCTCAAGCAAGTCGCCCGCGGCATCGAGTTCGTGGCCTCGCGCGAGGTCGATGTGTCGATCCGCCCACATCTCGAACAACATGGGGCGGATCTCCTCGGTCTCACACGCGAGGATGTTTGCGAGGTTCTCGAGCTCAGGCTTGACCAGTTCCCACCCAGGGAGGCGTTCGCTCGGTGGGAGCGCGTTCACCTGGTTCGAACGTTCAGGCGGCATCGTGAGACCTCCCCAATCCGAGCTGTTCGTCTGTTGCGTTTAGGAGCAAATACATTCGGCGGAAAATCGCACATCTGTATTCTTCATCGTCCATATCGAAAGGTTTGATACCGTAAACGCCCCAACCCAGGTCTTCAAGGTCTGGACCGTCAAGACCTGGGAGAAGTATGGAAGCCCAATAGCTTACGTGTCTTTGTCTCTTGGACGCGTTGTGCGCTCTCATATCCAAGAATACCAACTGATGCTCAGGTGGGAGCAAACCCCATTCTTCCGACAAATCAGGACGTTCCACCTTATGAGGGCGACCAATCACGTCCTCGGACCTATCCAACCCGAGTTGTTCAGCCGTCGAGTAAAGAAAGAGAAGCATCCGCCCAAAAATCGTATCGCGATATTCCTCATCGCTTTGCCCTGAGCGTTCGATGGCGAAAGCATCCAACCCCAAATATTCGAGTCCCACCCCCTCGAACCCCTGGAGCCATTCGAACACCCAAAAATCCGCAGATTCCAGTTTGCGTTCAGCATCGTAAGCACGCACTTTTAAAAAGTGTTCTTGCCACTCGAGCGGGAGAGCGCGCCACGCTTCAGACAGATCGACCTCAACCTTCGCGCTCGGTCTGTTGATTGCGAGCTCGACCACTTCAACCTCCCCCAAATGCGACTCCAACACGCCGAATAAACTCTCCAGGTGATAGCTGTTGGAGCGGTGAGGGTGGTTGTCGATGCGAATAAAATTCGCATCCCGCATGGCATAGAGGCTCTGCCGGATCGTGACCGTGGAGAGGCCCATCCTTGTCGCGAGCAACTCTTGTGAGGGGAACGGCGCGCGTTCGTCGCGCTTGAAGGACATCAACTGAATCACGAGCATGACATCCCGCATGCTCAATCCAAGAGAGTGGTAGGACTCAAGCAACACATGAGGGATATTCACGAGGCGACGCCCCAGAATTGGTGTCCAGCGTGAACCAACTGCAAAGCTGTCGGATTCACTGCTCGCAGATGATGCACTGGTCTCCCCACGGTGAATACCGTCGTTTGCAAGAGAAGGGTCATCGAGGATCGCCCTATTTTCGAGCGCGAAGAACAAGCCCTCGAAGTTGTACCTGCTCGCGAGATGACCACGGATTTCAACGCTCAGATAGCGCTTCTCGCGTAGCTTTGCTTCGATGCGTCGCACAGTTCGCGCATGCACGCCCATGTGATCTGCGAGCGTTTTTTGGAGCGGGTATGGGGCCTCGTCAGTCCACTTGTACGCCATGACGTGGATGACAAAGAGCACCTCGCGATAATCAAGGCCTAACGCATGACCGTACTTCACGAGATATTCTGAGATCGGCACGTAGGCGCGCGCGAGCTTGGGCGTCCAACGTTTGGCGAGGTTCGCGTGGTACTTGTCTTGAACGGTCATAAGAAGAACTCCTTTGTTTTCAAGCGTTTCCCCTCTCTTGAAGTCGAAACCTTTTCAGTAAATACCGAAAAACGAGAGGACGATATGTCGCATGAACCGGAGTCTTCCTTGCAGGTGAAAAGCTCGCGATTCATCTGATCACATGTTCAGCATGGACCGCGTAAAACCTTGATGTCAAGCGCTTATAAGCGCCTACCCTGACAACAAGAATACGAGAAAGCCCATCGTCTAAAAACGATGGGCTTTCTCGTGAGCCGCTTTGGTGCGGCTGAACTTTTCACCTGCTCGACTACGATGGCATGCACGATCGGCGCTGACAAGTGCCCTGCTTCCTATTTTTCCAAATGAAAAATCTCTCCCTCTTTTTACCTCCCCCACCCCCACCACGAGTCCTCGGGAGAGGGGGTTATGGGGGAGGGGGAAGAATTATGATTCAAGAATTTTGATTCGGTGCTTCTGGTTAGGTGTTCGTCTTTGTCTGGTCGAGGTTTTGGTATTTGTCCGGTCGAGGTGTTTGTATCTGTCCGCATCTTTTTTAGATGGGTGATGCTCATTGTCCGGTGGGTGTTGGTATTTGTCCGGTTGGACGCAAGAGCTGCATCCCCCCCGCAGCAGGTGCACCCCCATCGCTCTCGACCTCATAAAACCTTATTCATCGACACGCCTTGAATGCTCGATGCCATCGAGCTTCCTGCAATGCAGGGGTGGACTCCCTGTCGGGGGTAGACACAGAGTCCACTCCCAACAGGGAGTCACATCCACGACCAAGAGAAACAGGTGTGTCCGCCTGAACAGTTCGGTAACCGAGCCGTTCGATCGCTGGACTGTTGGGCAACCGAACTGTTCGGGGTTGACTCTGTATCTTTAGAGATACAACATGACTACGAACTAAACGACGCATGCAACCTTACGAGGTCGAGTTCATGACCAAAGAAACCGCTGTCGTGACAACACGCGTATCTTCCGCGTTGCTCGAGCGACTGGACACTCTCGTGACTCGCCTTGAAGACTCACCAACTCACGCGCACCAACGTATCTGGACGCGATCAGAGCTGGTGAGATTCTTGTTGGCCCGCGGCGTCGATGAGTTGGCCGAGGAGCTCGATCAAGAGGAAGGACAACGCCCCTTGTAGATTCGAGCGCCAGTGCCAAGAAAAGCGAAGAGCCCAGGTGTCGTTACCACCTGAGCCCTTCTAAACGGGAGACCCGGTTGCAGGGGTCTACCTAGCGTTTTGGCGAGTGTCGCTGTGAAAGCGATACTGCGTCAAGTGTGTGCACCCCTGCGCCGGTCTCCATTACCCCAATGATCGCCTGACGATCACGATGGAGAACCGACATGATCCACCCGCCCGACGTCCCCTCAAAGCTGCGCACGCGTGCTTGTAGCTTCGTCTACACCACACGCGGCGACTTGTTGCGCATCCTCTGGGTGCTTCCCTTGCCAGAAGGACAGGCCATGCGCGATGTGTGGCTCGCGATGCTGCCTGACTTCCTCGGAAAAGATGACTTGCAAGGCTACGATGCACTCGACACGCGCGACGCCATCGGCCTCACCCTCCAGTGCGAGTACTTGACCAGGCACCGCCTGAATGAACTCACCGAGGCCACGCTCTCTCTCGGTTGGAGGGTCTCGCATCTCGACGCCATCCCTGGCTCGCTCGAACTTATCGAAGGCATCGAGGACAACCCTGTGCTCCGCTGCCCGCTTTCCTGGCTTGGTGAGAGAAGGATCAAACTCTCTCGCCTCGCGCCGTTTATTGGAGTCGTCCTCGCTTGCGATGAGCACGCGCTCGCGCGAGCGCACCGCGATGGCCACATCCCCTCACCGGGCGCGGCGCGCCTCCACGTCGACAAAAAGAACGCCGAGATCTGGGGCGAGGGAGTGGTCTATGTCTCGTGAGACGCTCTATCGCCCGCTCATCTGGGCATACGTGAACGAGCAACGTTGGATGTTGCTCCAGGCCGGGATGGTTCGGGACGCACACATCTCGGGGCATCTAGGGAGAGAACGCCTCGGACCTCACTTCAACACCACCCCGAACCAACTGCGCGCGCTTGCGAGCATGTGGGCATCGGAGTGGATGACGAGAGAAGAGCTCCTCGCGCTGCAAGAGATGGCGCCCTTTGGCATCGAAGATGGAGATGCCATCACCGCGCCGCTCAACCCGATGAGCGAGAGCACGTCGGGAGGGCCCGCGCTCTCACTCCCGATCGCATCCTCTCCGGAGCTCACGTTCACCTCGTGTGACGAAAACCTGAGCATCTGCGCACGCCTTGTCTGTTGGGATGATATGCCTGCGGCGCACGTCGACAAGAAACGCGCTCCAAAGCTGTTCGACGCGTTCACACCCTCACATCACGAGGAGATGAGGACACGGCTTGGCGGGGAACTCTTCGCATTTCTCCTCAATGATAAGAACCTTGGTGTCATGGACGTGGCGCTCGCGTTCTTCCTCGTCAACTCATGGAGGGATGGCAAGGGCACATTCGATCTGCTCGAGCTCGAGCGCGCCATGCATGAAACAACCATGGACGAGATCCTCGTCTCATGCCAACGACTCGAGGAGCGCGGTTGGATCGCGATCGACTGGAGGGAAACGCATGGCAAGGACACCATGAAAATGCGTTTCTTTCCAACGCTCCCGGAGAGGTTCGACGTTGGGTAAAGTCTGATACCCAGGTTTATGTGAACCCTCCTTACCTTCCGTGCTGAGAGGGGCGCGGCCGAGAGGCTTGTGATAAAAAACAAGCGCGGTTGGAAGAGCCTCCAACCGCGCTTGTCGGGAGTTCACCCGGCGCCCTCGAAGTAGCACCTTCGAGGTTTAGCAAGCCAACTGACAGGAGAGAGAACATGGAACGTTCAACCCTCTTGTTGGTGCTCGGCACTGTGACGGTCACACTTCTTAGCGTTGTCGCGCTGGTCGTGTGGCGCCCTGAGAGTTCGCTGCTCGAACTCGGGGCTTTTGTCACCATCGTTTCACTCGCTCTCGAGCGAGTGGTTCGACTGGTCGAGTGACCTTCACCCGCCACATGGTCTGACACACCGTGTGGCGGGCTTTTGGCTCGCTCACGAATCTAACAACGAGTCATGCCCATGACAAGTCCATCACATGCACGCCGCGTGCGCCCTGACCGCGCCATTGCCATCGCTGGAGGGAGCGCCCTGCTCGTTTACTGGCTGCTGTCTTTGACCCCGTGGCCACAGCTTGGCGAGGTGTTCGCCATCCCGGCTACCATCGCGATGGTGTTGCTCATCTGGTGGCCACATATCACGGCAAACGAGGGGAAGACCGATGGCCAAACCTGACCTGTCACATCTCCCTTCCTGGCATCGCCACCTCTGCGAGCAGCTCCGCATCACGAGGAAGGACTGAGGACTCTCTGGCCGCGCCCTGGGGAAGAAAGCGGGGATAAGCCAAAACGAAATCTCGCTCTATGAACGCGGCGTGAGAGAGCTCTCGCTCACGAGGCTCTACAAGCTCGCCATGGCGCTCGATGTGGACATCCACTGTCTCGTCGTCCAGGCCGGGCAAGGGGAGGGCGAAGATGACTGATGAATGGAACACGCGGGTGATTTGAGGAGTGCGCTCGCTGCGTGTGACTGGCACCAAGCCGGGGCCATTGTCTGGCAACTTCGACAACTCGATGGCGAACGCTTCGTGCTCGAACTCGAACACTACACCAACGAACAGGTGCGCAAGGGAGAATATGGGATGGCGCAGAACCTCCACGACTCGACGTCAGCGCTCCGGCGCAGCGGGTTGGGTTTTGCGGTGACCTCCGCAAAACCCACGACCCCGGCAAGTCCGTAGATGCACGCTGGCAGCTCGATCCGGTAGGATGCCTGGACAAACATTCAAAACCTACACCTCAGGAGCGAGAGCGATGAACACCACCATCAACGTCAACCTCGGTAGCCGCACCGTCG
>Ga0208391_1000897_pt1 | contig 15174 bp, 10 predicted proteins | sample Knorr_S23_td_Bot_FD_185612 | JGI IMG/M metagenome (GOLD analysis project Ga0208391, IMG submission 185612) | Marine microbial communities from Southern Atlantic Ocean transect - Knorr_S23_td_Bottom_ad_3770_LV_A (SPAdes) (version 2) | ecosystem: Environmental > Aquatic > Marine > Oceanic | place... | reverse complement strand
GGAACACGAGCACTTTTTTCAGATACTACAAAAAAAACTTGGCGCTTCCTTAAGGATGCACCCTTGGACAGCGGCCCAACTGAACTCAAGCAATATCAGGTTGTTGAGTCGGAAAAATCTTGGTGAAAAACTATTGGATCGAATTCTACCACTTTTTGAAGTGAGTGAAGAATTGACAAGATTTGCGGGACTGCAACCGCTTTACGATGGTATTAATCTTCTTGATCCTGTTTATTGCCGTAAAGATGAGGTTTTGCGAATGCTGGAAAAATGCACGGGACTTAATGATTCACAGCGGGAACAACTGACCAGTGCCGTTATGGTTTTTATGGATATTGTGAAGAAAACGGACCTAAATCCCATGCAATTGAAATCAATTAAAACGTTGAGTTTGTGGTGGAAAATATATCCGGACCTCAAACCATGGAATGCACTGAGGTGGCTCTGGCAGGAAGGAATAGCAGTCCCTCACAGTCAAAGTGGTTATCGCGCATGGCGGCGTTTTTCACATGGATCTAATTCAGAATCAGCAAAAAATGCCAGCTTACATCCAAAAAAATGGTTGGAAATATGCGAGGAGCAAAACGTTTTTGAAACTGCCTTTGAAGCAGATCGTCTGTCTGCAGCATTTTCCGGTGAAGGGAGTCATGCCGGTTTGGCAGGTGTTTGCGGTAATTTACCAGATTGTGATAATTGTGAACTGAGTTTAGAATGCCATTGGTATGCAGCTGAGGGGAACTCAGAAAAAATGGCAATTGAAGAAAAATTACAGAGAAACAAAATTTCAACTGCAGATATTCCGGAATTAATGCAATGGCTGCTGAGTTCAAATCCGGAAGAAGCAAAAGCATTGCAAAATTCACTTAATGCGGAGGCACCGCTCAAAGATTGGAGCCGCGAACGTTTGCGGGAACTGGAAAATCAGCAGCCTCTTGATTCAAATCTGATTTTGCGCCTGGAGGCCCTACGGGAAATGTGCAGAAATTATGGAATTGAAAAGCTGAAGCCGCAGGATCAGTTTAATTCCAGCCGTGAAATTTTTAATCATTTTCATCAACAGTTGGAGCGTCAAAAACAGGAGCAATTTATAATTGTTTTACTGGATAATAAACACCGGTATTTGGCGGAAGAAGATGTTACCAAAGGTATTTTAAATAAAAGCCTGGTGCATCCAAGAGAAGTTTTTGCTTCGGCTATTGAACATCGTGCTGCAGCTTTGATATGCGTTCATAACCATCCTTCCGGAGATCCGGAACCTTCACAAGAGGATTTCCGGATAACGGAACGTCTGGTAGAGGTCGGGAAACTGGTGGGAATACCTGTGCTCGATCATGTGATTGTGGGTGGTGATAACTATACCAGTTTTGCTGATAAGGGTTTGCTTTGAAAAAAATTAAAGATCATTATTTTCACAAGGCAAAGCGAAACGGTTATGTTGCCCGTTCTGCCTATAAACTGGAAGAAATAGATAAAAAACACAGGATTATCCGTAAAGGTAATTTGGTGTTGGACCTAGGGTGCAGTCCAGGTTCATGGCTTCAGTACGCGAGCAGAAAAGTAGGTGAAGAGGGAGAGGTTCTCGGTGTGGATTTACAGCCAGTGAACCATTCGCTGCCTGCACATGTGAAAGTACTTCAAGCAGATATTTTTGAACTGACGGCAAAGGATCTGGAAATGAGTGGTGGGATGGTTGACGTTATCCTGAGCGATATGGCGCCAAAAACTACCGGAATTCGTGCTACTGATGCCCAGCGATCTTATGCACTGAACCAGCAGGTTTTGCAGCTGGCAGAGGAATTGTTGAGACCACAGGGAATGCTGCTGGTGAAAGCTTTTCAAGGTGCACCTCTGGATGAATTGCGTAATGCTTTTAGAAACTCATTTGCTAAGGTGAAATTATGTAAACCGAAAAGTTCCAGAGCCGAAAGTGTGGAGATTTTTTTACTAGGAATGGGTAAAAAACAAAATAACTAAAAAAAACCTGTAATATTGTTAAAGATTTATTGATTATTGCCGATTAAAGACACGAGAGTTTTCTACTGATTAAGTCTTGAGCATGCTTGTTGAAACAACAGCTCAAGCATATTTTTTACCTGAACTTAAAGTTTTTCTTCAGCAATGAAAATTAGACAAAATCCATCCTCATTAAACACTTTGAGACACGCCTCAAATCACTTCAACAAGGTGAAGGGCGGCATAGAGCGCCTTAGTTCCGGAGTAAAGATTAACAGAGGTGCCGATGGTCCAGCCTCTCTGATTTCTTCAGAAAGATTACGCGGACATATTGTGGGACTCCAGCAGGTATATAACAACGCTTCTTCCTCAGTATCAATGCTGCAAACAGCAGAAGGCGCATTAAATGAAGTAAGTGATCTGCTGATAAAAATAAAACAGCTGACTGTACACGCTCAGAACGAAGCAATAAACAGCTCTGACATGTTGTCTGCAGATCAACAGGAAATTGATAACCTGCTGAGTTCTATTGATAGAATTTCGGAAAATACTGAATTTGGCGGTAAGAGACTGCTTGACGGCAGTATGGGTGTTAACGGTACAGCTGTAGGGAATTACCTGCGGTTTGTCTCAGCTGAGGCTACAGCTTCAACCTCCCCTGAACAAGGCTGGAAAGTTGATATTCAGCAAGTTGCAACTAGAGCCAAAAAAACAGGATCGATTGCAATCAATATCAACAATATTCGTAATGGACTTCAAATCGTTCTGAATGAAGGTGGCAGAAATTTGAACTTAAACACAAAGGACGGTCGGTTGGGACAAGAGATTGAGCAATTGATAAAAAATGCTGATCAGGATCGATTACTGTTTCCTCAAGCAGAAATTTCATCACAAATTCGTGAACTTATCATTTTTGCATTGAGTCAGGCAGCTGAAGAGAGTGGTTTAGATCTTTATATAGCTGAGACACCAGACAATAAATTGCTTGTTCGACACAACAAATTTGGTGACTCTGCCTCTTTTTCAGTGACAAGCTCAGTTGCAGGTATACTATCTGATAATGCTAATATAGCCCAGAAGTCTGAAAGCGGTATAAATATAGAAGGAACAATCAACGATGAAGTGACTTTGGGAGAAGGTCAGCTGCTGACTACTTTGGAAGGGATGGAAGCTGAAGGAATAACGATCAAGTATGATAGAGAGATTGGACTCATAAATACTCCAATTTTGAATGAGTCAGGTGAACTGATCGGAACAGAGCTGATTGAGGAGAAAAATGAGGATATTGTTGGTGGTCCAAATAATCCGAAAATAGAAGGCTACGTACATGTTTCCCAAATGTCGAAAGAATTCCAGGTTGGTCTAGATAAAAAATCTAATCCTACATTCTCATTTGCAAACGTCCGCACCAGTCTTATGGGTAACGGCATTCATAACAAGAGCGGATTTTCTAGCCTTGCTGAGATTGACGTAACTTCGTCACAGGGTGCTCAAGACGCTTCAATTATTGTAGACCGGGTAATTGAAGAAATCTCTGTCCAGCGTGGTAAATTGGGTTCATTTCAAAAAAATGCCCTGGAAAGCAACATGAACAGTCTTAAGATTGCAGAAGAAAATATCACACAGGCAGAGTCAACCCTGCGTGACTCAGATATGGCTGCAGAAATGTCGAACCTCACTAAAGATCAAATCCTGCTTCAGGCCAGTACTGCAATGATAGCTCAGGCTAATCAAGTTCCAGAAACTGTTCTGGGATTAATTCAAAACAGAGGTTAAGCCGAAAAAGTTTAGTTCTTTTTAAGTGCAGACACCGGAATCCCCATCCATCCTTCCTTTACTCCGAATTTTTCATTTATTGAATCTCTTAAAAGACTTGCCGTTTACCCGAGTAAAAGGCTAATATCACAATTAAATAAAGAAAATACGCTTTGAGCTTAAGCACCTGTTAAAAGCTTTAGCATTGAGTTGTGATACAGTCGAAAAATGTATACAGTCAAACGATAATGTTAAGCAAGTTCGGGAATGTTTACTATTTTCGAAACCATTAAAATTAATACTCTGTGTGCAATATGAATTCAACTGAAATAGAAAAGTCTCATTCGGAACAACGGCTACCTTTGCAATTGAGTAGAATTACAAAAAGTTTTCCGGGAATCGTTGCCAATGATAGTGTTGATTTTACATTGGAGGAAGGAGAGATTCACACAATACTGGGTGAAAATGGTGCAGGCAAATCAACTTTGATGAATATGATTGCAGGGCTCTACCCTGCCGATGCTGGAGAGATGCGCGTCTTTGGGGAGCAAGTGAATTTTACCAATCCTCGTCAGGCTATTGAAAAAAGCATTGGCATGGTATTTCAGCATTTTATGCTTGTTCGAAATCATACTGTTGCCGAAAATATCATCCTTGGTTTACCTGGAGTGGGGAAGCTTAAGTTGAAAGAAGTTCATCAACAAATCCGGGAAATAAGCGAACGCTATGATTTATATGTTGATCCAGAAAAGAAAATTCAGGAACTTTCAGTGGGTGAACAGCAGCGCGTGGAAATTGTCAAAGTTCTGTTTAGGGGAGCACGAATCCTGATTCTTGACGAGCCAACCGCAGTTTTGACACCTCAGGAATCAGAGGCATTGTACGAAATCATGGAGAAGATGGTAAATGAAAAACATTCCATCATTTTTATTACACATAAAATGAAGGAAGTGATGGCACTTTCGCATCGAATAACGGTTTTGAGTCGTGGAAAGGTGATGGCAACTTTGAAGAAAGATGAAACCAATCCGCAAGAATTAGCTGATTTGATGATCAGTAATTTGGAAGCTAAGGACTTAGTAAAAGTTTCTGAATTTCTACGGGATACAACTGTTGAAGAAAAAGATGGGGATGGTTCAGTTTCTCAAAAGCAAAAGAAAAAGTTTGGTAATTTGACAGTAGCTTTAAAGGATATTCATGCGGTGAATGATTTGGGGTACCCGGCATTGAAAGGGATTTCACTTGATATTCGTGCCGGAGAAATTCTGGGAATGGCCGGGGTTTCCGGGAACGGTCAACCGGAATTGACCGACGTTTTGAGCGGGCTGCGGTCTCCTACAAGAGGCAAGTATCAGTTTAAAGATGTGCCTTTGAACAAACCCACTGTGAATGAAATGATTGACATGGGAGTTGGTTACATTCCGGAGGATCGTAAAAGGTTTGGTGTTTCGTCCGGAATGTCAATCGCCTACAATTTTTTGCTGCGAGATTTTCAAAACCCCCAATTTTGTTCAAGACAGCTGCTCAAGCTTTCAAATATCTTCGACTATGGACAAAAAAAAATGCAGGAGTTTGATATCCGGGCACCTACGGAAAAAACACCGGTTGGACTTTTATCCGGAGGTAACATGCAGAAAGTCATTCTTGCCCGTGAAATTTCGCGTCCATTGAAATTACTGCTTGCTGCACAACCCACCCGTGGCCTGGATATTCATGCAACCAGTTTCATCCGTGAGCAAATATGCCAGGCACGAGATCGGGGTCTGGCGGTGCTTTGGATATCAGAGGATCTGGATGAATTATTGATGGTCGCAGACCGCATTGCAGTTATTTTTGACGGACGTATTGTTGGAACTCTTTCGCATGAAGAGGCCTCTGTAACTTTGATTGGTCAGATGATGACCGGAATGAACAAAAACGGCACGGAACACGTGATGGAGAAAAGAGAATATGCGTGATTATCTTCTAATTTATGTGAATGGCCGGCGTTACAAAATTTCCGGAAAGCGTGGATTTCAATCACTGTCTGATTTTCTACGTTATGATTTGGGTATGGTTGGTACCAAGGTGGTGTGTGCAGAAGGAGATTGTGGTTCCTGTACCGTACTTATCGGGCGAGTCCGGAACTCTCAGTTGCTCTATGAGGGAATTGACAGTTGCATTCAGTATTTATATCAACTGGATTGTTCTCATGTCATTACAGTGGAAGGCTTGAAGGATGAGGCTCAAATAATACATCCTGTACAAAAAGCAATGGTTGATGCCGCGGGGTCACAATGTGGTTATTGTACACCGGGATTTGTAATGGCACTGGCTGCAATGCTTGAAACCGGTGAAACACTAACGAGACATTCCGTGCAAGACGGCTTAACCGGGAATTTGTGCCGCTGTACGGGTTACGAACAAATTATTGATGCCGGCTTGTCTTTGAATCAGAAAGTCATACCAAAGGCTTCAAAATGTTACGATGCGAAGGCAATACTTGCGGATTTTATGGAACATGTTGTCCAGCCTGTTTATTGTGAGTACGAGAAAAAATGGAATGGAGCAGGTCAACAAGTACAGTTTTTTGTGCCTGCGTATTTAGAAGAAGCTCTTGAATTTAAGCAAAAAAACAAGCATGTCACCGTTGTTGCAGGTGGAACAGATATTTCTGTACAGATGAACAAAGAGCGGTTGGAGCCAAATTGTATTATGAGCCTGACGCATTTGACTGGACTGGAAATTCTTGAGATTGAAAACAAAACTGTGACAGTTGGCGCCAAGGTAACTTGGACGGAGCTTGGTGAATTTTGTCAGGAACACCTGCCTGAGCTTGACGAAATCATCTCAATTTTTGCCTCACGACAAATCAAGAACGCGGCAACGCTGGCAGGCAATATTGCAAATGCGTCACCAATTGCGGACTCCCTGCCATTTCTACATGTAATAGACGCGGAAATGGAATTGACTGCATCACATGGTACACGTTGGGTAAATATTAACCGGTTTTATCACGGTTATAAAAATACTGAAATGAAACCGGATGAACTTATCACAAGAATTCGCTGGAATTTACCTGAACCGGAGACTGTGCTGAAACTCTACAAAGTTTCCAAACGTAAGGATTTGGATATATCTACCTTTACCGCCGGGATTTTGCTGAGGTTAAAAAAAGGGAAAATACAAAATGCCCGCCTGGCTTTTGGGGGCGTGGGACCTGTTGTGTTGCGCTTGCCAAAGACAGAAGAGTTTTTGCAGGGTAAGCCGATGCTGCCGGGAATTTTCCATGAAGCTGGAAAACTGGCTCGAGATGAAATAAGTCCAATTTCAGATGTCCGTGCCTCTTCGGATTACAGGTTGCAGCTGGCAGAAAACATTTTGCTGAAGTTTTTTCATGAATGCTCTGACAACCAGAACAAAAAAGAGGCTGCATGAAAGAGAATGGGAATCAGGTTACGAATGTTTCTGCGGCGTCAAGTGTAACAAATGATGATTTGTTTGTGGATGATTTACCGTCTGCACAAAATGAACTGAGATCTGATTTTATCGAAAGTCCGGCAGCACAGAAAAGAGACCGCATGAAAGTGGTTGGAAAACAGGTTCCGCATGATTCAGCAGTAGGTCATGTTACAGGAGATGCTTTATTCGTTGATGATTTACCATTCACGAAAAATGAGCTGGTTGTTGATTTTATAGGAAGTCCTGTTGCCCATGGCGAAATTATAAATCTCAATTCAGAAGAACTGGCTCTATTGGACGGTATTACGGGAGTTTTTACACATGCTGATATTCCTGGTCATAATCTTTATGGGCCAGTCATTCAGGATGAACGTTTTTTGGCGGAAGGTGTAGTTGAATATGTGGGTCAGCCCATTGCAATTATTGCCGGTGAGTCCAGGGAGGCAATTCGGCAGGCCAAGAAAAAGCTGCGTCTAGAAATTAAGGAACTTGTTCCTGTTTTCACCATCGAGGAAGCAATTTCTGCAAAACAGTTTATAGGCACGACACGTCGGTTCAAACAGGGTAATTTTGAAAAGGCATGGAGTGAGGCAGAACACACTTTGAAAGGAACATTTATCTGCAACGGCCAGGAACAATTTTATCTGGAATCTCAAGCTGCTTTGGCATGGCCTGGTGAACACGGTGAAATACAGATTCATTCTTCAAGCCAGAATCCAACGGAAATCCAGGAAGTTATCGCAGAGGCTTTAGGATTAGGATTTAACGAAGTGGTTTGTGTTTGCAAACGTATGGGCGGTGCTTTTGGCGGCAAGGAAACGCAGGCAGTGATTCCTGCAGTGATGGTTGCACTGGTAGTCGCAAAAACAAAAAGACCTGCACGGATTGCTTACACAAAAGACGAAGATATGCGTTCCACTGGGAAGCGTCATCCATACAAAATTCATTACAAAGTAGCTTTCACAGCAGACGGAAAGATAACCGGAGTGAAATTCGATATTTTTTCCAACGGCGGTGCCGGAGCTGATTTGTCGACTGCAATCATGGAGCGTACCCTTTTCCACTCAGAAAACGCCTATTTCATTCCGAATCTGATTTTTAATGGAACGATCTGTAAAACAAACTTTCCGCCTAATACAGCTTTCCGTGGATTCGGAGGACCGCAAGGCATGGCAAATATTGAGAATGTAATTCAGGAAATCGCCATTATTTTGAAAAAAGATGCATTGGAGATTCGGCGTCTAAATTGCTATTCCCATGATGAACGCAACGTTACGCCATACGGACAGATTGTCCGTAATCATCTTCTTCCGGAAATCATTGATCAACTGGTTGAAACATCAGGATATAGGCAGCGCTTGATTGAAGTTGAGGATTTCAATCGTCAGTCGGAAACGCATCTGCGTGGACTGGCTTTAACTCCAATGAAGTTTGGAATTTCCTTCACCACAAAATTTCTTAATCAGGGGAATGCCCTGGTGAATATCTACAAAGACGGTACGGTGCAGGTTTCTACCGGCGGTACGGAAATGGGGCAGGGACTGAACACCAAAATCAGGCAATTGGTGGCCGATGAATTCTCCATTTCTTATGATGATGTAAGGATGATGATTACATCCACAGAGAAAAACAACAATACTCCACCGACTGCTGCTTCCGCTGGAACTGACTTGAACGGATTTGCTGCAGTCAACGCATGTAGGAAAATCAGGAAGAATTTGACAAAATTTGCAAGCAGTTACTTTGCGGCTAAGCAGAGACTTGATCCTGCTCCGGAACACATTTGTTTTGAAGCAGGAATATCCGGTGGCAACAGTTTGGTTTTTGATGAGCGTAATCCAGAAAATAGACTCACCTTCCAGGAACTGGTAAAGCTGGCTTTTATGGACAGAGTGAGTCTGGGCGAGAGAGGATTTTACAGTACGCCTGAAATAAATTTCAATCGTGATACAGAGAAGGGTGAACCATTTTTTTATTACACGACTGGGGCAGCTGTTTCAGAGGTACTCATCGACCGTTTTACCGGTCACCTTAAGCTTGAGCGTTCAGATTTACTGCTTGATATTGGTGAATCGATCAATCCTGGAATTGACCGCGGGCAAATTGTAGGAGGTTTTATTCAGGGTGTGGGTTGGGTGACAAATGAAGATTTGCGCTATTCTGAAAAAGGTGAACTTTTGACATATTCTCCGACGACCTATAAAATTCCAAACATTCAGGATCTTCCAGAAATTTTCAATGTGGACACCATCCATAATCCGCATCATCAAATCAACATTCGTCGCAGTAAGGCAGTAGGAGAGCCTCCTTTGATGCTCTGCCTGTCGGTTTGGATTGCAGTCAAGCATGCTTTGTCATGTGTCAGAAATGACGTGTGTCCCCGACTAAATCTTCCTGCAACAGGTGAAGAAATATTGCTCCGGCTAACAGAATTAAATGACTATTCAAAAGAACATAGAACAATAGATTTTTCTGCTTTGGAATCTGAAGTCTCCCTGGTTGTTCTGCCCTCATCTTCTGCTGAGACTAAAGCGACAGTATGAACAAGTCCTCTGTTGTTTACTCTCATCAGCGCACAATAGCTGATTGTATTGACTTTTTTTACTTTATTCAGCATAGTGTGACTAGTAATTACTTAAGTCAGACTGTCGATAATAATTAAACAAATTACTAACTTTGTGGAGAAAGAATGAAGGATATTGAAATTAATGGAATAAAGGAAACCATCGTTGAGCGCTCTGATTATCCGATTGAAGAATGCAAAAACATTCTAGGGAATGAAGTCACTGCAATTTTGGGCTATGGTCCCCAGGGTCGAGGGCAGGGTCTGAATATGCGGGATCAGGGTTTCAAGGTTGTTTTAGGACTGCGTAAAGGCAGGAGCTGGGACAAGGCTCTGGCAGAGGGCTGGCTAGAAGGAGAAACACTTTTCGAAACCGAAGAAGCGGCTCAGCGTGGAACAATTCTTCAATATTTGCTCTCAGATGCAGGACAAATTGCTGCATGGCCAGTGGTTAAAGCCAGCTTAAATGAAGGTGACGCACTTTACTTTTCACATGGTTTCGGAATCGTCTTTCACCAGGATACGAGCATTATACCACCCGAAAATGTGGATGTAATCCTGGTAGCTCCAAAGGGAAGCGGTCTGACAGTCCGCACACATTTTCAAGAAGGACGCGGAATAAATGCTTCTTTTGCAATTCATCAGGATTATACAGGACGTGCGCGCGAAAGATGTATTTCCACAGCATTCGCGATTGGTTCCGGACACCTTTTTGAAACTACATTTGAAAATGAGGTTCATAGTGATCTCACCGGCGAGCGATGTGTTTTGATGGGACTGCTGCAGGGAGCATTTCTCGCACAATATGAGGTCCTGCGAGAACATGGACATTCTCCTTCTGAAGCCTACAATGAAACAATCGAAGAAGCCCTGCAGAGTCTTTATCCTCTGGTTGCGGAAAAAGGAATGGATTGGATGTATGCCAATTGCTCGACTACTGCTCAGCGGGGAGCACTCGATTGGGCACCGCGTTTCCGGGATGTTATTAAGCCTGTGGTTGAAAAGTGTTACCAGAGTGTTCTCGATGGAACTGAAGCAAAAATATCCATAAACTCAAACTCTCAAAATGATTACAGGGAAAAACTGGAAAAGGAGCTTGAGGAAGTTAGCAGTCAGGAAATGTGGCAAGCAGGAAAAGTTCTGCGAAAATTGCGTCCGGAAAATTTATAACCATCTTTTGAGGAATGCATGAACCTGGTAAAGCTACTCGAAGAAGGTAATTATTTCGAGATACAAAAGCGTAGTGGACGTTCAAAAACTCTGGAGAAAGATTCAACTCCTTTTTGTGGATCGTTGCGTCCACACTACAATCCGAAAATGCTGTTGCTGCTGTCCAGCCCACTTGAATCTCGAAGCGATGTTTTTGAGTTCAGGTCTGAAGACATTCTTTATGCAGAAGAACTTTCCAGTCTCACAAAACCGAACGGTGTAACAGTCGAACGGGTACGGCTTTGGGTACGGAACGGAAGCCCTGCGATGCGTATGGAGCCGCTGCGTGTCGGAAGTGCTGAATAAATTGAGCTGAATTTTGCTGGAAACCGCTTGCCAAAAGTTTTCATCAACAATATTTCGAAAATTGTTGCAGAGGTGTCCTTTCCCGAATCTCATCTGTACAATTTACAGGCAATTCTATTGACTTCAAATTATGTCCCCCCGCAGTTTATTTAAATCAAGTATTTTCAGGGCCTTGTGTCAACTCCTGCTGTTACTGTGCTTGTCTTTGCTGTTCACTTCCGGGTTTCCGCATACCTCGATTGCTCAGTTTGATGATGATGTAGTAATTCCAGAATCAGTTGTAACATTCCAGGTACGACTCGAACCTGAAAAACCGCGTCCGGGAGAGCATGCCCGTATTATTGTCGATTTACAAATCCATCCTGAATCTGGATGGCACGTCTTTTCTGTTATTCCCGGTGAAGGCGATTTTGCCCCTATTCCCACTTCATTGACATTTGAGGCTGATCCGCTGATTTTGATCGGCCCGGTTTACGAAAGTAATCCAATTATTGCAGCAGACCCGGTTTTGGATATGGTGTTGAGCTATCACCTGATGAAAGCCACCCTTTTCCAAAATATTCTCATTCCAGATGATATTTCTGGCGGAACTGTCCTGAACAAAGGCGGGAAACTGCGATATCAGGCATGCAGCGAACGCATTTGTCTTCCACCCAAAACTGAACTGTTTTCACTCCAAATTCCACTTGGCACAGGGACTGTGCGTACTGAATACAAAATTCCACAGTTTGCAGTAGACTCACCTCCTGAAGAAGTTTCAGAAATCGAAGATGCGCTCAAGGAAGGTTTTTGGGGTTTTATCGGTCTGGCAGTCATTGCAGGTCTGTTAGCATTGCTGACACCGTGTGTGTTTCCGATGATTCCGGTCACAGTTGCCTTTTTTACTAAACAGGGCGAAGCAGGTTCCAAAGAAACATTACGTTTAGCGGCTCTGTTTGGAGCAGGAATCGTAGGAACGTATACAGTAACAGGTATGCTGCTTTCTGTTGTTTTAGGTGCTGCAGGAGCAGTACAGTTTGCCACAAATGGCTGGGTTAATCTGGCAATTGGTGTAATGTTCACTCTTTTTGCCTTCAGCTTGATGGGATTTATTCAATTGAATGCACCGGGAGGATTTGGAAACCTTGCAGACCGTTGGTCCAGGAAGTTGAGTGGAACAGCAGGGGTACTGGCCATGGGGCTGGCTTTCACATTGACGTCTTTCACCTGTACCGTGCAGTTTGTAGGAACTTTGCTGATTGCCGCTTCACAGGGAATGTGGTTTTGGCCGATTGTTGGAATGCTTGTTTTCTCAACAGTATTTGCCTTTCCATTTTTCTTGCTGGGACTTTTCCCACGGCTTATCCAGACGATGCGTTCACAGTCCGGAAACTGGATGGAGCACCTGAAAATTGTTTTGGGTTTACTTGAATTAGCTGCGGCATTCAAATTTTTCAGTAACACGGATTTGGTTTGGCAATGGGGTGTTCTTGATAGAGATTTTGTACTGGCGGCCTGGGTTGTACTTTGTGTGATTGGAGCATTGTTTTTGTTAGGTGCTGTTAAAATACATCATGTTCGTGTTGAAAAAACAAGTGGTACGGGATTTACTGCAGCTTTCCTTTTTGCATTTTTGGGAATATATCTGCTACGTGGATTGTTTGGAGTACCGCTTAATCCGTGGGTGGATACATATTTGCCTCCGGTTCTGCGAACATTATCAGAAAGCAGGCAGGGTTTTGCAACTAGTTCGGGAACTTCAGGAGAAGCAGTGTCATATTCTTTACCATGGCAGAATGATTTGGCTGATGCCCTGATCCAGGCAAAAGCTGAAAACAAACGGGTATTTATTGATTTTACCGGATATACCTGCGTAAACTGTCGCTGGATGGAAAAAAACATATTTTCTCATCAGGATGTAATGGCTCGTTTTCAGCAGGAGTTTGTACTTGTACAGCTTTATACTGATGGTGGAGACAAGGCTGCCGCCAATCAACAAATGCAGATCAGCAGATTCCAAACGGTTGCCCTTCCGTTATACGTAATACTTGATTCAGATAACAATTTGCTTGCCAAACATGCTGGAATTTTAAATCCTGCAAAGGAATTTTTACAATTCTTGAACTAACTTTTCCCAAACATATTATTGCTGTGCGTTCAGGCTATTTATTATTGTTGGCTCTTGGGTCTGTCATTTTCTTAAGTGGTTGCTCAGACTTAGGATTTTATTGGCAGGCCGCATCCGGACACCTCGACTTGCTGAACCGTAAGCAAGATATTCGTGAGTTACTGGATTCTCCTGATACATCTCCGAAACTAGAACGGAAACTGAAATTGGTGGAGAGCGTGCGGGCTTTTGCAGTCAGTCAAATGGCACTTCCTGAAAATGAAGGCTACACCGGCTATGTAGATCTGGGACGTTCTTATGTGACCATGGTGGTAACGGCAGCTCCTGAGCTGGAATTAAAAGCACACAAATGGTGTTACTGGTTTGTTGGCTGTCAGGAATATCGAGGCTATTTTGATGAAGGTGATGCCAGGTTATATGCGGAAGAAATGGAGCAACAACAACTGGATGTTTCGGTGGGACCGGTAACAGCCTATTCCACACTCGGTTGGCTTAACAAACCCTGGCTGCCGAATTATTTTTCGGATCCGGTTCTTAGTACTTTTATTCACCGGCGCGATGCCGAATTGATAGCAGTCCTGATCCATGAGATGGCCCACCAGGTGGTGTTTGTCAACAATGATACTTCCTTCAATGAGTCATTTGCAGTTTTTGTTGAACAGGAGGGCCTACGGCAATTTCTTATTCAGTCCAGTAATTCGGATTTTTTTGATGGTGACGGAAAAGAAATTTACCAGTGGTATTTGAATGCCAGAAAAGATCGTAAGTTGTTCCAACAACTGATTAAAACCACTTATGATAAAATGAAAATCTTGTTTGCATCAGAACTTTCAGTTGCAGAAAAGCTCCGTAACAAACAGGTGCTTTATGATCAATTACGCGAAAATTATGAAATAGATAAAAAAGCATTTAAAGTACTTTCATACGATAACTGGTTTGCCAAAAACCTGAACAATACACATTTGCTTGGTGTGCAACGCTACCAGAGTCGAGTAGAACAATTTGCGCACCTCTTTGAGAAACAAGGACGAAAGTGGTCGCAGTTCTTTGAGGCTGTACGTGAACTTGCTAAAGTATCCGACAAAGAACGAAAACAACAATTGGAACTTCTGAACTGAATTTAATCAATGTCTAAATCTTTGTTCAATAATTTACGTGTTGTTCTGCTGGACCGTGACGGTGTAATCAACGAGGAGCCTGGACCGATACTGACTCCGGAACAGTTCGTGATGATTCCAAAAAGCGCTGCTGCAGTTGCACGTCTTAATGCTGAGGGCTTTAGGTGTTTCGTTATTACGAATCAAGCTGCGTTTGCCAGAGGTGATTTGAGTGAGTCTGCATTTCAGGCAATAACCGACAAAATGCAACACGAACTCCAAAAGGCCGGAGCACACTTAGACGGGCAGTATTATTGTCCGCATCATCCGGACTGGGAAAACGGAGAGCGTCGTGAAGTGCCAGCACCTTGTGCTTGCCGAAAACCTGGAACCTTACTACTGGAACAGGCAGCAGAGGAACATGGATTTTCTGCAGAGGAATCGATTTTAATCGGAGATTCTACCAGTGATTTTGCAGCAGCTTCGAAATGGGGGATATGTTCAATCGGGGTGCACACCGGACATGGTGGTCAGGACAGCAAGGCAAAAGCAGATCCGGATTATTGGCGGGATGATTTATGGAGTGCAGTAGAGTTTTTGCTGGCAAATGCTTCCTGATCTTCAAAATAGAATTTTTTCGAAAATGCCTGCTAAAGAAATAAGTTTTTGCAAACACAAATAACTTGAGACCTGCTGGGTAAACAGGCTAGCCTGAAAGATTAATTTTTCTCTTTTAAAGCTTT
>Ga0208391_1000895_pt1 | contig 15183 bp, 7 predicted proteins | sample Knorr_S23_td_Bot_FD_185612 | JGI IMG/M metagenome (GOLD analysis project Ga0208391, IMG submission 185612) | Marine microbial communities from Southern Atlantic Ocean transect - Knorr_S23_td_Bottom_ad_3770_LV_A (SPAdes) (version 2) | ecosystem: Environmental > Aquatic > Marine > Oceanic | place... | reverse complement strand
TTCCTCTTTTGTCTTGGTGGCCGCAGCCTTGCTCTCCCCTTCGTCGTCACCGAAGGTGTCAAAGGCATGTTGCAACGCCACCAGGTCTTCGCCCGGCTTGAGGGCGTCGAGCACGGCTTCCTCCTCCTTGAGCTGTTCTGTTGTGTAAGTGGCCGCCTTGATTGAGAGGCCAATGCGGCGATCCGACCGGTCTATCTTGATCACGCGGGCCGTCACTTCCTCGCCCACATTGAGGACGTCCTTGATTTTCTCGACCCGCTCCTCGCTGACTTGGCTGATATGCACCAAGCCGTCGATGTCGTGATCGAGCCCGACGAACGCTCCAAAGCTGGCGAGCTTGGAAACCTTGCCCTCGACGAGGTCGCCGATCTTGTACAGTTCGTCGATCTTGTCCCACGGATCATCGTCAAGCTGCTTGATGCCGACGGAGATGCGCTGGTTTTCCCGGTCGACCTCGAGCACCTGTGCCTCGACGTCCATTCCTTTTTTCAACACCTCGGACGGGTGGTTGACCCTGCGAGTCCATGAGATGTCGGAGACGTGGATCATGGCGTCGAGCCCTTCCTCCAGCCCCATGAAAGCGCCGTAACTGGTGAGGTTGCGAATCTTGCCGGACACCTTTGCGCCGACCTTGTATTTCTCCTCGGCCAAATCCCATGGGTTGGTGTCGAGCTGACGTATGCCAAGGGAGATTTTCTGCTCGTCCTGGTTGATGCCGAGGACGACGGCCTCGATATCCTCGCCGGCCTTGAGCACTTCGGAGGGCTTGTTGATGCGCTTGGTCCAGGACAATTCGCTGACGTGAACCAGTCCCTCGACACCGGGTTCCAACTCGATAAATGCGCCGTACGGCATGAGGTTGACCACCTTGCCGGCGATCTTGCAGCCAATGGGATATTTTTCCTCGATTTTGTCCCATGGGTTCGCCTCTTTTTGTTTCAAGCCGAGGCTGACGCGCTCGCTTTCCTTGTTGATGTCGAGCACGACCACCTCGAGTTCCTGGCCGGTCGCCAGCATTTGCGAGGGGTGCGTGATGCGGCCCCAGCTCATGTCGGTGATGTGCAGCAGGCCGTCGAGGCCGTTCAGGTCGATGAATGCGCCGAAGTCGGTGAGGTTCTTGACGGTGCCCTTGCGGATATCTCCCGGCATCATGTCGTCCAGGAGCTTCGCGCGCTTGGCGGAGCGTTCCTCCTCGATCAACTCGCGGCGGCTGAGCACGATGTTCTGCCGCTCAAGGTTGAGCTTCATCACCTTGAAATCGTAGGTGTTGCCGACGAAGACATCCAGATCCCGCGGCGTGATGATGTCGATCTGTGACGAGGGCAGGAAAGCCTCCACGCCGATGTTCACAATCAACCCGCCCTTGACCGCTGCCTTGACACGGCCCCTGATGCAGCCGCCTTCCTCGCAGATGGTTTTGATGTTGTCCCAGTTCTGCTTGAAAATGGCCTGCTCGTGCGACAGCTCGACCATGCCTTCGCGATCCTCGAGGCGCAGGATTTGCACGTCGACCACGTCGCCCAGCTTTAATTCCTCCTCGTCGTGATCGGAAAACTCGTTGATCGGCACCGAGCCTTCGCTCTTGTAGCCGATGTCGATCATGACTTCCTTCTGACGGATCTCAATGACCGTCCCTTTGACTATTTGGCCGGCGACATAGCTGATTTGGCTCTGCGCCATGGCCTCTTCCATGGTTAATGACACTATATTATTTTATAAATGGGAGTAAGTTTCCCCGGAAAAACCGGTGGCTCGTGAAAGGCGTCCGAAGACGGAGCGACCGGGTTAAAGGTTGGTTACTCGGTTAACAGTTGTTTCTCAGCTTCAAATGGGCTGCCCGCAATCACGGAGCCCAGCGGCGGGGCAACATACGCATGGCCAAGCCGATAGCAAGTGCCATTTGCGAGAAAATAACTGTTTATTTGAAGGAATCCAGGGCGCGACGGGCTTCGCGGCGGACGTAGTCGTAGTCGTCACGCAGCCGCTTCCGCAGTTCCGGCTCGGCTTTTCGCGCCCCTTTACCCACTCGCCGCAGCACTTGGCAAGCGAAAAGCCGTACGAGTGGTTCGTCGTTGTCGAGCACCGAGATGTACAAGTCGACGTCGCGGACGCGCACTCGGCGCAGGGCATCCATCGTCACCTGCCGATCCTCGCTCACGTCCAGCCGGGCGAACAACTCCGGCCCGGCCGGGCGGGCATCCGAGCCCAGCTCACCCAACTCGCGGATGGCCGTGTGCCGCACCTTGGCTGACGAGTCGTCCAACGCCGACTTGAGCACAGCCAACAGCTTGTCGTCATCCGGATCGACCCTGGCCAGGGCCTCCAACGCGCTGGCCCGCACCCCGGCGTTGTCGTGATCCAATGCCCGGTTCAACGCTGGCAACGCCGGCTTGGCTACCGGCCCCAGCTTGGCCAGCGCGGCGAACGCGGCGGCTTGGGTGGCGGCATGCTTCACGTTCAGCACGCCAACCAAACTCGTCACCGCGCTGTTGGGCAACTTGCGAAAACCCCCGAGCGACTCGACGACAGCCAGGCGCAAATCCGTCCCGGCACCGTCGAGCATGCCGACAAGCCGCCCGGCCAGTGCCGCGTCGGCACTGCCGAGTTTGCCAATGGCTCGCACGGCGCTGAGCTGAATCGCGCCGTCCTTGTCTCCGAGTCTCTCGACCAATGCCGAAGTCGCCCCGCGCGCGCTTGGCCCGAGGCTGGCGAGCGCATCCATTGCCGACTGGCGGACAATCGAGTTGTCATCGTTCATCGCCAATTGCAACCGTGGCATCAGGTTGGCCGGCTTGGCGGTGGACGCCACCAACGCGGCCAGTGCCATCCCGCGAAACGCCGCCTGTTCGTGTTCCAAAAACGGCAGGATCGCCTGCCGCGCCGTCGCCGACTTTGCCCCGATGTTTTTCAGCCCGAGCAGGGCGAGATAAGCCGGGCCGGACGCCTGTTCCGCCTTCAACGCGGTCGCAAGCGCGGGCACGGCCTGTAGGCCGATGTCACTGAGGCACCGGGCCTGCCACGTGTCGTCGCCCAGTTTGGCCAAGGGCTGTGCCTCGACCGACGCCAAAAGCCCCGGCACAGCCTCGCGGCCGATCTCGACCAGCGCCCGGCGGCAGGACGCCCGCTCCTCACCCTCCGCTTGGCCAAGGTGGGCGATCAACTTTGGAACAGCGGCGGCGGCGGACGGGCCGATGCGCCCAAGCAAATCAACCGCCTGGCTGCGCTTGGCCCGGTCGGCTGCTCCCAGCCACTTGAGCAGATGCGGCACAGCCGCCCGGCTGTCGGGGCGCAGGCTGAGCAGGCCGTTCATGGCCTCGTGCCGGACGGGCTCGTCGTCATGCTCCAGCGCGGGCAAAAGCAGCGGCAGCATTTGGTCGCCGGACAAGCCAACGCGATTCAACGCCTCGAGTCCGTTGGCGATAACCCCGGGGGACTGCTCCGCCACAAGCAGCTTGGCCAAGCGCCCGCTCGGTTCGCCCGGTTGATTCATCCAGCCGATGGCCACAGCGGCAGCGGCGCGAATATTTTCTTCCTCCGAGCCAAGCGCCTCCAACACCTGCGGGTGCGCTGCCGGGCCGATTTTCCCGAGCGCGGCACCGGCGGTTTCGCCGATGTAATTTTCCTCGTCGGCCAACAGGGCGAACAGTCGCGGCACTGCCTCGTGAGCCGACGGCCCCATGTTGCCGAGCACCTTGGCGGCTCCGCTGCGAATGGAGCGGCTTTCGTCGCCCAGCGCGTCGATGAGCTGCGGCACCGCAGCCGGGCCGATCCGGGTCAGGGCGGTGACCACCCGCAGCCGAACCTGGTCGCGATAACGGCGTCCGCCACGGCTGAGTCGCTTGATGAGTTCCGGCGTGGCCTCGTGGGCGGCTGGGCCAAGGTTGGCCAGCGCGGTGGCTGACCAGAAAAAAACCTGCACTTCATCGTCGTCCAGCGCTCTGGCCAGCGCCGGCACGGCCGCTTTAGCCTCCGGGCCGATCAACGCGAGCGAGCGGGCCGCTTCGCGCCGGGCAACCTTGCCTCCGTCCACCAGGTCGCTGATCAACTCGTCCACCTCCGCGGCGGCAGCCATCAGCGCCCCCATCGAAAAAATAAAAATGGTGCCCGATATTTTCATGCGTGAAAAAAATCCCGCCTCTGCGGGATTGAAATTCAATCGGCAGCGGGTTGCCGGCATCACGACAAAAACGGCAGCGTGCCGGTGCTGTCGTTGAACGAGCCGGTCGTCGCCCCGGCTTGGTTCAGCATCGTGACAAACAGGTTGTTTAGCGGCGTGTCGCCGGAATACTGGATGTGCCGGCCCGGCCGAATCCATCCGCCGCCGCGGCCCGCGAGCACGATCGGCAGGTTCTCGTTATTGTGGCGGTTGCCGTCGCTGATGCCGCTGCCGTAAACGATCATGCAGTTGTCGAGCAGCGAGCCGTCGCCTTCCGGGATCGACTTCATTTTCTGCAGCATATACGCGAGCTGCCGGACGTGGAAGGTGTTGATTTTGCTGATCTTTTCCAGCTTGTCGCGGTTGTTTTGGTGGTGCGACAACGAGTGATGCCCCTCGCTCACGCCGATCGGGCGGTAGCTGCGGTTCGAGCCGGCGTTGGCCAGCATGAAGGTGGAAACACGGGTGACGTCCGTCTGGAACGCGAGGATCATCATGTCGCCCATCAGTCGGATGTGTTCCTCGTAGCTGTCCGGCACGCCCTCCGGCTTCTCGAACCCGGCGAGGACATCCGGCTGCGCGGCATTTTCGTCCTCGGCACGCCCGATGCGCTGTTCGATCTCGCGGACGGCGACCAGGTATTCGTCGAGTTTTTGGCGGTCGTTGCCGCTGACTTTTTTTGTCAAAGAACGGGCATCCTCCAGCACGAAGTCGAGGATGCTCTTCCGGTATCGTTGGCGCCTGGCCAGACTCTCGTTGCGTTCGCCCGCGCGGTCGTTGCCAAAGAGGCGTTCGAAAACCAGGCGCGGGTTGGTCTCCTTGGCCATCGGCGTGGCACCGTCCCGCCACGAGACGTTGTTCGAGTAGGCGCAACTGTAGCCGGAGTCACATTTGCCGGACTGTCGGCCGCGTTCGGTGCCCAGCTCCAGCGAGGCGAAGCGCGTCTGGTGACCGATCTTTTGCGCGGCAAACTGATCCACCGAAACGCCGGCGCGAATCTCCGAGCCTTCGCTCTTGAGCGGCTGCACGCCGGTCAGGAACACCCCGGCGCTGCGGGCGTGGTCGCCGGGGCCGTCGCCGTTGGAGCGGCCCTTGTCCTGCGTCAACCCGCTGAGCACGCACAGGTCGCGCTTCACCGGTGAGAGCGGCTTGAGGATGCGTGGCAAATCGTAGTGCGCGCCGGTGACTTCCGGTTTCCATTCCTGGATGTGCACGCCGTTTGGCACGAACAAAAACGCCATGCGCACCGGCGGCTGGACCGGCGCCGCGCCGCCCAGGGCGCGCACCGGGTTCATGCTCTCTAGCAGCGGCAGCGACACCGCCGCGCCGAGCCCCTTGAGAAACGTGCGCCTGTGAAGGTGGGTTTGGTTACTCATCGTTCTCCATCTTTGTGTTGCTCATCAGGAACGGCTTGCTGCTAATCACGCCGTTCAACAGCGCGGTGAAGCGGTAGTCGTTCGCCTTTAATTCGTTGCAAATATCCTCGACCGCGCACTTGTCGTAATACTCCAATCCGCGTCCGAGAGCGTAAGTTAGCATCTTCGCACCCAGCGCGCGAATGAAAGTTTCCTGTGATTTGAGCACTTTTTTCAGGCCTTCGGGGCCGTTAATCGTCTCGCCGGTGGGTAGTTCGCCGGAAGGATCGATCGGGAAATTGCCGTCGAGATCACGCCACGCGCCGATGCCGTCGAAGTTCTCCAGCGCAAAGCCAAGCGGATCCATCTTCGAGTGGCAGGTCGCGCACTCGGCCTTTGCACGATGCTTCTCAAGCCGCTCGCGGAGGGAGCCGCTGGTGATCGCCTCTTCATTTTCCTCCAACTCCTCGACGTCGGGTGGGGGCGGCGGGGGCGGCGTGCCGAGGATTTGCTCCAGAATCCATTTGCCGCGATTGACCGGCGAGGTGCGCGTGGGGTTCGACGTGATCGTGAGGATGCTCGCGTGCGTCAGGATGCCGCCCCGGCCGCTGCCCTTGGCCAAGCTCACCCGCTGGAACGCCGACCCACTCACGCCGTCGATGCCGTAGTGCCCGGCCAGACGCTCGTTGAGGTAGGTGAAGTCGGCATCGATCAACTCCACCACGCTGCGATCCTCCTTCATCACAGCTTCGAAGAACAACTCGGTCTCGCGCTTCATCGCCGCGCGCAGGCCGTCGTCGAATGTCGGGAACTTGACCGGGTCCGGCGTGACGCCGGCGAGGTTGCGAATCTGCAGCCATTGGCCGGCGAAGTTCTCGACGAGCGCACTCGAGCGCGGATCGGCCACCATGCGGCGCACTTGTGCCACGAGCACGTCCGGCTTGGCCAACTCGCCGCGCTTGGCCAAGCGAAACAACTCGGCGTCCGGCATGCTGCTCCACAGGAAATACGACAGGCGCGACGCCAGTTCCCAGTCGTTCAGCCGCCGGATGGTCTCGTCGCTGGCCGGGCGCGTGTCCAGTTCCCAGCGGAACAGGAAGTGCGGCGAAACGAGCACTGCCTGCGTGGCCAACTGCATCCCCTCCTCGAACGAGCCGCCGTCAGCCATCACCATGTCGACGAACGACAGCAGGCGGTTGATCTCCTTTTTGGCGACCGGCCGGCGGTACGCTTTCTCTGCGAACTGCGCCAGCGATTCGCGGGCGACCTGGCGCGACTCGCCCGGCTTGGGTTGCCGCACGATCACGCGGCGGTGCGACTCCGGCAGCTTCGGCTGCGGCGCGTCGAGCGGGCCAATGATTGTGGTGCTTTTGATGAACAAATTCCGGTCGCCACGCAACGCCGGGTCCGGCGAGTCGTTGTTCACGTAATTGTTGAGGTACGCGACGGAAATCTTGTGAACGCCTTTCCCCGGCTTGAGTTTCACGACAAAATCGCGCCGCTCATCCTCGCGCTCCTTCACCTCGAACGTCTTCACCGGTTTACCGTTGAGGCTGATCTGCATCCTCGGCGGCTCCGGCCCGGCGAGTGTCGCGTAGGCGTTGAGGCGCAGGAGGTACTCGCCGTCCGTCCGGAACGGATAACGGATGTCGATGCTGCCCTCGCGCCACATGCCCCAGAAACTGTCGTTCTCGATTCGCACCGCCCGGTCGTCGCTCTTCGTGCCCCATTTTTTTGTGCGAATGGTGTTCTGCGGCGGGTACGGCGGAATGTCGGTCCGGATCGCCTTGGCCGTGATCTCCTCCGCGGCGCGAAGATATTTCTCCATCAGAATCGGCGAGAGTGAGAGCACGTCGCCGATGTTGTCGAAGCCGTAGCCGACCTCGTCGTTGGGGAAGTCCGCCGCCGGCCGGTAGTCCACGCCGAACAAATCGCGGACGGTGTTGTTGTACTCGCTGCGGTTGAGGCGGCGCAGCGTGACGCGGCCGGGGTTCACCGGCACGTCCGGGTTCGAGCAGTCAAACTTGACCAACTGCGCGTCGATGAACTCTGTCAACAGGATGCGCTCATCCTCGGTTGGCTGCGGCTTCTTCTCCGGCGGCATTTCCCGCTGGTGCAGCATGTGGTGAACCTTCTCCCACGTTCGCCCGTCGCGGAAAAAATCCGGCCGGGTTCCTAACGCCTCGAGGTTCACCTCCGCCTTGGCCCGCTTGTTGCCGTGGCATTTGAAGCAGTACCGCTCGAGCAACGGCTTGATGTCCTGGACGAACTCCGCCTGGCAAAGCGCTTGGCCAAGGCCAAAAGCCAGCAGCAGGCAAACCGGTCTGTTGAGCGAAAACACCATTAAACCCCCAAGAAGTTAGCGCAAAAAGTACGCGCACGCACGCCACTATATTCAATACCACGCATAGGAATTTGGGTTGCGGAAAAGGCGAATCAGCGCGGCAGCGTCTCTGGCAGGTCGGCGATGACGTAGGACATCACGGCCATGGCGGCGACGCAGCGGTTGAACTCCACCACATCGAGCTTGTCGATCGTGTCGGCGTCGGTGTGGTGAAACCAAAAATATTTCTCGCGATCCACCTCGAGATGCATCACCGGCACGCCGCCCCGAACCAGCTTGAGCACATCCGCGCCTCGGCAGCCCTTGGCGATGGAGCCGGAGCCGATCGGGTCGAGCAACTTGGCGACTCCCCGGATGATCTCCATCCCCCGGCCGCTGCCAAGGAAGCCAAAGCCGGTCGGCCGGAACACGCCGGAGTCGGACTCGATCGCCAGCGTGTGCTTGGCCAAGGCCGCCTCGTGCCGCTTGGCGTACGACCTTGCGCCGCGCATGCCGTTCTCCTCATTCGTCCACAGCACGACGCGCACGGTGCGCCTTGGCCGCAGGCCAAGCTTGAGCATCAGCCGCGCAGCCTCCCACGCGGCGAGGCAACCGCCGCCGTCGTCCATCGCCCCTTGGCCAACATCCCACGAGTCGATGTGGCCGCTGACGATGACGATCTCCTCCGGCTTCTCCGTTCCGGGGATCTCCGCAACGACGTTCCGCGAAATGCCATCGGCCAGCGTGCGTGCCTCCATCTTGAGCCGCACGCGGAGCGGCTCGCCGCGGGCCTGCATCCGCGAGAGCATGTTGGCGTCCTCCAGCGAGAGCGCGGCATGCGGGATTTTCTTTACACCATCGGCGTACGACATGCCGCCGGTGTGCGGCGTCTGCATCGAGAACGGCCCAACCGACCGAATCAGGCTCGCCACCGCCCCGGCCCTCGCCGCGTGAATTGCCCCCTGCGTGCGGACGATCACCGTCTCGCGATACTCGGTGAAAGGCACGTTGAAGAGCACGATTTTCCCTTTGGCCTCAGCGGCACGCTGCGTGAGATCGTCAAACCCGGTGACCACCAACACGTCCGCCGTAATGCCTTCGGGCGGCGTGCCGACGCTGCCGCCCAAGCCGAGCATCGGCAGCTCGCGGCGGCGTGGCGAAAGCAACTCGACCGACTCGCTGCCACGAACCCAGCGCGGCACCGTAACCTCCTCACCCCGAACGTTTTGGAAGCCGTCTTTTTTCATCTCAGCGAGACACCAGTCTATGGCGGACTCGAGATTTTTCGAGCCGGTAAAGCGCGGGCCGAACGTGTCGCACATCGTGGCCAGGCGTGAAAAACCAAACACGCTGTTCGTCGCTGCCTGGGTCAGCCGCTGGGCTTCCGGTTGATAATCCGCCGGCGCGCTACCGGCCGCAAACCCAGTCGCCACCACCAAACCAAGCGACAAAAAAAGGAAAAGCCGTTGCAAGTTCATTGATGAAAATTATTTGCCCGGGCGGACCGGTTGCAGCCAGGCGCGTTCGTGTTCGCCGGCGGCGTAGGGGTTGGCTTTCTTTTTCGAGGCCATGATCTCGGCGCGGACGTACAGCTCGTCGCCGTTGAAGGTGTAGCTTGGCTCGAGCGACTGCGATTGGCCGAGGATCTCGCCGATGCCGGCCTCGCTTGGCTTGAGCGAGTTGCGCTTGGCCAAGTCGCTGCTGCTTTTGAAATTCTTCCGCGTGCCGATGAACCACGTGGTGTATGTCACGCCTTTTTCCGGCAGGATGCGGAAGCTGTACCTGCCCTTGGCCATACGGATGTCGTCCACGGCCACGCCGCTTGAGGCGTAAAAGTCGCCGCGCTCCATCGCCGCGATGATCGACTGCGGAGTGAGCGACTTGGAGCGAACCATCACCCAGCCGCGACCGGTATTGCTCTGGCCAACGGCGAGGTCGTGGTAGTTGTGCGCGTCGTCGGTGCCCAAGCCGAGCATCAACGGCAATTTGTGCACGCCGATCCGGTAGGCGTTGATCACGTCCCAAATCTGCCCCGTGCTGAGGTGCTTGGAGTCGCCGTAGTTCCGTACCGCTGGGTGACCGTTGTACACCTCGAAAAACCGTTCGCCGCGCAGCCGGATCATGTCGGCCGGCTGGATCGCCCAGCCGAAGTTGGGGTGGTTGATGTGCGGGAACATCGGCTGGCCGGTCGCCTTGCGCTGCGCCAGCACGGCGTCGATGTTTTTCTGCATCGTCGCCGCCACCCCGGCCCCGCCCTGCGGCGGGATTTGTTTCCCGATGTTGGTGACGTTGATGTGGATCGGCAGGCCCTGAAACTGGTCGGAGATTTCCTCGCTCTGCATCAGCAGGAAACTCCCCGGCACGGCCATTTTCGGGCGATACTCGGCGTAGGTCTTGAGCCGAACCCGCGGGACGCCCTTGACGACTTTGTGCTCGACCCAGTCGTCGCCGAAGTGCTTGAGGTACTTGTCGAATGCCTGCTGGCCGCCGGCGTTTTTCTCGCGGTGAATCCAGCGCTGGCCCTCTGCCAGCACGTTGTGGTCAGAGATGGCTAGGAAGTGGTAGCCGTTGCTGCGGTACCAATCGGCGATCATCTCGGGGTAGTCGTCGCCGTCACTCCAGAGTGAGTGGGTGTGCAGGTTACCCTTCCACCACCGGGCGTCCTCGGCGGAGAGGGTTGAGGCGGCCAGCGCGAAAGCAATCGTGAGGAGGATCTTGGTTTTCATGCGTTGAAGGGGGGAGAGTAGAGTTTTCAGTTTTCAGTTTCAAGTTTTCAGTCGAGACGCGGATTTTCAGGATTCACAGGATCAATTTTTTAAATCCTGACGACCTGCGTTCATCTGAGTCCCCTCTTTCCTCTCGTTCCTTTCCGCCAACTGCTCACTGCTTACCTTGAACTGCTCACTGTTCCCCGGCCATGCGTTACTGCCGGGAGTTGAAGACGCTGGCGAGGATGGACTCCTTGGTTTTCCACAGAAGCGACATGGTCATCGATACAGGAATCAGCACGAAGGCAATGAACAGCCAAGGTCGCAACTTGGCCGCCAGGGGCACGACTCGAAAGAGGATCTCCGGCAAATCTTCCATAAACGAAAACAGGTAAATGACGCCAAAGCCGATCGGCGTCATGGCCAGCAACACGCGGTTCATGCGGGAGAAAAGTCGGGATTCAACCCGAAGCGTCTCGTCCGGCATCATGGCAGCGAGGCGAGCCAGCATTTTGTTTAGCGACATCAGGTAAAATACGAACCCCAACGCCAGTAGCCAAACGGCGTTGGCGAAGTATAATTCGTCCGGCACCCGGTGGTGCCAGTGTAAAAACGGCGACAGGCCAAGGCTGAACAGGCCAATGAGTTTCGCCTGGCCAAGCGCCGCCTGCCAGACGCGTTCCTGCGGCTGGAAACTGCCCAGCAGCCACAGTCCGTACCACAGCATGCCGAACGCCACCGGCGGCATGAGCATGCCCATCGGCCAGGCAGCATCGGTCCAGTTTGAGAGGGTGGCCATGACGCTGACGACCATCGCGATCGGCAGCCCCCAGAATAGAATCGACGTCCCGCGCACCACTCGGGCCAGCGCCGGCAGCAGGTCCTTTTGCGTGTTAGGTTCGTCCGTTGTCACAGGCTCAGGTAGGTCTGGTCGCGCAGGCCCTTGGTGTAATCAGCGAACAACCGCACGCCCTCGGACGGCTTGAGTTGCTCATGCCATCCCGCAAGGGACGCGCACTATACGAGCGCCCGAACCGATTTCAACCGTGAAGAAAAAGCGGCGAGCTCATTTGTCCCGGGCCACGAACGTCGTCACCACCGGGCGGTGATCCGAGCCGTGGCCCCAGTTCGCCACGACCGGAATCCACGAGTTGGCGCGATCCAATTCCCTGGCCATGCCGGGGCTGAGCAGGATGTAATCGATCCGGCTGTATACATCCTCCACCCCGTAAAAATGCGTCCACGACACATTGCGCGAAAACCATTTTGCGTTGATCCGGTTCGGGCCACCGTCGCCGTTTTTTTCGCCGGGACGCGCATCCACTAGCTTCGACTTTCCGCGACCGACGAGCGCCTTGAGCGGCTTTGAATTATAGTAGTCGTTGAAGTCGCCGAGCACGGCGAAGTTCATTCCCGGATTGGCCTTGAGCCGGGCATCAATGATGCGCCGCAGCCGCAACGCCTCATGCAAACGCATCTCCGCCTCGTCCGCGACCGACACTTTCCGCTTGGATTTCAGGTGCGCGGTGATCAGCGAAAACGAGTAGTCGCCCAGCGCAATTTCCACCTCCGCAAACCCGCGGCTCACGTGCAGCCGCCGGCCGTTGAGCAGGAAGCTTTCGTTGTCGTGCCGCGTGATTTTCTTGAACGGGAAACGGCTCAGGTACGCGACGTGAATCGCCGGGTCGAACGCTGACAGATGTTCCACGTGCGGCAGGTCGAGTCCCTTGGCCTTGAGCGCGGCCTGCAGCTTGATCAGCGCCGTTTTTTTGCCCATCTCCTGCAGCGCGATCACGTCCGGCTTGGCCGCGAGGATACTCTCGATAATCTTCGCCTGCGCGAACGGTTTCTTGAGCGGCCGATTCTGGATCGGCTCGAGGATGAAATTTTCCACGTTGTACGTCGCCACGCGGAAGGTCTGCTGCGCCTGGCCAAGCGGCCCCGCCAAAATGACAGCGGCGGCGGCGATGAAACACTTTTGCAATCTCACGATAAGTTACTTGGCCTGGATGATGAAAAACTGCGCCGCTCGGTCGGCCTTGGCGCTGAAGGAGCCCGTGCTGTCGTCGAACTTTAATTTCTTCCCCACCGGCGTGTACGGCCCGGCCACCGAATTGCTCGACCGTACCGTGTAGCTTGCCGCCGGACTCGCTCCCCAACTCAAGTGGATCTCGCCATCGGCCAGACTGACGGTAATTTCGATCTCAGGAATCTCTACCGTCGGATCCTCTGTGAACGGCGCGCCGCTTGGCCAAGTGCCGGCTGAGACGGCCGCGTCGGCCACTGTGCTGTGATCCGCAAACGCCCCGTTAAGGCCGGGGTGCCGTGTCATCGAGCCTTTGCTCGTCGGTTTGCCGAACTTGATGCGGTCGATCACGTGCCCGTCTGCGTTGCGCAGCGTAATCGTGTCACCGCTGTTGTTGAGGCCCAGCCCGCTCGTGCCCTCGGTGGCCGGCAACGCCAGCACGCCTTCGTCCAGCACCGGCTCGGAGCCGGACAAACGGCCGCCGTACACGATCACCGCGCCGCGCTTGGCCAGGACGTCGCCCTCGTAAAAGTTGCTCCTCAGCGCCACGGCGTCGGAGAGGCTCCAGCCGGCCATGTCCACGTCCGCTTGACCAAGGTTGGCGATCTCGACGAATTCATCCTCGACGCTGAGGACGTTCGAGCCGCTCGGCGTCTCACGGTGCAGCGGGTTGTAATGGCCAGCCGTCGTCTTGCCGGTCGGGTTGGCCAAAAACTCGGTGATGGCCACTTGCTGCTCGGCCTCGCTTGGCACGTAAACATCCCACGCCAACGTCTGCACGCCTTCACTGTTCTCCGCCTCAAGTGACACGTCGAACGACACCCCTAAATCTTCCTCACCGGCGGTCAGCACCAGCCTGGCTGTGACGTCGCTGGCGGGATTCGCCGAGAGCACCCAGTCGCCCGTCGGCGTCACCGTGATCTCGCTGCCGGAGGGCGATTTCACCACGGCCTCGATCATCGCCGTCTCGCCATACAGCAGAAAATGATCCGTGCGCGAGCTCTCGAGCGGTCGCCCGGGGCGAATCAAGTTCTCGTACTTCAGCGTGAACTCGATCGTCGGCAGCTTCGGCCCGGAGATGTCCTCGATGCGCGTCGGCATCAACTGGTAGCCGCCCTCCCTCGGCCGGTCGCGCATGTACTGAGAGAGCACGCCGGTGACGTTGACAGCCGTGCCGGGGAACGGCTGGCCGATGATCGACTTGATGCGCGAGTCGATGCGCAACGTGAAGGTCATCCCGTTGGCATCGGTCAGCGTGTAGTTGGCTCCGCTTGAAAATTTCGAGCTGCCTCCCGTATCGACCTCCACCTCGGCGGCGACCACGAGCGAGCCCTCGAGCGCCTCCATCATGGCGGGGTCATCCCACTGCATGAAATCGAGCTTGGCCGGCTCGGGCAATGCGTTGTCGCTGCTCACGACCTTGACCTGGTGCATGGCGTTGCCGGCATCCGGCACGAACTGCAGCAGGCCGTTGTAATGGTCCAGCGGCGCGGAGACGCGCACCTTGTCGCCGGCTTTCGGGTGGCTCGACTTGCCGTTACGGAAGTACACCGCGATCCCGGCCGTGTCGTCTTGAAAATAAAACAGCGAGTGGCTGCCGCCGGTCATGTTCGTGTGCGTAGTGACGATGCCCTCGGCGGTGAAAATCGTCTTGGTGTCGGACGGCTCGCGGTTGTCGTCCACCAACGAGCGCAGATGCTTGATGGTGACCGCGTCGCCGCCGGGCGAGTCCTGCACCTCGAGCGTGGCCGTGTCGCTCTCCACTGCGCCATCGGCGTTGCTGACAGTCACCACATAGTCGCCGGCATCGTTCGCCGACACGTCGGCCAGCTCGAGCGCACTCGCGGTCGCGCCGTCAATGTCCGCGCCATCCTTACTCCATTGATACGCCAGCGGCTCCACGCCGGTAGCCACGACGGAAAACGAGATCGTCTTGCCGGCGAGCACGGTCTGCGACACCGGCTGCGAAAGGATGGCAAGGTCATTGCCGCCGTCGCCGTCAATCACGTCGCCGAGGCTCGTCCCGGCTTTCAGGTTGTCGATCAACATTGCGCCGATGTTTTTGGCCTGCCGGAATGCAAAGCCGGTCACGTCCACCGCCGAGCCGTTGTCGGTCGTGGTGACGCTGAGCGTCTCGTGGAGGCCGTCGTAGGCATTGTCAGAGGACGCGTCGTCAACGGACACGGTGATCGTCGTGGTCTGGTCGCCGTCGATGTCGTCGTCGTCGACTCCGGTCACGATGACGTCCTGGGGCGTGTCCCAGTTCGAGCTGGTGAACGTCAGATCTGTGGATGGGACGGTGGCCTCGCCGGTGTCGCCGGATGTCACGTTGATGACGACGTTGGAGCCCGGCTGGGTGTTGAGCACCACGGTGAATGTGTCCGTTGAGCCGGTCTCTGAGACGACGGTGGAACCATCTGTGGCAAACACTGTGACTCCGGCTGAGTCGTCGTCTGTGGTCGTGACATCCAGGGCCAGGTTGGCCACGCTGTCGTAGGCGTCGTCGGAGGATGCGTCGTCGACGGACACGGTGAGTGTCGTGGTCTGGTCGCCGTCGATGATGTCGTCGTCGATCCCGGTCACGATGACGTCCTGGGCAATGTTCCAGTTCGAGC
>Ga0208391_1000882_pt1 | contig 15349 bp, 9 predicted proteins | sample Knorr_S23_td_Bot_FD_185612 | JGI IMG/M metagenome (GOLD analysis project Ga0208391, IMG submission 185612) | Marine microbial communities from Southern Atlantic Ocean transect - Knorr_S23_td_Bottom_ad_3770_LV_A (SPAdes) (version 2) | ecosystem: Environmental > Aquatic > Marine > Oceanic | place... | reverse complement strand
AGCTGGTTCGGTGGTGGTTGGCCAGGCTCGGCGTGCAGACACTCTACATCGAGCCGGGCAGTCCTTGGGAGAACGGCTACAACGAGAGCTTCAACGGCAAGCTCAGAGACGAGTTCTTGAACGGAGAGATCTTCTACACACTGCCCGAGGCTGTCGTCCTCGTCGAGCAGTGGAGAAGGCTGTACAATACCGTGCGACCCCACAGCGCCTGGGGCGGACTACCCCCCGCCCCGGAGACCATAAAACCATCGGCTTGGTTCCTTAGAATGCCCCAACTTCTGGGGCCGCCGAGAGCGCAAGGTCTAACATAGGAAGTGGTACCACACTTGGGGGCACGTCAGGGTTGTTTCACCTTGATTTACCAACGTTACCAGTCTGGTCAGACAACGAACGACGAATGAGTCCAAGAATTCAGGCGGCATCTTTCTTAGAGGAGGAGTAATCTTCATGAACCGATTCATTTCCGTAGCATGGCAGCTCCCGGTTCTCTTCCTCGTCACTGGTTGTGGAAGCCAAGAAGAGTCGGAAGCCGTAGCACTCGACACACCTACTGTCGCGGCGGCTCTGGACGAGATTCGTCCTGAGGCAATCGATCATCATATCCGCGTGCTCGCGGATGATTCTCTTGAGGGGAGAGCTCCAGGAACCCGTGGCTTCAGAGGAGCTGCGCAGTATGTGGAGACATCTCTCCGTGCCCTCGGGTTAGATCCAGCGGGTATCGATGGCACGTATCAACAGCCTGTGCCACTTCGTGAGAGCCTTGTAGCAGAGGAAGAGAGCGGCATGCGAATCTCTTCGCCCTCGGGTGTTGAGGAGCTCGAATACGGTGTGGATTTCTACTTGAGTCCTGATCCTGTTCGTGAGACCGTGAGCGTCTCTGATGCCGCCGTTGCCTTTGTAGGGTACGGGGTCAGCGCCCCCGGACTTGGCTACGATGACTACGCCAACATTGATGTTGAAGGGAAAATCGTGGCGTATCTGACTGGGGCACCTCCTGCATTTCCCAGCAATGAGCGCGCATACTACTCCTCGGGGGCAACGAAGCAGAGTGAAGCGGTAGCGCGTGGCGCTGTGGGAATTCTGAGCTTCACCTATCCCGGAGATCCGAGGTTCCGATGGGAGGTCAATCTAGCGCGCTCGAAACGGGGGAGCTTTGCATGGCTCGACGATGACGGGAATCCCAACCGAGGTAATCTGGCGGTCCTGGGGTCAGCTTCTCTCAATCACCCTGCAGCCCGTGCTCTCTTTACTGGAGCACCGCAGCCCATCGAAGAAACTTTCAGAGCCGCAGCGGAAAGCACACCACAGGCATTCGATCTTGTGACACGGGTCTCGATTAGTACAAAGAGTAGTCACCGCAGGGTCGACAGCTGGAACGTTATAGCACGCCTTGAGGGAAGCGACCCCGTGCTCCGCGACGAGCACGTCGTGTATGTAGCCCATGTTGACCATTTTGGGATCGGGGTCGAGGTCGACGGGGACGCCATCTACAATGGCGCTCATGACAATGCCTCGGGAACATCGATTGTCCTTGAGATTGCTCGAGCGTTTGCGAGCCTGCCAACAAAACCCCGGCGGTCAGTCCTGTTTCTGATCGCGACGGCGGAAGAGTGGGGGCTACTCGGGTCTGACTATTTCGTAGAGAACCCGACGGTACCGAGGTCAAGCTTGGTCGCGAATTTCTCTTTGGACATGCCATTCCTGTTCCATCCGCTACGCGACATTATTCCGTATGGAGCGGAACACTCAACCCTTTCCGCACCGGTCCGAGCTGCATCGGAACATCTCGGACTTGCGATTGGGCCGGACCCAATTCCCGAACAGGTCCTGTTCATCCGAAGTGACCATTTCAGCTTTGTAAGACGAGGGATTCCAGCACTATTCATCAAGAGCGGTTTTGAGACAGGGGATCCGAATCTAGATGGTGGGGCAATCAACTCGGCGTTCCGCCAGAACCTATATCACACGCCGTTCGATGAGGTTGGCCAAGGCTTCGATTTTGAAGCCGGTGCTGCGCATGCTCGTGTCAACTTCCTGACTGGCTACATCATAGCTCAGGAAACGGCGCGGCCCAGCTGGAATCCAGGGGACTTCTTTGGAGAACTCTTCAACGCCAACTAGGACTACCATGTTCCTTAACCGGCAGTCAGCCTAGCCCGAAACGTCTTCCCAATTTTCGACGAGGTGGACTGCGGATCGCCAAGCGAGCGCGTCCTGTTCCAAAGTTCAGCCGAGCGCCAAGTCGCGGTTCTGCAGCGGGTTAGGTCGGCCGCTACGGTGTTGTTCTCGGCCTACGCGGCGCGTTTTGGACCTGACGAGTCGAGGGATGTTGAAGTCGCCTGTCGTTCGACAGGAACGTCTGGGAGGAATCCTCAGCCATTACTGTCGAGAGGCCGCTTGATGGGTCGATCGAATATTGGAACAGGACAGCCGGCCGGGGAGTGACGCGGCGGTCTCTCCATCTCGCGGGTGCATGGTTTGCGCGCCACGCACTGACGGCGAATGTTCCTGAGTTCCGGTGCCCGCGGCCGTGCCGCGGCGAAATCGAGATTTGCGTGGGGGGGACTATGTCATCGTTAAGACTCTTGTTGTCCGTGCTCTTTGGTGCCGCGATTCTCGCGGGGTGCGTCGCGGAGTCCGAGCCACCACCCGCGATGGCCACTGCAGCAGTTAACCCGATCACGGGTGAGGGACTCCCGAACCCGAACCCGACGCGTATTCCGAGCTGGGCGACCCTGCCCGAGGGACGAGAGTGGGGCTCCACCGCTGGCCTCGACATCGACCCGACGGACGGACATGTCTGGGGGTACGAGCGCTGCGCTTCGGGCTCGGCCGGAGGGCCCGGCGTCAACTGCGATAACAACCCGGTGGACCCCATCTTCAAGTTCGACAGGAACACCGGGGAGATCCTCGCCAACTTCGGGGTTGGAGTCTTCGTGACGCCGCACGGCATCTACGCGGACACCGAGGGCAACGTCTGGGTGACGGACTTCGCCGGGAACGCCGAGGGTACCAAAGGTCACCAGGTCCACAAGTTCAGCCCGACGGGCGAGCTGCTTCTGAGCCTCGGCGTCGCCGGGCAGCCCGGGAATGGCCCGGATCATCTCAACCAGCCCAATGACGTGATCGTTGCGCCGGACGGTAGCATATTCGTCGCGGACGGCCACAGCGGTCAGAACCTGACGACAGACCAACAGATGGACGATGCGCGTGCGGCAGGCCTGACCGGCCGCATCGTCAAATACTCGTCCGACGGCGAGTACATCATGGAGTGGGGCGAGATCGGCACGGATCACGGTCAATTTCGTACGCCACACGCCCTCGAGTTCGACTCGCAGGGCCGGCTCTGGGTTGCGGACCGGGGCAACCACCGCCTCGAGCTCTTCGACCAGGAGGGTAACTACCTGGAGTCACGTTATCAGTACGGGCGCATCAGTGACCTCTTCATCACCGAGGACGAGATGGTGTACGCCATCGACTCCGAGTCCAACCGGCTCCGGCACATCAACTGGAGGAACGGTGTCCGCATCGGGCCCGTCGATCAGGACTTGCTCGTGGGCTTCATTCCGCCCTGGGAGTCCGACAGCCGGCCGAACCATGGCGTGACGGGTGAGGGCGTGGGAGTGGACGAGGACGGCAACGTCTACGTGGCCGAGGGGCCGGCCTCGCTCAGCGATGCGGGCTCCGCGTTCACGAAGTATGTCGTGGCCGGCATGTAAGTTGGGCCGCGCTTTCGGCAGGTCGATCGCGGTCAGGTCCCGTCCCATAACGAGGCGTGGATCTCGGGGGGGGCGAACGCCTTGGCGCCGCCTTTTACCCGGCGTCCTGTTCCCAAACTCAGCCAGCGTCAAGTCGTGATTCTGCAGCGGGTTAGGTCGGCAACGGGGCCGGGCCCACTGATCGGAGCGAAGCGACCCTAGCGGAACAGGTCTTTCGCCAACATCCCGTGGATGCCCTTGGTGCCGTCGACGAGTTGCGTGACGCGTAGGTCGAGAGCGACCGAGCAAAGGATATAAGCGTCGCCTGGATTCAGGCCGTGCTCTGCGACGATGAACTCGACCATCTCTCTCGTGGCCATCCGGGCCGCCTCGTCCAGGTCGGGATGGAGGCCCATCGAGATGTAGTGCGTCGGCGTTTCGGCGCGAGGCCAGCGGAGATCCGAACCTTTGTGCAGCACCACCTGGATCGTCCCGTGGAGTGAAGTCTCGATCGCGGTGCCACTCACTTCGCCGTCGCCCTGCGAGGCGTGGCCGTCACCGATGGAGAGCAGGCCACCGTCCACGTGGACCGGGAGGAAGAGCGTGGTGCCTTCCACGAGTTCACGGTTGTCCAGGTTGCCGACGTGGTAGCCGGGCGCAGTCGAGTTGATCCGGCCGCGCAGCAGTGGGGGCGCCACGCCGATCGAGCCGAAAAAGGGGCGCACCGGTATCAACACTCCCTCGATGCCCATGGTCGCGGTCAACGCCGTCGTATCGATCTCGAAGCGGCGTAGCCCGGCGTACGGGAAGTCGTCGGGCAGCGTGCCCCCGCCGGGCACGAAGCCGCTGACGCCGTACGGCGTCAGGAAGCCGATGTCGAGGAAGCGCACCTCGAGCACATCACCGGGCTCGGCGCCATCGACGTAGATGGGGCCGGTGAGCGGGTGCGATCCGACGCGCTCTGTGACCCCCGTCTCCACGGCGAGCATCGAGGGTAGGAACCGGTCCTCGGCGAAGCCTGCCAGGCGGAGGCGTCCCAGTCCGCGGGCAAGCAGGCTCTCGAAGGCGATCTGATCGCCCGAGCGGACCGTCAGCACCGGCGCAATAGTGGCGTCGTAGTATCCCCAGTGGATGTTGGTAGGCGACAGCGGTACCTGGTGCGTGGATTGCGCGGCGAGGGAGGCGGGCGTAACGCACGGCGACAGGATCAGTGCGGCGGACACGGCGCTCCGGAGTGCGTCGTTCATGGCCTTATCCACGCGAGAACCGGCATACCCGCTTCGTGGAGGGCGATGAGCGGATCCGGTCGCGAGGAATCCCGAGCACCGGCCGGGACCGACCACATTCCTACCAGCGCCAACGCTACAGCCGCTGGCACGCTCGACCACCGCATGTGGACCATCTTGCCCCCTTATTGTTCGCGGAACGCCTCCGAGCCTGATAGAACTATTCAGAAGGCGAGACGCAAGGAGCAACGAATGATCCGTTCGCGGCGAAGACCGGACCGTACTCGGATTGGTCGAGTGGCTACGGCCTTCGCCCTCGTTCTCGCGCTCGGCCTCGTCGCGTGTGACGGAGCCCCGGACGCGGCAGCGCGCGGCACACTCTCCTTCGAAGAGGCGACCGTTCGCGCGATCCACGCCGCCTTCGCCTCGGGTTCGCTCACCTGCGCGCAATTGGTGGAGCACTACCTCCGCCGGATCGAGGCGTACGATGACGAGGGGCCGGCGCTCAACGCGATCCTGACCGTGAATCCGCGGGCGGCGGGCACGGCCGAGGACCTGGATCGCCTCTATGCCAAGACGGGGACCGACGGTCGGCCGCTCCACTGCATTCCGGTCATCGTCAAGGACAACTACGACACTGCCGATCTGCCGACGACGGGTGGCTCGGTCACGTTCGCTCAGTCTGTGCCGCCGGACGATGCCTTCGTCGTCAGGCGGCTGCGTGAGGCTGGAGCGCTCATTCTGGCCAAGTCCAACCTCACGGAGCTGGCCCGCGGCGGCACGACCGTCAGCTCCCTGGGTGGACAGACCCGGAATCCGTACGACCTCGGCCGGACACCCGGTGGGTCGAGCGGCGGGACGGGGGCCGCGATCGCGGCCGGGTTCGGGGTGCTGGGGACGGGTAGCGACACTGGGCAGTCGATTCGGTCACCTGCCTCGGCTCAGAGCCTGGTCGGGATCCGAGCCACGCGCGGCCTCGTGAGCCGTGACGGCGTGATTCCGTACAGCTTCACCCAGGACGAGGTAGGCCCGATTGTGCGGACTGTCGAGGACGCCGCGCGGATGCTGGATGTCATCGCGGGTTACGACCCCGCCGATCCGATCACGGCATTCGGCGTGGGCAAGGTACCTGCGAGCTACACCGAGTCGCTGGATCCTGACGCTCTCGACGGCGCTCGCATCGGCCTTCTGCTCGGCGCCATGGGCCAAGACGCGATCCATGAGGAGGTCAACGCGGTCGTCGAGAACGCGATCGCCACGATGACCGAGGCGGGCGCCACGGTCGTGCGCGTGCGCACTCCAGCTTTCGCGGACCTCATTCCCGATATCGCAGTCGCCGGCTTCGAGTTCAAGGTCGCGTTCAACGGTTACCTGGCGAGCCTGGGTTCCGCAGCCCCCGTACACAGCCTCGAGGAGTTCATCGAGCGAGACGAGTTCTACCCGGGACTCCGCGCTGGACTCGAGGCGGACCAGCGCGTGGAGGATGGACTGAACGACCCCGAGTACCGTAGTCGGCTGCTCAGACGTGAGGAGCTCAGGCAGGCAATGATGACGGTGATCGCGGACAACCAACTGGACGCGTTGCTGTACCCGCACCAGCGGCGTCTCGTGGCGCCGATCGGGGAGCCTCAGCTCGAGCGTAACGGAGTCCTCTCGAACAGCACCGGCTTCCCTGCGATCACGTTTCCGGGGGGCTTTTCGGCACCGACGGCATCGGCCCCGCTGGGTGTGCCAATCGGCATCGAGCTACTTGGCCCGGCGTGGAGCGAGCCGACGCTGATCGGGCTCGCGTACGCGTTCGAGAAGGCCTCGCGCATCCGGCGGCCTCCAGCGAGCACGCCGCCCCTGGGCTGAGGAGCCTCCCCGGTTCGCTCGACCAACCCGCACGTCGTGGACGGCGAACCGCGACCCGGATCGATGATCCTATCTGCCCGGAACCTTACTGATCGCAGATCCTTTCAAATACTCAGGAGGCGGCTTGCTAACTTGGTAAGCCTGTGCAATCGACTTCGCGAGATCCGAACCGCGGAATTGCGCAAGCGATCCACAGAGCGCCACACGAAGACGCCTGCTCTTTTCGGGAACGCCCGTCTCACCGGCGTTCGAGTGTTAGGACTCTACTGTTCTTCCAATCCAAATCTTAATTCCCGCCACTAACACTCCTCCGATTACCTGGCCACCTATGTTTTCGAACGTCCACTGCTCGTACGGCCCCACGATGCTAGGTCGAGTCATTACGTACACACAAGCCGCCGTCGTGACTGATACGATAGCAACTGTTGCCGCAACATGGCTGAGGCTAGCCACGTACTTGGGAGTGACCTTCTTAAAGATCCATTCTAGCAGCGACGCCGCTAGAAAAATGGCCACCCCAGACACGAGTGCAGTCACAAGCAATAAAACCATCTCTGGATCCTCCATGAACCCGGGTAAACGCAGAAGGCTGGGCACCGCCTAACGTCTCGCGATTCTGCTGCCGGACGAGAATGCTGACTGCCCGAAACCGGCACCACAATGAGGACAGGCAGGAGCCTTGTCGCTGATCTCCTTCTCGCATTCGTAGCACTTGATTAGGGCCATGCCTTCATTCTGCTCCGCCCCACTCAGACCCGCAACTCACCGAGGGCGACGCAAGATGAGCAATCGTCCGCGCTCAGCGGTCCGATATCGGCCGCGGGCGATCCTTGGCTTCGAGGGTCTGGAGGACCTGCTTCCACTCGAACTTGTCGCCGATCCCGCGCACGTAGTGATCCATCCATGCCATCTCGCTCACCGCCTTCACCAACCGGTTGCGCGCATCGGGGATGCCGTGGCTGCGGCCGGGATACATGAACAGCTCGGTAGGCACGTCGAGCTTCTTGAGAGCCATGTGAAGCTCGACCGATTGCGGGCTCGGCACTCGCGGATCACCTTCGACGACGTGAATCATGGTCGGAGTCTTGGCGTTGGTGATGTACTTGAGTGGTGACTGGTCGAAGTAGGTGTCGAAGTCCTCGTAGAGGAAGCCGTCTCCCACGTAGAACTGGCGGTTCCGCTGGACGTCGCTCTGGGCATACATGCTGATCCAGTTCATGGTGCCTGCCCCCGAGCTGATCGCCTTGAAGCGGTCGGTGTGGGTAAGGATCCAGTTCGACCAATGCCCGCCCGCGCTCCACCCCAGGACGCCCATCTGGTCCTCATCGACGATGCCCTCCGCGATGAGGTAATCCACGCCCGTCATGATGTCGTCGTAACCGAGCGTGAAGTAGTCCCCTACGATGTCCGTCCGATGTGCGTTTCCGTAGTTCCTGGATCCCCGGTAGTTCGGCTTCAGCGTGGCGTAGCCCGCTCCGGCATAGACCTGGGCGCTGGAGTACCCACCCCTGAAACGAAGAACGTCCGCCGAGGCCGGGCCGCCGTGGATCGCTACGATCAGCGGATACCGTGTGCCCTCCTGGTACCCGACCGGATAGACGAGAACCCCGCCGACCGTCTTGCCGTCGGTCGAGGTCCAGTTGATTTCGACCTCCTCGCCGAGCGCAACCTCGGCGAGCTGAGGATTCAGGTCGACCAGTTGTATCCACCGGGATCGACGGTCCACATCATGCACGTCGGAGACGGTGAACACGGTCGGGGGCGTACGCGGATCGGAGTAGTTGATCAGGATCACGCCGGTATCGTCGTCGCGGGTCACCGAAAGCGAAGCCCGCTCCTCTGTTACCTGTGTGACTTCATCCCGCTCGATGTCGAGCGCATGCAGCTGGCTCGTGACCTTCACCCCGGCATTGAAGTAGATCGTCCGTGAATCCTCCGACCAGAATCCGATCGACAGACTCTGGTCGAACGCCGAGCCGAGCTTGCGGAACGCACCACCCCGTGACTCGACCTCCCGGATATAGATTCGGTTCTCGGTCATCGAGTACCGTTCCAGGTCGTCAGGCCCTGAGAACGCGATCCAGCGCCCGTCCGGCGAGAATCGGGTCGCGCTCTCCCCGACCTCGTAATTCTCGGTCAGTCGCTCGACCGCCCCCGTGGCCACATCCATGAGGTACTGGTCCGCGTAGAGGCGCGCGCCGGTAATGTTGCGATCGTACCGCTCGCTCGAGCCGCCCGTGAAGGAGAGCCACCGACCATCATCGGAGACTACGAAACCGTCTACGCTGAAGCCTGAGTCCTGGGTCAGCCGGCGTTCGCGCATGCTCGCGACCTCGACCGACCACAGGCTCGAGAGCGGAGTGACCGCGTTCTTCACGTCGACGGTGAATCCTTCTTCGCGGCGGCGCTTGTCGTCTTCGTCGAACGAGTCGGGCCGAACGAAGTAGATCGTGGCCCCATCAGGGCTCCAATCCCACTGCTCGACACCGGCTTGCCCAGCGGTGATCTGTTCGGCGTCCGCCACGAATAGGTCGGAAACGGGCAGCCGATGAAGCTGCTCTTGCCCGGAATCACCGCTCCGGTACACAAGCCATGAGCCGTCCGGACTGAAGCTGAAGCCCGACACGCCGTGCTCCTCGTCGGTGATCTTGCGGGCCTCGCCGCCGTCATGACGCATCACATACAGCTGATTCTCGCTGTCGTCGGAGTCCCTGTTGGACGCGAACACGAAGTACGAGCCGTCCGGTGCCCACGTCGGCTGAGACTCGTTCTTGTCGCCGGTGAAGGTCAGTTGGCGGCTAGACGCAACGCCTTCCGAGAGCGAGACCACATGAATATCGCTCTGCGACTGGTCCTCCTGCCAATCGGGGGTCGTGATCGTATACAGCATCAACGCGCCGTCCGGGCTCGGCGCCCACGACCCGCCTCTGTTGATGCGCTGCACGTCCATGAACGTGAGCGCACCCTGTTGCGCGGACATCGGGGCAGCCAGGACGGCGGCGAGAATCAGGGAGGAGAGGGCCGAGGACTTGGAGCGGAGCATACGACCTCCAGCTGCCGGGGTTGTCAGAATGACCGAAGGAAGTAATGCCGGGCCAGAACCGACGAGATAATGGGGCCTGCGGCGCGATTTGGCACGCCGAAGGTGCAGACCGATCTGCTCGCGCTCTGCTGACCTCCACCGCATCTTGAGCGCATGAAGGAAGCCGTCACCCGCCTGAACGCTGCCCTAGAGGGGCGCTACCGCATCGAGCGTGAGATAGGCGAGGGCGGTATGGCGACCTGTCGCGCCAGACTGCGAGTCTCAGTCTTGTCCTGGCTGAGGCAATGACGACGGCATGCCGCCGCTTATGCGCACTGCCTTTGATCGCCTATATGCCCGCTCCAAAAGGATGGTCGGTTGCCGTGGCTGGTGGCGACGGGGATCAGAGCCCGTCGCAGCAGAGCATTGTGAGGGTGGCTCGTGATCCCGGCAAGCGGGACTCGGGTACGCCTCTACCTTCGGATCTCCTCCCCGCGCAGTGGCGGAGTGGCCACCGGGTCCCGGCGGACTTTGGTGGCCACCTCGAAGGCATAGCCGAGCCCGAACAGGCGGGGCTCGCTAAAGGGACGCCCCAGGAACGAGATCCCCACCGGGAGTCGGTTGCTCGTGAAGCCCGCCGGGACGATCAGGTCAGGGAAGCCCGTAAGGTTGGCGATGTTCGTCGCCGATGAGCCCCCGCCCCTGCCACCACCATCCACCAGTGACGGACGGGTGGGTGACGTCGGATAGACGATCGCATCGAGGTCGTGGGCATCCATGAGACCTTCGACGATGCTCCGCACCATCGGCATGCCGTGGTCCCGCATCGCGACATACTCGTGGTCGTCGAGGGTTCCGCTTCGCTCCTCCTGCATGAGGAGCGACCACCGCGTCGGGTTGGGGGTGCCGCCGTCTGGGGTGGTCGATGTGATGTCGAGCGAGCGTTCGACCATCTCGGCGAGCGTCTTGGGGTACTCCGGGCCTATGGTAGCGAGGTACTCGGGAATCTGTGCGCGGAACTCGCGCCAGCGGATCGTCGTGTACCAGTCGCCCTTCACGTCGAGTAGCCACTGCGGGAAGCGAACATCGACGACAGTGGCCCCGGCGTCCCGCATGGTCTGCAAGGATGCTTCGATGATCCAGTCGACCTCGGCGTCCGAGCCGAGGAAGTCGCGGCCGATCCCGATCCGTGCGCCGCGCAGCGCGCCCTCATCCAGGAACTGCGTGTAGTCGGTCTCGAAACGCCCCTCGCTCTTGAGCGTCGCGGCGTCGGCCGGATCGACGCCGGTCATCGCGCCGAGCATCACGGCGACGTCGTAGACGTGCCGCGCCATCGGGCCGGCCATGTCGAAGGACAGCGCCAAGGGGACGATCCCGTCACGGCTTAACAAGCCGTGGGTGGGCTTGAGCCCCGCGATCCCGTTGGCGGTGGTCGGCCCACGCACGGAGCCGCCCGTGTCGGTGCCGACACCGAGCTGCGCGAACGCCGCGGCGATACCCGCGCCGGTCCCGCCGGACGAGCCGGCTGGCGAGCGTGCGGGATCGTGGGGGTTGCGGATGAAGCCGCCCACCGAGCTCATCGTCACACCCGAGGCGAACTCGCTCATGTTGAGCTTGGCCAAGATGATCGCACCTGCGTCGCGCAGCTTCTTCACGATGAACGCGTCGTCCGGAGGGATCGAGCCCACCAGGAGCAATGAGCCCGCCGTCGTCGGCATGTCAAACGTGTCGATGTTGTCCTTGAGCACCACGGGAATGCCGTGCAGCGGCGAGCGCGGACCACTCGCCGTGCGCTCAGCATCGAGCGCCCGAGCCGTTGCGAGCGCCGCGTCGTTCAGCCAGAGGATCGCGTTGAGCGCAGGCCCTTGTTGGTTGTACGCCTCGATGCGGGCGAGGTAGAGCTCGACGAGCCGCTCGGACGTGAGTGTTCCGGCATCGAACGCAGCGTTGAGATCCTCGATCGTGGCTGACGAGAGCGTGAGCGTCTGTGCGGACGCGGCGGCGGAAAGGCTCCCAATGGTCAGAAGTGCCAGGACGCCGACCGTATTGCGGCACATCTTGCCACCGATCTGAGACACACTGAATACCATCTTCATCGGGACCTCCGACTGAAACGGGCCGAGTCGACTGACGCGGGCCAAAGATGGCAGGCCGGGCCCCGAGCCGACACCAAGAAGCGGGACCCCGAGGGCCAAGGGTTCGCTATCGCCCCGGAGGAGGCCCGAAGCCGGATGGGGGGATGCGGTGATTCGTCCCCGCCTCGTAGGCCGAAGCGATCCGGAAGAGCGTCGGCTCGCCGAAGGGTCGCGCGAGGAAGTCGATCCCGACGGGAAGCCGTGCCCGCACCGGCCCCACCAGGCGAGTGCTGTCAGTAGCGGTGGAGTCACGCACCCGGTCGTAGATTTGGGTGGTGAACCCGGCCGGGACCGTGATCGCGGGGAAGCCGCGGCTGTTGATGTAGGTCCAGACCCCCGACGGCCGGTTGTTCTTGTTCGGCTCCTGGGGATTGGTAAGGATTGCGGGGGGAACGTTGCCCGTCGGATAGATCACGGCGTCGAGATCCAGCTCCGCGAACACCTGCAGGACGACGGTCTGCACCGTGAACCGATCCTGTAGAGCGCGGGCAGTAGCCAACGTCTTGGCCGTGTCAGCGTTCTGAAGGCCCTCCTTCCGATTCCGGATTATGGGATCGTCCCAGAAGTTCGCCTTTTCGATCAGGTCCGTGAGACTCCGGATGTTCGCGTCGCCCCGTTCCCTAAGATAGACGTTCATGTTGTACCGGGTCCCTCCGGCACCGCCACGGCCCCGGCCCAGGTTTCGCATGCTCGGCCGCCCTACCGAATCGTGCGGTACGAGCGACGGATCGAAGAACATGTCCACCAGGAGGGGCAGGTGATCTGACCCTTCGGCAAACTGCTCTGAGAACTGGCGGACGAAGAGCTGGTTCCGCCACACCGGGCTGTACTTGTCGACGGCGTCCTGAAACAGGGCTCCCTGCGGGCCCGGGTCGATCACCGTCGCTCCCAGGGCGCGCAGATCTTCGATGGCGCGCTCGACAATGTCGATGGTCTCCGCGTCGGCGATCGTGAAGAGGTCCCGGTCCATATACTCTCGTACCACCCCGATCCGCACGCCGTCGAGTCGCTCCTCGTGCGCGAAGCTCTGGTAAGGCTGTGAAGGCCGCCGGCCCACGCTGAAGGCAGTCAGCTCGTCCCTGGGGTCGAAGCCGGCGTATGCGTCCAGCACTCGCGCCACGTCCTCCACGGTGCGGCAAATGGGTCCGACCCTGGTCGTGATGCCCCTCTGCATCATCCCGTCGGCGCTGACCAGCTCCCGCGTCGGCGCGAGCCCGACCACACCATTGTTCTTGGCCGGCTCGCGCACCGAGGTGCCCGTCTCCTCACCTATGGCGCACGTGACCAGGTTGGCGGAAACTGAGTTGCCGGAGCCTCCACTCGATGCTCCAGGATCGCGCTCGGTGTCATAGGCGTTGCAGTTCGTCCCACCGAACGAGCTCCTGACTCCCGTGACGCCTCCCGCGGCGTATTCTCCCATGTTCGCCTTCGCGAGGATGATCGCACCGGCGTCCCGGAGCCGTTGCACGAACACGGCATCCCGAGGAGGTCGATCGTTCGCATAGAAGGCATCGGCCCCGGAAGTGGTGCGCATGTCGAACGTGTCGAACTGGTCCTTGATCGCCATCACCACGCCGTGTAGGGGTCCGATGAGACTGCCGGTCGAGGCGAGGTAGGCGTCCTGCTGAGCCGCCACCTCCAACGCGTCGGGCATCGCAACATCGTCATCCGCGGCATCCGTCATGCTGCGCGCCTTGCGCTCGTCGAACCCTCGGGAGACGCGCTCGGCTGGTCGCAGATTCAAGGTGATTAGCGCGTTGACCTTGCCCGCACGCGGGATGGTGGTGATCGCCCCGAGAATCCCCTCGGGCTGGTCGACGCACGTTCCGTTGTAGGCCTTGATGCGAGCCAGGTAGAGCTCGACGACCTGCGTCGAGGTGAGCTCACCCCTCAGGATGGCTGCCTGGATCTCGGCGATCGTGGTTTCCTCGATCTGGAATTGAGTGGTCTGCTCCTGTGCCGGACCGCAGGCGATCAGCAGGATGCTCACAGCAAACGCGAGGGTGACCGAATGGAGTCTCATGGGACGACAAGCTCCTTGGGGATGTGGCGGGAAACGAGCTGGGTCAGATTCACTAGACCGTCGCCATCCCGCCCTCAACGAGTTCTCGCTCGATGCGGGAGCGGCTTTGGAGGGCTGCGTTTAGGCGGGTAATGGGGTTGGCAGACATGCGCTCAAGATGTGGCGCGGGTCAGCAGAGCGCGACCGGAACTCGTTTCGGAAGCCCGGCCCCCATCACATCGGGCCTGTAACGCTGTCAGAGTTCAGACATGTGTGGTTCGAGACTTCGAACTAGCAGGTCCGAGGCACTCGCCTTGCGGCTCGCGCCGCGGGTCACCATGCTGGCCGCGCAGCAGAATCGCGAGACGTTAGGAAGCCTCTGTTGGACTAACACATGGAGAGTCCTATGTCGAAAGTCGCCTTGGGTGCCCGCCTGCTCTCGGGTCTGATATTCGTAGTCATTGGCCTGGACGGCCTTCTGCACTTCCTGCCCATGCCCGAGCCTGAACCGGCGGCAGGAGCGTTTGTCGGAGCGATGATGGCGACGGGGTATCTTTGGCCCCTCCTCAAGATCGTGGAAATCACGGCGGGTGCGTTCCTGCTGACTGGGAAGTTTGTTCCACTGGCCATCGTCATGCTCGCTCCGGTAGCCATTCCGATCCTCGGTTTCAACACCTTGGTTGCACCCAGCGGGCTCGTAATGGGGCTCGTCGTGATCGTCCTCTGGCTCCTGCTGCTCGTGGCCTATTGGCCTCACTTCGCCTGCCTATTGAACGCGAACGCCAAGGTGGCCGAAACCGGCCTGAGCCCTTGAGGCGGCTGCGTTCTAACAAGCGATTGCTACTGTCGCGCTATAGTGGCTTGAACAGGAACTCCTCGGCGGCAGCTAACCCCTAGTCCTACTCCGTGGCATCCAGCCACGCCCAGCTTATCCAGCCCTGTTTTGCTCGTCCTGAGTTGTGGGTCTGAGTGGGGCAGGGCAGAATTGGGGATCGGCACCATCCGTAGTAGAAGGTGCGAGGGTACAGGGAGGTAGCGATGAAGAAGTGGCTGAGACGCATCCGCGGCGCGGTCGGGATGGGCCTGACCTGGGGAGTAGCATGGTTCGGCGCGGGCGTCGCCCTGCTGCTCGTAGTCGGTGTTGGCGCCGCCGACGTCCCATTCCCCCTCGGGTTCGGTCTGCTCGGCTTTCTTGCCGGCGTCACGTTCTCCGGGGTCCTCGGGATTGTTGAGGGCCGTCGCAGGTTTGATCAGATGTCGCTTCCGCGCTTTGCAGTGTGGGGAGGTGTTGGGGGTCTTCTGCTGTCCGGGACCTTTGTTTTGGCGACGGGCCTTGGATGGGAGGTGCTGGTGTTGGGCCCCGTGTTCGCACTGTCGGGTGCGGGCTGCGCTGCCGGTTCGCTGGCCCTAGC
>Ga0208391_1000877_pt1 | contig 15407 bp, 11 predicted proteins | sample Knorr_S23_td_Bot_FD_185612 | JGI IMG/M metagenome (GOLD analysis project Ga0208391, IMG submission 185612) | Marine microbial communities from Southern Atlantic Ocean transect - Knorr_S23_td_Bottom_ad_3770_LV_A (SPAdes) (version 2) | ecosystem: Environmental > Aquatic > Marine > Oceanic | place... | reverse complement strand
ATCACCGTTGCCGAGGTGCTCAAGGCGCGCGGCTACGCCACCGGCATCGTCGGCAAATGGCACCTCGGCGATCAACCGGAATTTCTGCCGACGCGACAGGGTTTCGACTCCTACTTTGGCATCCCGTTCTCCAACGACATGGGGCAGAAGGATCGGCCGACCAAGCAGTACCCGCCGCTGCCACTCCTGCGGATGGAGAAAGTGATCGAGGAGGAACCGGATCAGCGGCTCATCACGCAGCGTTACACGCGGGAGGCGATCGCGTTCATCGAGCGCAACAAGGCCAGGCCGTTTTTCCTCTACCTGCCGCACACCATGCCGCACTGGCCGCAGTACTCGAGCGAGCGTTTCGCCGGCAAGTCTGCCAACGGTAAGTGGGGCGATGCCGCAGAGGAGATCGACTGGTCCACCGGCGAGATATTGAAGGCGCTCAAGGCTAACGACCTCGATGAAAAGACGATGGTCATTTTCATGTCCGACAACGGCGGACCACTGCGCCACGGCGCGAGCAACAAGCCGCTAAAGGGCGGCAAAGGCTCGACGTGGGAGGGCGGCCACCGCGTGCCGTTCGTGGTGCGCTGGCCCGGCGTGATCCCGGCCGGCACGAGCAGCGACGCGATGGCGACGTCGATGGATCTGCTGCCAACTTTGGCCAGGTTCGCCGGCGCCAAGCCGCCCGGCGACCGCAAGATCGACGGCAAGGACATCGCCTCGCTGCTCTTGGCCAAGCCGGGGGCGGCGACGCCGCACAAGGCGTTTTACTTTTATTCGCGCGGCCAACTGCACGCCGTTCGCAGCGGCGACTGGAAGCTGTTTTTCACACGTGGCAAACAGGCGCCCAAGGGCCGGCCGGCGGCGCTGTACAACCTGGCCAGTGACATCGGTGAGGCGAGCAACGTGCTCGGCGATCACCCCGGCGTGGCCAAGCGCCTGGCCAAGTTGGCAGAGGGGATGCGGGCCGATATCGGCGACGACCTGACCGGGGCCAAGGGCAGCGGCACGCGCGAGCCCGGCTTCGTCAAGAACGCCAGGACACTCACAAAGCGGAAGTAAATGTTGCAACCATTCATTCGCTGATGAGTCGTTTTTCCACAGTCGCTGTTCTTGCCTTGGCGTTGGCGGTTGGCCAGGGGGCGGAGCCGTCCGCCGGGCCGGAGTCGCTCTTCGGCTTGGACAACGTCATCGATGTCCATATTCGGATCGATCCCGAGGAATGGGCCAAGCTGCAACCGCCGGCCGATGTGCGGCTGGACGGCGAGGCTGTGGGTAGGGCGTTTGGCGATTTGATTGAGGATGCGAAGAGAGGGGGTCATTTTCACAGCGAGAAATCGACACGGCCTGGGCTGGCCGGTTATCTCGGGGTCGATCACCAGTACGGCAGGGCGGATGTCGAGATCGACGGTGAGACCGTGCGTGGCGTCGGCCTGCGCTACAAGGGTAACGGGACATTCATTGAGGGGCATGAGAGCGGGAGGTATTCGTTCAAGATCGACTTCAACGAATACGTCAAGGGACAGGAGTTTCGAGGGCTTACGAAAATCAACCTGCAAAACAACATCACCGACCCGTCGCTGATGCGTGAGGCGTTGTCGTATGAGTTATTTCGCGAGGCAAAAATTCCTGCATCTCGCGTTGGCTATGCGAAGGTGTATTTGACGATTTCCGGTGAGACGAAGCGTAAGCCGGTTGGCCTTTTCACCGTGGTTGAGCAAAAGGACAAACGGTTTTTGAAACGCAACTATGGCTCGTCGAAGGGGTTGCTGATGAAGCCTAGTACGTTTGGGCTGTTTCGCTACTTCGGTGACGATTGGAACGAGTACGAGATTGGATTCGTCCCTAAAACCGAGCCGACCGAGGAGCAAAAGAAAAGGGTGATGGAGTTCGCTAGACTCGTCCACAAGGCGGACTTTGGTGAGTTCGAAAAACGATACGCAGACTATCTAAATGTCGATCAGTTCCTGCGATTCGTTGCCTGCAACGTGGTACTCTGCAACCTCGACAGTGTTTTTGGCGGATCGCAGAACCACTACATTTATCTCGAGCCGGAATCGAACCGATTTCAGTTTTTGCCTTGGGATATGGATCATTCGTTTGGAGCATTTCACATGATGGGGACCCCGGACGCCCGTCGCGACCTTAGCATCGACCGGCCTATCACCGACAAGCATCCCATCATCGAGCGAGTGCTTCGAGTGCCGGGAAACAAGGAGAGGTATCACGAGCATCTCGACGATTATTTGAACACGATTTTCGACGAGGAGAAAATGTTCGGGCAGATCGAATCGGTTGGTGCGTTTGTGCGGCCTATGGTGTCCCTCAACGGCGGCGAGGCCGAGGAGCGGTTTGATCGGGTGCTGGCGGAGGAACCTTCCTTGTGGGAGAAGCATCCACTGAAGTTTTTTGTGACGAAACGCCGCGAGTCCATCCGGGCACAGCTAGACGGATTATCCAGTGGCCAATCTGTGGGGTTCGGCGGGTTTCCGGATATGGAGCGGTTAATTGCCCTGGGTGTTGCTGCTTTGGTGTTGGTTTTACTTAGCATAATTGGCTGGATCTGGGGTATCGTGGTTGGTTTTAGTGGGAGTACACTTTGGGGTTGCCTGAATATCTTCTTTTCCCCATTGGCTCCGGCGATATATGGGTTTGGCGTTCGGCGTGATTTGGGTTTTCGCTGCGCGATTTTTGCCATGTTCTGTATCATTAGTTGGATTATTTTGATTGCGGCAACCGCGGCCCAGTTTTCTTAACATTTTAATGAAGTACCGAATTACAACGATCGGATTAGCACTCGTGGCTGCGCTTGGCCAGGCGCAGGCACAGGAACCGATTGAGCCCAAGGAGGCGGATCACAAGTTGGTCGCGTACGGAAAGGAGGAGCGGCAGGTATTGCACCTGTGGCTGCCGAAAACCAAGGCCCCCGCCCCGTTGGTGTTGCATTATCACGGCGGCGGTTTTGTGGTTGGGGATATCCGCAAAAAGACGCACAGTCGAACGGCTGCGATGTGCAATGCCGCCGGGATCGCGTATGCCGACGTGGAGTACCGGTTGCTGAACCAGGCGATGTTGCATGAGATCATGAATGACTGTGCACGGGCAGTGCAGTTCCTCCGGTACAACGCTAAGAAATACAACCTGGACAAAAATCGTGTGGCGTCTTACGGCGAATCGGCCGGCGCCGGCGCGAGTCTCTGGTTGGCGACTAGGGACGATCTGGCGGACCCGAATTCCAAGGACCCGGTGCTGCGTGAGTCGAGTCGCCTGACCGCTGCCGGTGGTTTTTGGGTTCAGGCAACATTTGATGTCATCCAATGGCCGAAGATTCTCGGTTTGCCTGAGGACAAAACACCGTACTGGGGTATGGTGAAATCATCGAAAATCCTGCTAGGTGAAAAGCGTTTCAACGAACTGCGCAAGGAAATGGATATGCTCGGCAACATGGATAAGAACGACCCGCCCATGCACTTCTCGCCCGGGAAGGAAGGGCAGGGTGTTCACAGCCACCGTTTTGTTGAGGTTCTCAAAAGGCGGGCCAAGGAGGCTGGCGCAAACTTGGTCATCAAGAATGGGAGGGAATCGCTTATGCAGTTTCTCACCGGCAAACTCAAAACCAAGCCGAAGCCAGCGTCTGGCCAACGGCCGGGAGGCAAGCCGGCGCGCAAGCCTTTTCCGAAACACTGGGGCGATCCGCCGGCAATTCAAACCCGCGATTACCGTAAGCTTCCCGGCGGCTACGGCTTCGGCAGCGGCACCTTGGCCAATTGGATTCAAAAGAATCTTGAGAAAGATGTCAGGCGGAAGCTGAAAGCCAAAAAATGATTCGTATATTTTTGCAGCTGGTTATGTTTGCTGCGCTTGGTTTGGCCCGAAGAATTTACCGTTAAATCTTTAGAGGTAACCATGAGCAACGACTCGGCGTTTATTCTCGGTGGTGTGCCGGCCACCAATATGAATGTGCGGCATCGCATCCAGTTTTCGGTTGGTGATGCGGTGTTCTACATCAGTTTACCACAGCAAGACGGCAGTTCCCACTCCATCCTTCTCGTGCGCGATATCGAGATGGGTCTTGCCCGAAAACACGCCCGTGCTGACGAGGTTGGTTGCGCCGCTGACTACGAGCCGGAGGGTGGTTTATCCGGTGACCGCGACACCGCGCTCGCCCAGGCCGGCGCCGAGTGCCTTCGCCGCAATGGCATTGACCGGGTGCGTACGGATGGTTCGTTGCCGATGATCTTCACCGCGCATCTTCGCGACACCGGAATTGAGGTTGAGTACGATCCGCAGTTGGTTGTTCTGGATCGACGCACCAAGTCGGAGGAGGAGTTGGCGCACTTGAGCAAGGCGCAGTCGGTCACAGAGGAGGCGATGGAGTTTGCCTGCCGGATCATTTGCGCGGCGACTCCGGATGCGGACGGGGAGCTGCGCGAGGGCGATACGGTGCTGACGTCGGAGTGGATGCGTCAACGGATCACAAGTTTTTTGATCGGCAAAAACTTTTCCAACCATCACGACTCGATTGTTGTCACAGTGCCGCACGTGGCCGATTGTCATCATCACGGCACCGGCCCGCTTCAGGCTGGTCTGCCGGTGATCGTCGATATTTTCCCGCGCGACAACGAGACCGGTTACTGGGGCGACTGCACGCGCACGGCGGTGAACGGCGAGCCGTCGCCGGAGTTGGTGCGAATGCATGCCGCGGTGGTTAAGGCCAAGGATGAAGCCATCGCCGCGTTGCAGGTGGGAACAACCGGTGATGCTGTGCACCAGGCGACCATCGCATCAATCACTTGCAGCGGCTACGTCATGGGGTTGCCGCCGGAGGATGCGGACGATGGATTCATCTCGATGCGCCACGGCACCGGCCACGGGATCGGGCTGGATGTGCACGAGCCGATTCTGCTCTCGGCCGGCGGTGGCGAAATCATGGCCAACGAGGTATTCACCGTCGAACCGGGCCTGTACTCGGCCAGGTTTGGCGGAGTGCGTGTCGAGGACATGGTTGTGGTCACAACAGCCGGGCCGAAGAACCTCAACCGCCTGCCCGATCACCTCGACTGGCGGTAGGGGAGGCTGTCCCTGTTGTCCGTTCCGCCAAGCTTGGAGCAAAAGGATTTCGGCATTGAATCGGTGGCTGGCTTTCCGTAGGCTCCGCCGCTCACAGGATCTATCATGAGATTTGGTATTAATTCATTCTTGTTCGTGTCGCCGTTCGTGACGCAGAGTACCCGCCTCTTTTCCAAGTTTAAGAAGTGGGGTTTCGACACCGTTGAGCTGCCGATCGAGGCGCCTGAGCACATCGACTCGGTGAAGGTCAAAAAAGCACTCGATCGCGCCGGTCTGGCCTGCGGTTCGGTCTGCGCCTGCATGGGGCCGGGGCGGGATTTTCGTGGCTCGGCCAAGGACCAGAGCGAGGCGATGAAATATTGCAAGGCGCTCATCGACCACATGGTGAACCTCGGCTGCCCGTCGCTCATCGGCCCGGTTTACTCCGTGGTCGGCAAGGCGGACGCCGTCGATCCGAAGGATCAAAAGAAGGAGTTTGCGCTCGTGGTGAAAAATCTCAAGGTGCTCGCCGCCTACGCCGAGAAGAAGGGCGTGCAGATTTGCGTCGAGCCGCTCAACCGTTTCGAGACCGACTTTTTGAACACGTGCGAGAAAGGGCTGCGGCTGATCAAGGCGGTTGGCAGCCCGGCACTCAAGCTGCACCTCGACACGTTTCACATGAACATTGAGGAGAAAAACCAGGGCAAGGCCATCCGTGCAGCCGGCAAACACCTTGGCCACTTTCACGCCTGCGGCAGCGACCGTGGCACGCCGGGCAACGACCACATCGACTGGAAGCCGATTGTTGCTGCGCTCAAGGCGGTTCGCTACAAGGGCGACATCGTCATCGAATCGTTTACGACCGACGTAAAAGTCATCGCCCGCGCGGCGGCCATCTGGCGGAAGATGGAGCCGACCCGGGAGGAGATCGCCACCAAGGGGTTGAAGTTTCTCAAAAGGGCGTTCAAGTAACTATAACTATTTTATCTGACACGATCATGAAAAAAATCATCACCACAATGGGCTTGGCGGCGTTTGTTTTTGCTGGCCAAGCGGTTGCCGCTGAGAAGGGCTTTGAAAAAATCTTCGACGGCAAAACACTCAAGGGCTGGAACGGGAACCCCAAATTCTGGAGTGTCAAGGATGGGGCCATAACCGGCCAGACCACCAAGGAAAACCCGACCAAGGGCAACACCTTCATCATATGGGAAGGCAAGACCGGTAACTTCGACCTACGCCTCGACTACAAGATCATCGGTGGAAACAGCGGGATTCAGTACCGCAGTTTCAAGGCCGACGGCCCGGATGAGTGGCGCATCGGCGGTTATCAGGCCGACTTCGAGGCCGGCGACACCTATTCCGGTATCTGCTACGGCGAACGGTTTCGTGGCATCCTTTCGCTTCGTGGAAAAAAGACGACGCTAACAGTTGGGGACGACGGCAAGTTGAAGAAAGAGGTCGAGGAATTTGCCAAGGATGCAGATATCGCCAAGGCCATCAAAAAGGAGGACTGGAACAGCTACCGTATCGTTGCGCGTAATTTCAATCTGACTCACTACATCAACGACGTGAAAACGACTCAGGTGGTCGATCGCGATAGAAAAACCCGTCGCGCCGACGGCCTGCTTGCGCTGCAATTGCACGCAGGCCCGCCGATGACTGTTCAATTCAAGAACATCCGCATCAAGGAATTACCCAAGCGCGCACGCAAAGTGGGCAACGCCAAGGAAGGCAGCAACAATAAGAATAAGTAGCCACTCCACCAGGAGTCGAACGACATGAAAACATTTCTCGCATTAACCTGTGCGCTTGGCTTGGTCGCTGGTTCCGTGGCTGCGCCTAAAAAGGTCGTAATGATTGCTGGCAAGCCAAGCCACGGACCGCTTTCTCATGAGCACAATGCCGGCATTCAGCTCCTGGCCAAGTGCCTAAAACAAGGTGCCACAGGGCTAGTTGCCCCGGTCGTCACACTCAATGGTTGGCCAAGCGACGAGTCGATCTTCGAGGGTGCAGACGCAGTGGTGATCTACAGCGACGGGGGCGGTGGACATCCGGCCGTTAGGGGAGACAACCTGCTTAAGCTCGGGAAGTTGATGGAGAAGGGCGTTGGCTTTTTGACAATCCACTACGCCGTCGAGCCCACCACCAACAAAGGGAACAAGGAATTTCTCGACTGGCAGGGGGGTTGTTTCGAGACGCACTGGTCGGTGAACCCGCACTGGACAGCGAACTTCAGCAAGCTGCCCAAGCACCCGATCACTCGCGGCGTGAAACCGTTCAAGGCGAACGACGAGTGGTATTTCCACATGCGGTTCGCGCCGGGCATGAAAGGCGTGACGCCCATTCTTTCCGACGTGGCCCCGGCCGCGACGATGAGGCGCGGCGACGGGGCGCACAGCGGAAACCCGCACGTTCGCAAGACCGTGGCGGCGGGCGCGCCGCAGCATGTGGCGTGGGCGTTCGAGCGCGAAAACGGCGGGCGCGGCTTCGGCTTCACCGGCGGCCACAACCACCTCAACTGGGGCAACGACGACTTCCGGAAAACGGTGCTGAATGCCATCGTGTGGGCGGCCAAGGCCAAGGTGCCGGAGGGCGGCGTGACGTCGAAAATTACCGAGGATGACCTGTACGACAACCTCGACCCCAAGCGCGGCCAAAAGCCCCGCCCGAAGTCGGCCAAGCCGAAGAAAAAGTAGGTCACCGGCGCGGCGAGCCGCCGGCATTTGATTTTTAAAGAAAAAAACTGTCTTGACAACTTTAAGCCTGTTTGCTTAATCTTCGCCCTCTCAGGCGAAATGCCGTAAAGCCACCGAAAAAGAATCATGACATTGACAAACCTTGAATCCGTTCCCGGGCGATCCATCGTGGAGCATTATGGGCTCGTGCAGGGAAGCACCATTCGCGCAAAGCACGTCGGGCGCGACCTGATGGCGGGCCTGAAAAACATTGTGGGCGGCGAACTCAAGGGTTACACCGAGTTGATGAGGGAGGCCCGGCAACAGGCGACCGACCGCATGGTTGAGCAGGCCGGGGAACTGGGCGCCAACGCCATCATCAACATCCGCTACACCACCACTTCGGTTTCCCAGGGCGCGGCGGAAATGCTGGCCTACGGCACCGCCGTTCGCTGGGAATAAGGAGGCATCATGGAACCGCAACCCGGCGAACTGCCGCAAGGGCTGGAAATCCTGATCTTCTCGATTCCATTCCTTGTGCTGCTGCTTGCCTATATCACTGGCAAGGTCATCGAGAAACGCCACTACGCCAACATCCACGATCGCGAGGAAAACTGGGTTAACATCCCGGCCATCACGGGCAAGCACCTGCCCGACCTGCCTGCCGTCGCGTCCGCGGAAATGGTTGTCGGCAGCGTGGTGATCTCTGTTGATCATTTCAAAAGATTTTTATCTGGTTTCCGCAAGATTTTTGGCGGGGAGATGAAAAGCTACTCGTCCGTTATCGACCGGGGCCGGCGCGAAGCCATCCTGCGCATGAAGGAGTCCTCCCCGGAAGCTGACCTGTTCCTGAATTGTCGGCTGGAAACCTCGAGCGTTTCCAAGGGGAAAGGCAAGGCGGTGGGTTGCGCGGAGGTTCTTGCCTACGCCACGGCGGTGCGATTCGAGCGCCCGGCGGAATGAAGTTCGTCCCAAGAAAAATTGAGAAGACCGCGGACAACTCCCGCGGAAAGGAATCTTGGAAGGATAAACTCAAGAACCTCATCAGTGTGGTCGGCGTGCTGGCGGTTCTTTATTTTGCCATCGGGCTTTTGGCTGATTTCGTCGCGATGCGCATCAGTGAAGAGACAGAGGGCAAAGTCTTCGGCTCGGCGTTTTCCGTTCTGCAATCCGAATCCGCTCCACCGGAGTTTGAGTTGGCGGAGAAAACGTTCGATCGGCTCATCCGGGACGATGAGTTGCGACCGCTGCCCTACACGTTGGTTTACTGGGACGAGAAGTCTCCCAACGCCTTCGCCGTGCCGGGGGGCGGTGTCATCGTCACGCAGGGTCTGCTTGACACGGTGACCAACGAAACCGCGCTGGCGTTTGTCCTCGGCCACGAGTTGGGCCACCATCAGCACCGCCACACGCTCCGGGGCGTGGGCCGCGGCCTGCTGATTTCGCTGGTCTTCAATTACATCTTCGGATCGACCGGCGGAGATGTCGTTTCCGGTGCGGTGAAATTGGCCGAGTTGGGGCATTCGCGCCACGACGAGCGCCAAGCCGATGACTTTGGATTTCGGCTTGCCTATGCCAACTTCGGGAACGCGGACGGGTACCTCGATTTTTTCCAGAAACTTCGCGATGAGTATGAAAGCCACGACACCCACTGGCTGAAGTTTTTGAACAGTCATCCCCCCACCGGCGAACGGCTGGACGACCTGAAAAAACTGCGGAATCAACTGGCCGGGCGCGAAAAATAAACCGCCTTGGGGTCAGTTCCGCCTAGTAAAAATAAACCGTCCGGTTTTCGTGTCCACCAATCGCCCGTTTCTTTATCTGTGCGCGGTTGTGGGATACAACGCTGCCGTCCGCCATGCCCACGGGTTGGTCGGGTGTGGTGGAGAATAGTCGGAATGATTTATCCACGGAATCCGCCCCCCATGCTCCCAAGTGTCCCACGTCCCAAAACCCGTGGAACCCCTTGTTGTGATGTTCCGCAGCCGAGGAGCCGCCCACGCCGCTGATCCGGTGCGTGATGAATGCCCGGTTGCTGTCGCATTCCGACTGGCTTTTGGGCCACGGTCTTTCCTCGTCGAAATAAGCAGTCATCGGATAGTTGGCCAGCCACATGTACGGCGTGGCAACATTGATGGCTGGCCTGGGGGGAGTGGAATCCATGCCGGTGTCCCACCCGCCAAATCCCCCAGACTTGCCACCGGCGGGATCGGCGAAATAGGGCCATTCGTCCCCAAACGCCTTGGAGGTGATGGGGCAGATCAGAATCCAGCTGTTCTGGAGGTAAGTTCCCCTCATGACGTTTACGATGCTCTGTTTATTGCCATGCCACCGGTGGTATTCCGGGCTCACGGTCGGGGTCCTGACCGGGAAGTGCCCTTCGTTGTCCCCGGCATACATGATCTGGCAGAGGTATTGTTGCTTGATGTTGTTAAGGCACGCCGTTCGGCTCGCGGAATACTTGGCCTTGGCCAATGCCGGGAGCAGCATGGCCGCCAGGATGGCGATGATCGCTATGACCACCAGCAGCTCAATCAGCGTGAACCCACGGTTCACATGAGTGTGTTGTTTCATTTTACACAGTTTCATGAGGGTTTGTCTCGTTTTGAGCATTAAATCGCGATATGCCAAATCTATGAAATAACTGCCTGTGGAGTAATGATGACATGTCTGTAACCGGAGTCAAGCGTTCAGGGAACACTTTTCTGGATGGTGATTGGATCCCATCACGGGCCGGCTGGAATCTCCAGCCGGAAGAATTGCGCTTGGCCAAGCGGCAAGACGAATTTCGCCGGGCCGCCGTTCGGCGGGGCAATGAGTTCGCCCACCGTCCGCCAAGGGCCGAGCACGGCCGGGCTTCGCAGCAGCCGGTAGCGGCGCTGCGGCGCGGTGTGAAAATGAACCGTCAACTGCCGGCTGGCGGCATCCACTTCGATCGGCCCGATGGCCAACCGGCTCTTGGCGTTTCTCGGCCGGGTGCCGGCGATGTACTCGGCGAGGTTGCCCATGCCGTCGCCGTCGGGGTCGGCGCTCGGGGCGGAGATTTTTGGCTGGCCAAGTTCCGCGGCGCTAAAGTGGGCGCGCCGCCAAGCCGCGAAGGCGTCGCCGTTGGCATGCACCACCAACTCCCGGTTCGCCACCGTTTGGCCGTCGTAGGCTGAGAAGCCGATCACGTACCGTCCGGGCTTGCTGAACCAAGCGGTGGTGACCGGCAACGAGTCGTCGGCGAGGGTGACGTTGCCCGGGCCGGACTGCACGGTCCAGCGCATGGCCAGCCGGCCGGGATCGACCGGCAGCGCGTCGTCGCTCACCTTGGCCACGAGCTGGATGCCGCCCGGCCAGGCGGCGGTCAGTTCAGCAAACGGCTGGACAGTCGGCGGCTGGTTCGCCGCCGAGCCCTTGCCGCTCAGCGCGAAGTCGAAGCTGATGTCGCTCGAGGTGCGGTTGGCCTGGTGCACCTCCACGGCTATCACGTTTTTGCCTTTCACCAACAGCGCTGCGTCGATGGCGAACGAGTGGAACGCCGACTCATCGGCGCCGCCCGCGGTGGTCGAGGCGAACGTGGTGTAGCCGATGCTGCCCTGCGGCATGTTGTTGCGCGTGACCTCCCGCCGGTTGAGGTACACGACCGCGCCGTCGTCGCGCAGCAGCGCCCCCTCGAGCGACGTCACTCCGGCCGGGTCGGCCACCTCGAAGGCGTGCCGGAAAAATGTGGTGACGTGTTTGTTGCCGCTGTCGCCTCCGAAGCTCACCTTGGTTTTTTCGTCGTTGTCGCCGTAGCCGAATTGCGCCGGGCCGGTTTTCCATTTGTCATCCTTGAACAGGCGGGCGCGCCACCTGGTGCCCTGGTTTGAGCCGTTGTCGAGGTAACGCCACTCCGAGCCGGCCGCGATGAAAGCGCGCTCCGCCGCCACGCGCTGGATCTCAATCGTCACGGTGTCGCTCGCGGTGTGTTCGCCGTCGCTCGCCGTGAGCCGGAACGTGTGCTGGCCAAGCGCAAACAAATTTGCGGAAGTCCTCGGCTGATCGATGGCGGCGAACTGCACCGGCGCGTTGCCGCCGTCGAGCGACCACTCGAAATTGACGCTGGGGAACTTCGGGTGGGCGTCGTCCCGCACGATGCCGGCGAGGTGGACGACAACCGGGATCGAGTCGGTCTCGATGACGCGGTTCGGCCCGGCGGAGACGTACGGCGGCGCGTTGCCGGTTTCCGACGGTCGATCATCCCGGCCCGGCGAGCCGCCGAAAGTGGCGCTGGGCTGCCAGCTCGTCGGCAGATTCGAGTCGCCCGCCTGGCCAAGCGGCTTGGCCACGAGCGAGAATCCCTGACCGTCCGCCCGGCTTGGCCAAGGCGGTTGGTCGGAGTAGGTCAGGCTGAGGAACGGCTTGGCCAAGCTGTCGATCAACTCGAGTTTCTCCGTGCCGTTCGAGAGACGGCCGTCGTACACGCCGCCCAAGGCGACCCCGGGGAACTGGTCGGTGAACGCGGCCGCGTCGCCGGCCAGCACGACGTGCGCGCCGGGCGGCAGTTGGAAGCCCTCGGCGAAGGTGAACCGGATGCCTTCGCTGAACGTCACGCCGCCAAGGTCGAGGCTCGTGTCGCCGGTGTTCTTCAACTCGACGAACTCGGCCTGGCCGCGCAGCGGGTGATACATCAGCTCAGTGATGCGCAGCGCATCGAGCGAGCCCTCGACGACGAACCGCGCCTCGGTGAGCGCGCTCCATTGGTTTTGAAACCGCGCGCGCGACTTGACCCGCACGGTGCCGGCGATGGCGACGGCGCTGCTGTACCGGCTGGCCGTGTCGGCAAGCGCGCCGCCGGGGAGCCGCGGGTCGGTGCCGTCCAGTGTGTAGTGAATCTCGCCCTTGGGCGCGGAGAGCGTCAGCGCAAAGCCGTCGGCAACCAAGCCGCCGTGCTGGCTGAGCGTCGGCGCGGCGAGCGACGGGTAAAGATTTTGCCCGCGCAACTGCTTGAGGACGATGCCGGTGCGCTTGGGGAAATACTGTTTCAGCAGCCGGTTCTTTTCGGCGAGCCATTCCTTGTCGCGAGTGAACGGCTTGGGGCGCCGGCTGTCGCCCCAGCGCGCCGACTCGGCGACGACGGCTTCGTCCACCACGTCCAGCCGCGCGAGGTACGACTCGGCGGCGCGCCCGGGGGTCATGACACCGTTGTTGAAAAAATGCCGGTGCACGCGGTCGCCGAACAGCACGCGGTACTCGGCGTTGCGCCGGAGTTGATGGTGAAAACCGGTCGGGCTGGCGGCGTTATTTCTGCCGGTGACATTCTCGTTGACGCTCTCCAGATTGTGCTCGGCGTCCCAACTGTGAAACAGCCAGCGTCCGTCCGGGATGTTGCGGTTGAACGAGGCGTACCAGTTCTGGTGCGACCAGTCGAAGTTCCCGGTGTAATAGTTGATCAGCAGATAATCGATGAACCCGGCGACGTCGAGCTGGTCGCGGACGGCATCGTAGGCGGCTGCGCCAGACAGGTTTTTGGAGGTGGCGCTGATGAGGGCGTTGTAGCTGCGGCTGCTGCCGCTGACCACGGTGGCGCGGCGGTGTTTCATCACGTCGTAATCCTCCTTGCTGCCGCCAAGATAGGCGGCGGCGAAATGTTCGTCGGGGCGCTCGTGCAGCATGTGCAGCCCCCAGTAAATCCCGCAGACGTAAACGTGCACCGGGAAGCCGTGCGGCGCGTGGCCGCCCATCTGGTTTTGCAGGTCGGCGGTGTACTGGTCGCGAACGTACTGGCCGCGCGCACGCTGGTTGGGCGGTTCCACCCCGCCGCCGTAGCTCCAGACATTGGCCAGGCGGGCGTCGATGATCAGCGTGTCGAACCGGCCCGTCGCCTCGCCGCCAAAAATCGGATGCCGAAAACTCGTGTCGCCGAAGCGCGACGTGAACTTGAGCCGCATCGAGAGCTTGTCGGTCTTCCAGCGCCGCGTGCTGCTGCCGCCGACAATCTGCACCGAGCCGTCGCCCTGGATGCCTTCCCCCGTCCCGGGATAAATCAACTCCATCGAGGTGGCTTTCTCGACGCCTTCGCCCTTCGGATAAATGCCCTGGCCGGTCTTGAAAAAATCGTCACGGTTCAGCACGAGCGACAGCGTCGGGATCGACTTGAGCGCCTTGGCCACGCGGCCCTTGTACTTGGGATCGTTCACCACCTCGGGATCCATCTCGTAGTCGGCCGAGTGGCCGTTCCACTTGGCGGGCAAACTGGCCGGCCGCGCCGGTTGCTTCGCGACATCCTCCGCGAACAGGTACGTGTGCGTGTCGACGTTGCTGGCGCGCAGGCCGGACTTGAACGCCGCCGCCCGCAGCGTGGCAGTCGTGTCGATGGCGATCGGCCCCGCGTAAACCTTGCCCTTGGCCGCCGTTGGCCGGCTGCCGTCGAGCGTGTAACGAATCGTCGCGCCCGGCGTCGCGGCGGTAAGCGTCGCCCGGAACGGCTTGTCGAAAAACCCGCGGTTCGGCTTGAACTTCGTGTCAGCAACAAACCCACCGAAGCCGCTGCCGTTGGCTCGGCCCGGCGTCGGCTTGTCGAAAAACTGCAGCTTCCCGCCCGCCCCTAGGCCGAACGAGATGTCCCGATGCTGCCCCGGGTACGCCGGTGAAAACTCACTGACCGCCTTGACTTCATCCGGCTTGAACAACCCCAGATACTCGCCGCCGCCGTTCAGCTTGAAATTCGTGTGCGGTTCCGCCGCGTCGGCGCGATCCTTCCCCGAGGCGAACACGACGAGATACTTTCTTGGGCCAAGCGCGATGTCCGGGAACAGCCACTTGTCCGGCGACGCCGCGTCATCGCTCAGCGCCCAGCCGCCCAGCGGAACCGCCTTCGCGCCGGGATTGTAAATCTCGATCCAGTCCAGCGCCTCGCCGTCACCGTCGGCCAAGCCGCGATTGTTCGCCGCCAAAAACTCATTGATGCGAGGCTCAGCAAACGCCGGCCAAGCCAACGCACACAGGCCAAGCAGAAGCCCCGTCGCGCAATAGCATCGCTTGGCCAGCAGTCGGGTGGTGAGCTGTTTCATCCGGCCCGATGCTACCGCCCCACAGCCCGCTTGGCCAAGCGCGAAACCCTTTCGCCTGTTTTAATTGTTTACAGGCGGGTGCTTTGCTTTAGGCTGGCCGTCCCATGAGCAGGTTCCTATTGATAACAATGTTGGTGGCTCCGTTGGCGGTGATTGGCGCGGACGAGGTCAAGGGCAAAAAGAAGGGCGAAAAAGGTTTTGTCAGCCTGTTCGATGGCAAGTCGCTCAACGGCTGGAAAATCACCAAGGAAAGCCCCAAGTCGATCACGGTCAAGGATGGCAACATCGTCATCGACGGACCGAGGGCGCATCTTTTCTACGACGGCGAGGTGGAGAAGCACAACTTCAAGAACTTCGTGCTGCGCGCCGAGGTGATGACCAAGCCAAGCGCCAACTCCGGCATTTATTTTCACACGAAGTACCAGGACTCCGGCTGGCCGGATGCCGGCTTCGAGGCGCAGGTGAACAACACCCACAGCGACCCCAAGAAGACCGGTGGCCTCTACGCCGTGAAGGATGTCAACCCCGCGCCGGCAAAGGACAACGAGTGGTTCAAGTACGAGATTCGCGTGAAGGGCAAAAACATCGTCATCAAGATCAACGGCAAAGTCACCACCCGCTGGACCGAGGTGCCGAACGCCCCGCACCTCAAGTC